>Ga0214917_10000216_pt1 | contig 73954 bp, 63 predicted proteins | sample LL_1208_BB_MetaG_FD_177983 | JGI IMG/M metagenome (GOLD analysis project Ga0214917, IMG submission 177983) | Freshwater microbial communities from Lake Lanier, Atlanta, Georgia, United States - LL_1208_BB | ecosystem: Environmental > Aquatic > Freshwater > Lake | place: USA: Georgia | collected... | reverse complement strand
GCCATGACGGTCCATCCCCATGCCAAGCCCGCACGGCTCGACCCCGAGGAACAAATTGCCAGGCTCAGTCTGCTGCAATGGGAAAGTCGCGGCCCTTGGGCGCTGGGGTGGATCTTGCAACACTTTCCCAGTGCGCTGGCTTTTTGGCGTGAGGGACGCCAGGCAAGCATGGCATTAGCTGGCTGGTGTCAGACCCAGCAAAGCAAGCGGGGAAAGCCACTTAGCCAGGAAGCCATCGCACTTCAAATTGACGCCTTAACCCCGCATCACTGGCGGGCGAGCCCCTTTCTTTTAAGCTGGCTGCAAAGCAGCAATCACCATGTCTTGTGGAGTCTGCAGGACGATCGCTACCCCGAGTCACTCCAGCAAGGCTCAGGCGCATGCCGAGCGCTTTTTGTCGAAGGCGATCCGGTCCACCTGCGCCGTCACGGGCTTGCGATTGTGGGCGGCCGAGCCTGCAGTGACCGGGCGGCAGAACTAGCCCGTAGCTTTGCCGAAACGCTGGCAGGCGCCGGTTTGAGCATTATCAGCGGCATGGCCGAAGGTATCGACGCAGCCGCCCATCTTGGCGCATTGCAAGCCAAAGGGGTCACCATTGCCGTGATGGGTACGGGCGTCGATCGCTGCTACCCCCGGGTGCATCAGCATCTGCGGGAAAAGATTGCCGAACAAGGCGCCGTCATCACAGCCCTGCTACCGGGGCAGCGCATCGAAAAGTTTCGCTTTTTGCAGCGTAATCGCTTGATTGCCGGGCTCGCTGTCGCGGTCCTGGTCGTACAGGCACGCTTGCAAAGCGGTGCGCTCAGCACCGCCCAAGCAGCAGCCGACCTGGGGAAAAACGTTTTTGCCGTCCCGGGTTCGATCGATGATCCGCGCAGCAAGGGTTGTCATCAACTGATTCGCCAGGGCGCAAGTCTCACCGAGCGTATGGAGGATATTTATAGCGAACTGCCCTGGCTGCTTGCGGCCCCACGAAAAGCGATTGTTTCTCCTCAGGTTTTTTCGCCCGAGAAACAGGTTGATGGTGCCAACAGGAGCGGGACGCCGCAAATCGATTTGCTTCGCCAGCGCATCGGCCATGACGCCTTCGATGTTCACCACCTCGCACATCTGATGCAAAGCAGCTACGAAACCGCGCTGTTGCAAAGTCTTCGCTGGGAGCTCGAGGGGCTTATTCATCGCGAGCCGAATGGCCGTTATGTGCTCCGGATGTTATGAAAGCGCGAAGCATCGATGGCGCTGAAAATATCCATTAAGCAAGATTTTTTTCGCGCGCCGGGCTTGCTCAGAGCCTTTGATGACGCGTATGATCCGCCCCCTTAGCCCTATTGCCATGTCCAAAACGCTCATCATTGCTGAAAAACCCTCGGTCGCAAGCGATATCGCCAAAGCCTTGGGCGGCTTCACCCGCCAGGGCGAGTACTTTGAGAGCGAAGACTACCTGCTGTCCTCAGCTGTCGGACATCTTGTTGAAATTGCTGCCCCGGAGGCTTTTGAAGTCAAGCGTGGCAAATGGAGTTTCGCGCACCTGCCGGTATTGCCAGATCATTTCGATGTAAGGCCTATCGCGAAAAATGAAGCGCGTTTAAAAATGCTCACGCGTTTGATCAAGCGCAAAGACGTCTCAGCGCTGATTAATGCCTGTGATGCCGGCCGCGAAGGCGAGTTGATTTTTCAGTTGATCGTGCAACATGCCAAAGGCAGACAGCCGATCAAACGCTTGTGGCTTCAGTCGATGACGCCGGCGGCGATCCGCGCGGCCTTTGGTCATCTTCGTGAGCAATCGCAAATGCAAGCCCTCGCTGATGCCGCCCGTTGCCGCTCAGAGGCAGACTGGCTCGTGGGGATCAATGGCACGCGGGCAATGACCGCTTTTAACTCGCGTGACGGGGGCTTTTTCCTCACAACCGTAGGCCGTGTGCAAACACCCACGCTTGCGATCGTGGTCGAGCGCGAGGAGCAAATCAAGCGCTTTGTTCCAAAAGCTTATTTCGAACTCAGCGCCAATTTTGCTGTGCAAGCAGGCAACTACACGGCACGCTGGTTTGACCCGCGTTTTAAACGCAACCCCGGAGACAACGAAGCCAAGGCCGAGCGAATCTGGGACGCGCAACAAGCGCATACGCTTGAGCAAACCCTCGGGCAATGGCTTGAAAGCGGTACCAAAGCCCTTGCAAACGACGAATCCAAACCCTCAAGCCAGGCGGCAGCGGCGCTTTTTGACCTGACCAGTTTGCAGCGGGAAGCCAACAGCCGCTTCGGGTTTTCGGCCAAAACAACCCTCTCACTGGCCCAGGCGCTCTATGAAAAACATAAGCTCTTAACCTACCCAAGAACCGACTCTAAGCATCTTCCTGAAGACTATTTGCAAACCGTTCAAGACACGATGGCCGCTTTAAGCAAAGCTGAAGGCCTGGGCGGTTTTGCGCAAACCATCTTGCAGCATGCTTGGGTGAAACCCAATAAGCGGGTGTTTGATAACAGCAAAGTAAGCGACCACTTTGCAATTATCCCAACCCCTTTAACGCCCAAGCTTTCTGGCCTTAGCGAGGCCGAAGCGAAAGTCTATGACATGGTGGCGCGCCGATTTTTGGCGGTGTTTTTCCCCCCCGCCCAGTTCTTGGTCACCACACGTTTGACCCAGATCGCAGATTTGCACTTCAAAACCGAAGGCAAGGTGCTGATCGAACCAGGCTGGCTCGTGGTGATGGGGCGCGATCGTGTGGATCCTGAAGCGGCCTTACCCGAACTCAGTCCGAAGGGGGCTTCGCAGGAGCCTGCAAACATGTTGGACTTTGCTTGTCAGGCCTTGCACACCCGCCCGCCTGCCCGTTTTACGGAGGCCAGCCTGCTCTCTGCCATGGAAAGCGCCGGCAAACGGGTTGATGAGGAGGACTGGCGCGAAGCGATGGCGGAAAAAGGTCTTGGCACACCGGCAACTCGCGCTGCGATCATCGAAGGATTGCTTTCGGAAAACTATCTTTATCGCGAGGGGCGTGAACTGATTCCGACCACCAAGGCCTCGCAACTGATGACGCTTTTGCGGGGACTCGGTGTTGAAGAACTGACCTTACCCGAGTTGACCGGCGGTTGGGAACACAAGTTATCCCTGATGGAACGCGGCGAGCTTGAGCGGGCTCAGTTCATGCGCGAAATCAGCCAAATGGCCAAGCAAATTGTTGATCGCGCGAAGAACTACGCCGCCGATACGGTGCCTGGAGATTTTGTCGATCTCAAGGCGCCCTGCCCGGCCTGTGGTGCGCTGGTGAGGGAAAATTATCGCCGCTACGCCTGTGTGGCCTGTGATTTTTCCATCTCAAAAACACCGGGAGCCCGCACTTTGTCGGTGGAAGAAGCCGAGACGTTGATGGCCCGTCGCGAAATTGGTCCGCTTCAAGGCTTTCGTAGCAAACAAGGGCGTCCTTTCTCAGCACTTTTACGCCTAGCGCCGGACCACCGATTGGCTTTTGATTTCGGACAAGGTCTTCAGGGCGACGATGGAAGCGTTGAAGCACCTGATCTTAGTCAGTTGCCTCATATTGGAAGCTGTCCGAAATGCAAAGGCCGCGTGCTTGAACAGCCGCTCGCTTATGCCTGCGAACACAGCTTGACACAGCCCAAGCCTTGCGATTTCCGCTCGGGCAAGGTGATTCTGCAGCAAATGGTAAGCACTGAGCAGATGCAAAAACTGTTGCGCGAGGGTAAAACCGACTTGCTTCAGGATTTCGTTTCGAGCAAAACGCGGCGTAAATTCAAGGCTTATCTGACCCTCGATCCTCAGGGTAAGGTGGGCTTTGAATTTGCTGCACGCGCGGCAAAGACCAGCGCTGCCAAGCCTCAAGCTCGCGCGGCGAAAGTGCGCTCAAAGCCAGCGTCTTGAGCCTGTAGTAAATCATTTGTCCATAAATTCCGGCAAGCGCGGAAACCTCAGGGTCGAGCTGGGCATCCGTACCGCGCGAAGGGCTCGAAGCCCGGGCTCGGTTTATGGCTTGCTCAAGTTGTTGTAAAGAAATCATAAGCTTGAGACCGGTTTCACTGTTTTTACTTGAAATCTTCGCCGTATTGCACAATCATGACGCATGTCGATTGACTTGCTCAGCCAAGGTCACCAAGCTTGGCCCGCCTCGAATCCCTCATCAGCCACCGAGCTGCTTGCGGCATGGCATTTGCCGCAAAACCATCTGCGCCTCGACCATGATGATGTTAAGCCGGCTCGAGGGCAGCAACATGTGCCTGAGTCCGATTGGATGGCTTGGCTGGACAAGGTCCGATGGGTGTTTGCCTACGGCTCGCTCATTTGGAACCCTGAAATACCGGTACGTCGTGGCCTGCTTGCGCGTGTGGACGGTTATCACCGACGATTTTGCATCAGTTCGACCCGTTTTCGAGGTACACCCGAGCAACCTGGGGTCGTTCTTGGTTTGGACCGGGGAGGCTCTTGCCGAGGCATGGCCTGGGAGCTCAGTCCGGGTCATGAAGCGCTTGCCTTGGAAAGGCTCTGGGCTCGGGAAATGCACCACGGTGCCTATCGCCCCAGACTCCTCAAACTTCGGCTTCGTCACGGTCTGACGGTCAACGCCCTGGGCTTTGTTGCAAAACGGGAACATTCGAGCTATCTGCGTTTGAGCCATAGCGACTTGCTCAGACGACTGGCTTACTCCAAGGGCGATCGCGGCTCAAACATGGACTATCTCGCCCACACGGTGAGCGCACTTCACAAGTTTGGGATCGCTGATCAAGGCCTGAGGTCCCTGCTCGAACAAGTGCAGGGCGCGAAAAACTGAACGCGCGGCTATTGCGCCGCATAATTGGCCCATGCGTAGTCGTATCGATCTGGCCGATCTCCAACTCTTTGTGCATATCGCCGAGGCCTTAAGCCTCACCCGTGCAGCCGAGCAAAGCGGTATGTCGCTTGCCTCGGCAAGCAACCGGGTTCGCCAGCTCGAAGAACAGCTTGGCACCAAATTGCTCTATCGGCGCACCCATGGGGTTGCACTAACGGCGGCGGGCGACGCGCTCTTGCTGCATGCGCGACGGGTCTTGCGTCAGCTTGACCATTTGCACATGGATTTGCGCGACTTCGCCGTGGGCTTACGCGGGCATGTTCGGCTCTTTGCCAATACCACCTCGATTTCTGGTGATTTACCCGAAGCTTTGGGCCTGTTTCTGACCCAGAATCCGACGGTAACCATCGATCTCAAAGAACACCTCAGTGCCGACGTGGTGCTCGCTTTAAAACAAGCGCGCGCTGACCTGGGGATTGTGGCCGGTGAGATAGATACCGAGGGTTTAGCAGTCCATGAATTTGGACACGATGATCTCGTGCTCGCTGTGCCCAAAACCCATCGACTGACTGCACGCAGGCAGGTCCACTTTGCAGATACGCTTGAGGAATACCATGTCACCCTCAGTCAAAGCAGTGCGCTTGCAGGTTTTATATCGGCGCAGGCTCAGCAACTTGGCGCAGATTTACAATTTCGATTACAAATGGCCAGTTTTGATTCGATTTTGCGAATGATCGAGGCGGGCGTCGGCGTGGGGGTTGTGCCAAGGTCGGCTGCCGCACGCTATGGACGCAGGGGTTTGTTTGCGGTTGTCGACCTTCAAGACCATTGGGCGATTCGCGAGCTGAAAATCGTTGCCAAGGAAGTCTCCAGTTTGCCGCGTTCAGCGAGATCACTGCTCGATTTTTTAGTCCAATGGCCGCAAGCCCACCGGCGCCGCGCAAGATACCGAAGGCTATGAGTTGAGGGTTTTTGCAAAATCGATAAACCACTGAACGCTTTGCGGGTTGGCCATCGAATCCTTATTTAGCGAAGCGGCAGGATCTTGACCCAGCAAGATTTTTTTGACCGGCACTTCGAGCTTTTTACCCGACATGGTTCGTGGCACGTCGCTGATCGCATAAACCGCATTCGGCACATGACGCGCAGACAACTGTTCACGGATGGCGCTTAACAAGCGTTTGCTTAAGGCATCGTCGAGTGTATGTGCGCCGCGTAACACGACAAACAAAAGCATCATGCTTGGCCGGCCGAGGTATTCTAGGTCGATCACCAGCGCGTCGGCAAGCTCCTCAAAAGTCTCCACGACCCGGTAAAGCTCGCTCGTTCCCATGCGAATGCCGTGGCGGTTAATGGTGGCGTCTGAACGCCCATAAATGACGGCAGTGCCTCGATCGGTAATCTCAAGCCAATCGCCGTGACGCCAAACACCAGGGTATTGGGTGAAATAGCTCTCGAAATAGCGCTTATTTTCCGGGTCGTTCCAAAAATATAGAGGCATCGAGGGTAGTGGCTTCGTACAAACCAATTCGCCCACCTGATTGACCAGCGCCTTGCCATCGTCATCAAAAGCCTCCGTCGCTGAGCCCAAACAACGGCATTGCATCTCACCTTCGTATATCGGCAGCATCACCGAGGCACCGATAAAAGCAGCGCCGGGATCGGTGCCGCCCGAAATGCTTGCCAGCAACACATCCTTACTCACCGCGTCATAAACCCAGCGATAGCCTGCTGCAGTCAATGGCGAGCCTGTTGAACCGAGGGTTTTCAGCGCCGATAAATCAAAAGCTTGTACGGGCTGGTAATTTTCCTTGATACACATCCCGATATAAGCAGGACTGATACCGACAAGACTCGCCCGATGTCGGCTCACAAAAGACCACAAGGTGTCGAAATCGGGATAGCTCGGGTGTCCATCGAGTTGCAAGACCGTTGCCCCGGCCAAGAGTGCGCTCACAAGCGAATTCCACATGATCCAGCCGGTTGAGGTCTGCCAAAAAAACCGATCGCCGCGCTTTATGTCGAGCCCGAGCGCTAAGCTCTTGAGGCCCTCCAAAATAGTCCCGCCGTGGCCGTGCACAATCGGTTTTGGCATGCCCGTGGTACCGGACGAATACACAATCCATAACGGCGCATCAAAGGGTAACGGTATAAAGCTTGGCTTTAACGTTTGCGCTTGCGAGTCGGCAAGAAAACCCTGCAAGTTTACAAAGCCTACACCCAGCGGCTTGCATCGCGCTTCGATATGATCTTGTTTTTGTAATGTTGGCAACAAGATCAGCAAACGAACACTGGGCAACTGCGACAGTATGTCAACCACAATATCGCTTCGGTCGAAGGCTTTACCTGCATAGTGATAGCCATCCACCGCCACCAGCACACGCGGCTCAATTTGCCGAAAACGGTCAAGAACACTGGTCGCACCCATATCGGGAGAGGCCGACGACCAGATCGCGCCTAAGGAAGCCGATGCCATCAAGGCCATTAAGGCCTCTGGCACATTAGGCATGAAGGCAGCGATACGGTCACCGCGTTCAACACCGTGTTCGCGCAACAGCTGCTGGAGATGGGCAACCTCCGACGAAAGCGCTTCCCAGGTCCATTGCCGCTCGCGCTCGGTTTCGCTTTGCGCGATCAGGGCAGTCTGCTGGGCAAAATCTGCGTTTTCGGCCCAATGCAGGCACTGTTGCGCATAATTGAGCGCTGCGCCGCTAAACCACTGCGCGCCCGGCATGCTGGCTTTGGGAAGCACTTGGTCATAGCCAGGTCCCGGAGCATGGCTGATCACCGCAAAATGTTCCCAGATACTGGCCCAAAATCCTTCGATATCATCCACTGACCATTGCCAAAGGCTTTGATAATCTTGAAATTTAAGCCCGCGACATTGCTCTAAATACAACAAATATTTTGTGGTCGGCGATTGGGCAAGGCGCTCAGCACTCGCTTGCCAGAGGATTGGCGGAATGGTTTTCGTCATGCTTGCTCAGTCCTGGGAAACTTGAAATAAGGTTGGCTTCAAAGCGTTGCAATCGGTGTGGCCGGCGAGCCAACCGCACCTGGTAGACGCAGTGGTGGTGCCGTCAGTAAAAACTTCGAGCGTCCCTGGCTTTTCAAGGCCTGCGCCAGCTCATGCAAGTACCAGATTTCGCCAAGTGGCACACCGAGCTTGAAGAGGCAATGTTGATGCAAGGGCAAGGTGGCGCAAGGCCCGGGCGGCTTGCTCCCGTCATAATGCTCCACCGCATAGTTATCGGCAATCAAGGCACTTAGCTTGCTATCGCTGATCCATTGCAATAATCGCTCGTCGCGCCCGTCAAGCGCAGCACACAGATGATGGGCAAGTTCACCGTCGGGTTTGCCCGCCCACTGGACGATACGATCGGTAAATCCAGTGTAAATGCAAAGCATATCGCCCGCTTCCACCTCGACGTTTTGCGCCGCCATCAGGTTTTGCAATAAGTCGTAGCCCACGACGGTTCGCCCGTCGCCGAGTTGATCACGCAAGTTGATGAGCACCCCTCGACCCTGCATCCCGTGCTTGGCGAAATGATCGACGCTGAGTGCCTGAGCGGCGGATTCCCAAGGCGATGCTTGTGCGCTATCGGTGTTGTCGCGCTTCGTTAATGAGAAGGATTTGTCGGGTCGAAAACCGTTATAAAAAACCGGCTCTGCAATACCGTCACCATTTGCATCAAAAAGGCTACCCACATGCGAAAAACTATCCCACTGCGTGGAGTACTGAAGCCAAAGCAGTACCTTGTCGTCATTGACCACATCGGTTGCGTCCTCGACGTCGCGGCGCACTTCATAAATCCAATTCGGTGCCCCCTGGCGAATCGTTGGCGAGATTTGAGGCGGAAACCGTCTTGGATTGAGAATATTGCCGCCGGGGAGATTCAGCGGCAGCGAAAGACAAAAGGTCTGTCCTGTTTTCACCTCCGCCACCCCTTGCAGCACTTTTTGAGCGGTGATGAGATTCACGCGCCCGAGTTGATCGTCTTCACCGAAATCACCCCAGGTTGATCCCTGAGGACGTTGTTGATAGCGCGCTGAGCTCATCGATGTTTCTCCCTTAGCGATAGCTTAAGATCCGATTGGGGTTGAGCAATCCGCCAAGCCCTAGCTCAGGCTCTCGCGCTTTATTGCAACAACGAGGTGATTTCATGGCAAGCACGCAAGCTTTGCAAGTTCATTCGGCCCGTTTATGGGACAGCCTGATGGCATTGGCTCAAATCGGCGCCACCGCAAAGGGCGGTGTGCGTCGTTTAGCGCTCAGCGATTTAGACCGGCAGGCACGAGATCTTGTCTGCGGCTGGTTTCGTGAAGCGGGATTAAGCCTGCGCGTGGATCAAATTGGCAATGTTTTCGCCCGGCGTGAAGGCACCGCGCCCGAGCTGCCCGCCGTGGCTACCGGTAGCCATATTGATACGCAACCGAGCGGGGGGAAATTTGACGGTAATTACGGTGTGTTGGCAGGCTTAGAGGTGGTCCGCTGCCTCAACGATGCAGGGATTCGCACCAAACGCTCCGTGGAGATTTGCATTTGGACCAATGAGGAAGGTTCGCGTTTTACCCCCGTCATGATGGGATCCGGTGTTTGGGCGGGTGCTTTTTCGCTCGAACAAGCGCAACAAGCTCAAGACGCAACAGGCATGACCGTGCTGGAAGCACTTCGCGCCATCGGCTACGAAGGCGAATACGCATGCGGGCCAAGCACGAGCTATCCGAGCTACCACGCTTATCTTGAAGCTCACATCGAGCAAGGGCCGGTTTTGGAGGATGCCGGGATTCCGATTGGCGAGGTCATTGGTGCTTTGGGGCAGCGATGGTTTGATGTTCGTATTCAGGGTATGGATGCTCATGCGGGTCCCACGCCGATGGATTTGCGACAAGATGCCTTGCTTGCTGCTGCCAAGATGGTGCAAGAAGTCAACGCGATTGCGATTGCCTATCATCCCTATGGCCGGGGCACGGTTGGCAGTCTGCGCGTTGAACCCAACTCGCGCAATGTGATTCCCGGTTTTGTGCAGTGCTCCGTGGATTTCCGTCACCCGAATCTTGAGGGTTTGATGGCCATGGAATCGCGCCTGCGTGATTTTGCGCATCAGCTTGCTGCGCCATATCGTCTGGGCATCGAGATCGAAAAAGTGAGCGAGTTTGCACCCTGTCAATTCTCATCGCTTTGCCTTGAGGCGATCAAAGAAAGTATTTCGGCGCTTGGACTCTCAAGCATGCCGATTGTGAGTGGTGCAGGGCATGATGCGGTTTATGTGGCAAGACAATCTCCGGCCGCTATGATTTTCATTCCCTGTAAAGACGGGATCAGTCATAACGAGATTGAAGACGCCCTACCCGAGCATATTGAAGCCGGTGCCAATGTGCTGCTTGGCGCAATGATGCGACTTACAGCACAGTAGGCTTTTTCGTGCGCCATAAATCATGGTTGCTTTAATGTTGAAAGCGAACTTGCGCGACGGCCCTTTGGTTTTCAGATCAACATGCGAACAATTGATCGATGTCAGCGAAGGCTTTGAATTCGAGGGCATTTCCGGAAGGGTCGAGGAAAAACATCGTTGCCTGTTCACCGACTTGACCTTCAAAGCGCACATGCGGCTCGACGATAAAGCGCTGCCCAACTTCACGCAGGCGCCGGGCAAGTTCTTGCCAGGTCGGCATATCAAGTACCACGCCGAAATGGCGAACCGGTACCTGATCACCGTCGACCTCATTGCTTGCAGTCCGCCCGCATGCCTGGGGTGCGAGGTGTGCCACGATTTGATGTCCAAACAAATCAAAGTCAACCCAATCCGGGGCACTACGGCCCTCCGGGCATGCCAATAGTCCACCATAAAACGCCCGCGCCTGCGCGATATCGTGGACTGGGAAAGCGACATGAAAGGGACGGTACTGGCGCTGGGAAGGAAGTAAGGTTTTCATCGTTTTAAGTTTTAGATTATAGAAATAAAGCCGCCAAGGCTAGAGGAAGGCTTTTCAAAGCGAGAACGGTCTGACTTAAGGCCAAAGCTTTCGAACCTCGTGTCCTTTTTACTCGGGGCCTTTTTTCGAATTTTGCACGAGCATAGCAAGCATGCCAAAACAAAGCCCCCAAAACGCTGCTCCAAGCCCTGCGATATTCACACCCGACAACACCACCAACAAACAAAGCGTTTGGGGGAAATTTTGAGCCATATCTTTTTCTTGATAAGCCTGTTGCAAAGCTGCGGTCATGCTCCCGATTAGGGCAATCGATGCCAGGCTCAACACAAGCACGGGATTCATCCAAGCCAAGATACGAATCACCGACAATGCAAAACATGCCAGCAGCAAATACAAAGCGCCCGCCCATGCGGACGCCTTCCAACGATCCTCGGGGCGTTCAGCAGCCTGAGGTCCCAGACAAATCGACGCTGTAATCGCAGCAAGGTTTAGTGCATGGCCGCCAAACAATGCCGCCAGAGCACTTGCCAAAGACGCTGCAAAAAGTAATCGATCGGGATTACTTTGGTAGCCAAAACTTTTGATAGCAGCCAAGCCTGCCATGTTCTGGCCAGTGAGCGTGACCAGAAAGAGCGGAAACCCTATCCCCAAGAGCACCGACCATTCAAACCTGGGTGCTGTCCACTGCCAAGCTTGGTCGATGTCAGACACGCTAGCCCGGGCAAGATCCTTGATTGTTTCAGCGTTGGCGCCTGCAGTTGCGATGTTGTCATGCTGAAACCACCACGACCAGCATATTGCCAGCGCAAGTACAAACATCATGGCGCTGCTCGGCCAGAATCGTCGCACCAGAAAATAAACAAACCATAAACTCAACACAGGCCATAAAAGCGACTCGTGAAGCCCCTTTGACAAACTATCCATCGCCAACCGCAACAAGACGCCGGCCAACAAAGCACTTGCCAAGGGGACAGGGATAAGTCGCATGACCCAGCTTAAGCCCTTGAATAAGGAAAGCGTCATACCAAGCATGGCTGCAAACAAGAATGCGCCCAGCGCAACAGAGAAATCGGCGTTCTCGCTTGTCATCAGAACGGCAGCGCCGGGTGTCGACCAGGCAAAGAGTAATGGTGTCTTATGCTTGACAGAGAGCCATAAGGAGAGCAAACCCTGACCAGCGCTTAAGGCGCCCAAGGCCATGGCAGCTTGGCTTGTGCTGGCACCCACCGATTGCAAAGCCTGCCAAACGATGGCTACCGAACTGACATAGCCCACCAGTACCGCTACAGCACCCGCCGTGAAGGCTTGCACCAATAAACCTTATATCAAAATGCCAGTGTTGATCGCTTAAGGCTTGATGCCTTGATATCGTGCCTGATCCCTTGCGTCAAACTCAAGTTCTCAAACATCGATTCTTGCGGTTAAGGCATTGCGTTCGATAAATGCGCGACGCGGCTCAACGTCATCGCCCATGAGGGTTGAAAACATCTGATCTGCACTGATCGCATCTTCAATTTGCACGCGCAACAAGCGCCTGACCCCTGGGTCCATCGTGGTTTCCCACAATTGCTCAGGATTCATCTCGCCAAGACCTTTGTAACGCTGTCGATTCATGCCACGGTCTGCCTCTGCAAAAAGCCAACGCATCGCCTCTTCAAAGCTCTGAACATGCGATTGCTTGTTGCGATCTGAACGATCTTGATCGATTTTCTTGATCATTGCGCCACGGCTTAACAACGCCGATAAACTCAACGACGCTTCGTTAAGCACCAGGGCATCGGCCGACATCAGAAATTCCGCATCGATTTTGCTTGTGCGCTGATTGCCGTGTTGCAAGCGGCGCACAACAAGCATCCAGTGTTCTGTCATCGGATGCATTTGCGCCTGAACCTGTAAGCTCGGATCCTCACTGCCTTTGCGACTTGCAAGGTCGCGCATCGCCTCAAGCAGCACGCCTGCACTTTGTTCAGCTTGGTTTTGACCACTTAAGTCGAGCTTGCAACCGTGAAGCAGTGCGCGTAAAGCCTGGGCATCCATGGTTTTGGAGAGCCGCTGAATGACAGCATCAGCGATCAATTGCTTTCTTGCAAGCTCAGCCAGGGCCTCGCCTGACAAGCTTCCTTGTCCTTCGCCGAGGAAAAGCTCTGCACCTTGCAAGGCGGCACTGAGTAAATATTGATTCAGCTCATGATCGTCTTTGAGGTAGCGCTCGTCCTTGCCAAGTTTTATCTTATACAACGGTGGCTGGGCAATATAAACAAAGCCCCGCTCGATCAGCTCGGGCATTTGTCGATACAAAAGCGTGAGCAACAAGGTTCTGATGTGAGAGCCATCGACATCGGCATCCGTCATGATGATGACCCGGTGATAGCGCAACTTCGCGACATCAAATTCCGGACCGATGGAGGTCCCCAAGGCAGTAATTAATGTTGTGATCTGCTCTGATGCGATTAATTTATCAAACCGCGCTTTTTCAACATTGAGCACTTTACCTCGTAGCGGCAGTACAGCCTGGAATTTTCGATCGCGGCCCTGTTTTGCCGAGCCGCCGGCAGAATCGCCCTCAACAATATAGAGCTCGGCTCGGGCTGGATCTTTCTCTTGACAGTCGGCAAGCTTTCCCGGCAGACCCACGCCATCCAAAATACCTTTACGCCGTGTCATCTCACGTGCTTTGCGGGCAGCTTCGCGGGCACGCGCAGCATCGATAATTTTGCTCACAATGACTTTGGCATCCGCTGGGTTCTCAAGCAAGAAATCTTCCAGCGCTTTTGCGACCAACTCCTCAACTGGCGCCCGCACTTCAGACGAAACGAGCTTGTCCTTGGTTTGACTTGAAAATTTGGGCTCGGGTACTTTGACTGACAAGACACAGGTCAAGCCTTCGCGCATATCGTCGCCTGAAGTTTCTACTTTCGCTTTTTTCGCTTGTTCGCTTTGTTCAATATATTTATTGATAACCCTCGTCATTGCGGCCCTTAAGCCTGTCAAATGGGTACCGCCATCGCGCTGTGGGATATTGTTGGTGAAACAAAGCACTTGCTCGTTGTAGCCGTCGTTCCATTGCATGGCAACTTCTACACCGATCTGGCCGGCTGCCGGTCCCTCGCTTGTGCGTATCCCTTGCATATAAACAATACGCGGATGAATGGCGGTCTTGTGGCGATTGATATATTGCACGAACCCTTGCACGCCGCCCGTAAAAGCAAAATCCTCCTCCTTGCCGCTTCGCTGATCAATCAGCTTGATTTTGACGCCGTGATTTAAAAACGATAACTCTCGAAGGCGTTTCGCAAGAATATCGTAATGATATTCGATCGTTCCAAAAATAGTGTCATCTGCGAGAAAATGAACTTCCGTCCCACGCTTTTCTGTGTTTCCGATAACCAGCATCGGTGAGGTGTCAACACCATTGACCTGAACAATCTGACGGTGCTGGCATACACCTCGATGAAATTCCATCGCATGTGTTTTGCCGTCGCGCTTAATCGTAAGGCGTAGCCACTTGGATAATGCATTCACGCAGGAGACACCAACACCATGCAGCCCGCCAGAAACCTTATAGCTGTTTTGATCAAATTTTCCGCCGGCATGTAATTCCGTCATCACGATCTCAGCCGCGCTTCTTCGAGGCTCATGCTTGTCGTCATCCTTGATCCCGGTTGGAATACCGCGACCGTTATCAATAACAGAAATCGATTGATCGTGATGAATCGTGATCAAAATTTCATCGCAGTAACCCGCTAAGGCTTCGTCGATAGCGTTATCGACAACTTCAAAAACCAGGTGGTGTAAACCAGTACCGTCGGATGTGTCACCAATGTACATGCCAGGGCGTTTTCTGACGGCATCAAGGCCTTCAAGGATTTGAATCGAGGATGAATCGTAAGATTGAGTCATGGTTCTTCTTTCAGCTTTAAATACGCATGGGCATGACAACGTACTTAAAGTGATTATTATCAGGTACGGTGATCAGGGCACTTGCGCTGCCGTCACGTAGCGCAATACTGATTTCTTCTGTCTTTAAATGTTGTAACACTTCAAGCAAATACTGCACATTAAAACCAATTTCTGTTGTTTCGGAGTCATAGCTCATCGCGATCTCATCGACCGCTTCCTCTTGATCTGCGTTTGTGGTTTGAATGCTTAAATGATCTTTTTCGAAACGAAGCCTCACGCCTTTGAATTTTTCCGTGGTGACAATGGAGGCACGCTGCAAACTTGAGGCCAGTAAAGCACGATCGATGGTGGCAAGGCGTCCAAGTCCCTGCGGAATGACACGCTCATAGTCGGGGAACTTTCCTTCGATGAGTTTGCTCACAAGCTCAATACCGCTAAAACTTGCCCTCAGTCTTTGCTGTCCAAATTCGAGTACTAAGGGCTCCTCGACATCCTGGAGCAAGCGCATCCATTCGCCAATGGTCTTGCGCGGCACGATAAGATCCTGTCTAGGCATGGCTTGCTCAAGATCCATATCGCAGTAGGCAAGTCGATGGCCATCGGTGGCAACCACTTTCAATTTGTGACCATCTGTTACTAAAAGTAGACCGTTTAGATAGTAACGGATGTCTTGCTGCGCCATAGCGTAAGACACCATGCTGAGCAAATGCTTAAAGGCTTGCTGAGGAACCGTCAAGCGATGTGTAAAGACCTCTTGAACGAGCACATGAGGGAATTCTTCGGCTGCCATGGTTTGCAGGGAAACCCTGCTTTTGCCCGTTGTGATACTTGCTTTTCTCGCTTGGATCGATAACGAGACTTCACTGGTCTCAGGCAAGGCTCTTAAGACATCAATCAGCTTTCTTGCCGACACTGTGATTGCCATATCGTCTGCCTTGCCGCCGAGCTGGGCCGTGGTGCTGATTTGCATTTCTGTATCGGTGGCAACAAAACGCAAGTCCTCGCCTTGCTTTTGAATCAGGACATTGGCAAGAATCGGCATGGTGTTTTTCTTTTCGACAATGCCAGCTACCACTTGCAAGGGCTTAAGCAAGGCATCGCGAGACGCTTTAACCAAGGCCATGGGGTTCTCCTTAGGACTTATGTCTGCTTTGAATAAAACACAATGTTGTTGTTGATGTGCTCAAGGCTTTGTTGTTGACAAGTGCATTAAGACATGGATTTCACTCGGTATTTTCATGCGCATAGGTCGTTGACAGATGGCTTGTTGGGCTCGAACAAGTTGGCATAAGCTTTCGTCACGTCAAGTCGAGCCGCTACTTGTTCATGTGTCATACAGGCTTTTCTTCGACTTATCGACGCATATCGAGGATGGATACCCACAGCTTGAGCCACGGTTGTCGCATCGGTTTCATCCAGCCCCTTTTGCATTGGCATGGCTCAGCTTCGTAGGGTTTGCTCAAGGACTTTGAGCGCATGGTTGAGTTCAGTTTCGTGTTGCCTTCGTTCAGTGATTCGCCTCACGGCATGCAAGACGGTGGTGTGATCGCGGCCACCGAAAAGTTCTCCAATTTCGGGCAGGGACTTTTGAGTCAGTTCTTTGGCCAAATACATGGCGACTTGTCGTGCGAGCGCAATGTGCGCGGGGCGCCGCTTGGAATACATATCAGCGACTTTGAGCTTGTAATAGTCAGCAACTGTTTTTTGGATGTTTTCGACCGAGATCGCAGGTCGATTTAAGTCTAGGAGATCTTGAAGTGCTTCCTTGGCCAGTTCGAGGCTTATCGCCTGTCCTCGGAAGCTCGAAGCGGCTACAAGTCGATTTAAGGCGCCTTCGAGTTCGCGGACATTGCTGCGTAAATTTTTCGCCACGAAAAAAGCGACGTCGTCTGGCAGGTCGACCTGACGCAATTCGGCTTTGCGATGCAAGATCGCTGTTCTGGTTTCGAGATCGGGTGGTTCGATCGCAACAATAAGACCGCTGTCAAAGCGGGACACTAGACGGTCCTCAACCCCATTCATTTCTTTTGGGTAGGTGTCGCATGTCACGATGATCTGTTTGCGCGCAGCAAATAAGGCCTCAAAAAGATAAAAGAATTCCTCTTGAGTTCTGGGTTTATTGGATAAAAACTGAATATCGTCAATCAAAAAAAGATCTAGTTTTTGATATTGCGCTCTCATTTCTTCAGAATTTTTTCGCTGGATGGCTCGCACCATTTCGTCGAAAAACTCCTGCGCGTGAATATAGCGAAGCCTAGCGCCAGGATTGCGCTCACGAATGGCATTACCCACAGCATGCATCAGGTGGGTTTTCCCAAGACCGACGCCACCATAGATAAAGAGTGGGTTGTATTCCAGACCAGGTCGCTGGCTTACCTGAAGCGCCGCAGCGCGCGCCATCTGATTCGATTTACCGGTAACAAAGTTTTCAAAATTCAGTTCTCGATTGAGCCTTGAACTTTCAGGTATCAGGGGCTCAGCGAGCAGATGGTTTGCAGTTGGCTGGACGTCATCATCAACGCGGGGCAACTCTAGAGGCGGCGTCACTTCAAACTGAAGGCTTAGACCAGGTTTGATCGCTCGCTCTTCGCGCAAGAGTTCCTCAAGCCGTTGTCCCCATTGTTGTCTTACCCAATTTAGTTTGAAGGCATTGGGACAACCGATCCTCAGCTGGTTTTCGTGTTCTTGATAGCCAAGATAAGCTAAGGGTTTGATCCAGGTCTTAAAGAGCTGGGGCGAAATCTCGCGCTCGAGTTGTTCAATACAACGCAGCCAATGCTCAAGCATGCGCGGCTCCGTGAGGTCTCGCATGAGCAGGACGTGGCTTAATGACGCAAATTGGCATGGAGCGTACGAAAAAAGTGGCGGATTCTTGGCGCAAGCGCAAAGTATGTGACATAAGAAGCAACTAGTTTACCCGTTTGAATACGGCTCAAGGCTAGCCTGACCAGCGCTCGCACCAACACCGTAATTGACAAAACCGTCTTCTTTTTGTTGTAATCGAGGGCTTTTCACATCAAAGCCATGGACATGTCATGAAGCGCACCTACCAGCCTTCGGTCACCCGACGCAAACGTACACACGGATTTTTGGTTCGTATGAAAACTCGTGGCGGCAAAGCCGTCATACGAGCACGGCGTTCAAAAGGCCGCAAACGTCTGGCTGTCTGAGAAGCCTACTTGAGGGGCTTATCTGGAGGTGCGATTTTCAAGAAGCTAATGCGGCGATGTCATCTTCCAAACGCTTACGCAGGCTTGCACGTTGTGGGCCCTGGAGTCTGCACCAGATCGACACGATTAATCATCGCAAGGATCGCCAAAACGACGCACCTGCCAGCAAACCTGGCTCGGTGAATCGTGAAGCTTTGTCGCGTTCTGGTCGAAGCGTTCAGTTGCGTATCAGTATTGCAAAACGTTTCATCCCACTCGCAGTAGAACGCAATCGTTTGCGGCGAATCGTCAAAGAAAGCTTTCGCAAGCGACTTGACCCCCAAGCGCAAGCTAGTGCAAAGCCTTCGTCCAAGGTTTATTTATTGCGCCTTGATCAAAGCTTTGACAAGGCGTTAGCAACAAGCGTTCAAGCCTTGAGCACGCGTCGGCGAAAAGTGCTTTACTGGCAGAGCCTTGAAGCACTTTGGCAAGCCCTGTGAAAAGGTATCAGACACCATGAGGCCGAGCGATCGTCAAGAGGTTGAGCCCGCCAGGTTGGATAATGTTTGGACGGCCCTGGATCAATGTGCCAAAACGCTCGGCTTAGCGATCATCCGTGGCTATGAGTACACCGTAAGACCGGTGCTTGGCCCCTCTTGTCGCTTTTTGCCTAACTGCTCCGAATATGCAAGACAGGCTTTGCAAAGCCATGGCAGCGTTAAGGGTGCTTATCTCAGTTTGAGGCGTCTGTGCCGATGCCATCCTTTTCACCCCGGCGGGATCGACGAGGTCCCGGCGCCATCCTCGTCTCATGGTACAAAGCCAGCCGAAGCACGTGTATCGAAAAAAAATGATCGTGAGCCTGCAGCCTCTTAGCATCCGGAGATTCTTCTAGAAAACACCATGCAACAACAAATCCAGCGCACGATTCTTTGGGTGATCTTTTTCTCCTCCCTGTTTTTTTTGTGGGACGCTTGGCAGCGCCATCAGGGCCAGCCAGGTTTTTTTGCGCCGCCTCAGGAAAAGACCGCCGCAGCTACAAACGGTTCACAGAAGCCCGATGCAAAACCAGTGTCCAACGAAGTCCCTCAGGCTGCTTCGGTTGCCGCGGGCGGTGCCGATAAGACGCAAATTCCCGGGGTTACAGCTGATGCGAGCAAGGCGAATCAGCAGACTGATGCTGCATCAGGCGCAAGTAAAGTCCCTGGTGATGTAACGGCCACGCTAGCCCCCGGCGATTTCTGGGTCTTGCAAAACAAAGTCTTGAAACTTGCCGTGTCGCCCGAAGGCGGACAGCTTGTGCGCAGCGAACTGCTCACGCAACGCGAACTCAATGATCCGTCCAAGAATGTGGTCTTGCTCCATCAAGAGGGTCAAAACCACTACCTCGCCCAGCAAGGTTGGATCAGCGCCCAGGCCGATAAGCGGTTTCCGACGCACCAGTCGCGTTTTCAACGTATCGAACAGGGCCAGACGCATTTGGTCTTAGAGGCAAGCGAGGGAGATTTAAAGGTTCGTCGACGCTATCAATTAGAGCCCGATAGCTACGTTGTCCGGATCGATGAGACCGTTCAAAACCTTGGCGTCAGTCCGCTTGCGCCCATAGCCTATCGACAATTGTTGCGTGACAGCAAAGCCCCGGCTGGGGAATCACAGTTCTACAGCACTTACACTGGACCTGTGGTTTACACCGAACAGGCTAAGTTTCAAAAGGTTGACTTTCCGAGTATTGAAAAAGGAAAAGCCGACCATGTGAAACAAGCTTCCGATGGCTGGCTTGGCATCATCCAGCATCACTTTATCGCTGCCTGGTTGCCTCAAGATCAACGCCAGCGCGAATACTTTACCCGCCGGGTTGAAGGCAACCCGGTGCTCTATAGCGTCGGTGCACTTGAACGCTTTGGCGAGCTAGCGCCCGGCGCAAGTCAGAGTACGGTTGCGCGTTTGTTGATTGGGCCACAAGATCAGCGCATGCTCGCTGCGATTGCGCCAGGGCTTGATTTGGCAGTGGACTACGGTTGGCTCGCGATGTTTGCCAAGCCAATCTTCTGGCTTCTTGAGCAAATGCATGGCCTAAGCAATAACTGGGGTCTTGCGATTATTTTGCTCACCGTGATCATCAAGACATTGTTTTTTCCCTTGCAATCCGCAAGCTACAAATCCATGGCCCGAATGAAGGCGGTCACACCGCGGATGATGGCCATCAGAGAACGATACGGTAGCGATCGCATTCGGATGAATCAGGCGATGATGGAGCTCTATAAAGAGGAAAAAATCAACCCGCTAGGCGGCTGTCTGCCGATTGTGGTGCAAATCCCAGTATTCATTGCCCTCTATTGGGTGCTGCTTGCCTCCAGTGAAATGCGGTTTGCACCATTTTTATACTTGGATAACCTGGCGGCTCCCGATGCATTGTTTGGCACTTATTTTGGTGTACCGATCGGTTTGATGCCGATATTGATGGCGGTCACGATGTTTATCCAGACCAAACTGAATCCAACGCCACCCGATCCGGTGCAAGCCAAACTGATGATGTTCATGCCGATTGTTTTTTCGGTGATGTTTTTCTTCTTTCCTTCAGGTCTTGTTCTTTATTGGCTGGTCAACAATGTTTACTCGATTGCTCAGCAATGGGTAATCACCCGCCGCATAGAGGCACAAAGTGCCAAAGAGCGTCGCAGCTGAAGATCGCCAGGCTAGCCTCGATGATCTTGCCTTCCAGGCCATTTGTTGGCAGGCTGAGCTTGAGCCGATGGCCTTCGCACCAGCGGCCTTGTTTGCGGATCTCGTGGATCACGAACTGGTGCTGCCAGCCGATGGACCCTTCAGCACGCCTTGTTTTCACCCCGAGCTGAGCCCGGGTAGTCCACGCGAGGCGAGCTTCCAAGCCCTGACACAGCAGTGGTATCGCATGGGGCGACTACCCGGCTGGCGACATGAGTGTTTTGACATTTACTCGCCGGGGTCGACCAAGGCCAAATTCAGGCTCGAGCGTGTTGCGGCGAGGCATTTGGGCTTTTGGACTGCCGCGGTCCATGTCAATGGTCTGCTGGCAGACAAGCAAATGATGTGGCTTGCGCGTCGCTCGATGGCCAAAGACAGCGACCCGGGGATGCTCGACAATATGGTCGCAGGGGGACTCGCTGCCGGCGAAAGCCTAGAGCAGTGTCTTTGGCGTGAGTGCTGGGAAGAGGCTGGCCTTAGCCCCGAAGTCCGAGAAACGGTGCTAATGAACGCTGGCTTAAAGGCCTTGAGGCGTATCCATATTCAGTGCATAGAGGGGCAGACCAGTCCCTGGCCCTATTTTCGTCGTGAGCGCTTGTTTGCCTTTTCTTTGATCCTGCCGCCCGATTTCCTGCCCTCCAATCAGGACGGCGAAGTGAGCGCTTATTGCTCAGTGGACCGAAAAGCGTTGGCACAGCTGATCGCCCAATCAGCGCTCACCAAGGACGCAGCGCTCGTGGCGTCTTTGTGGCTGCAGGATGAGCACTAGCTAGGGCTCATGATGAACCTGGTGTCAAAAACGCCCAAGACCGAACCGATTCTGGCTCAGGCGACGGCAAAAGGCTTGTCGGCGATTGCGGTGTTGCGGATTTCTGGCAGTGATTTAGCCGGCACACTTTTGCCCAGATTGGGATGGGCGCTAGAGCCTCGCAGGGCCAGCTTGAGAACCTTGAGGGCGGGGAATGGCGAGGCCATCGATCAGGTTTTGGCGGTTTTTTTTCCAGCGCCTCACTCGTTTACCGGGGAGGATTTGTTGGAATTGCACACCCATGGATCACCGGCGATGATTGCCTGGGCGCTGGAAACGATGCTGGATTACGGCAAAGCTGAAAGCATGCGCTTGGCAAAACCGGGTGAATTTTCTGAGCGCGCGTTCTTAAACGGTCGTATTGATCTTGCTCAAGCGGAGGCGATCGCCGATTTGATTGCCGCCTCCACAAGGCTGCAAGCCAAAGCGGCCCTTGCGTCACTGCAAGGCGATTTTTCTAAGCAGGTTCATCGTTATTTAGACGCCGTGCAGCATATGCGCCTGCTTGTCGAAGCGGCCTTGGATTTTCCAGAAGAGCCGGTTGAGAGCCTCTCGGACTGGGGTCTTGAAAATGCGCTGACCGAGGCGATTGCGGCGATGCAAGGCCAGCTTCCTGCCTGGCAGCGGGGTGCACAATTACAACAAGGACTTTCGCTGGCTCTGATTGGGCCGCCAAACGCAGGCAAAAGCAGTCTTTTGAATGCATTCGCGGGAGAAGAGCTTGCGCTGGTCGATGCAGAACCGGGAACCACGCGCGATCGAATCAGCCAGCGCTTTCAGTGGGCTGGCCAAGCGATTGAAATGACCGATACCGCTGGGATACGTGATGCGGCCCAGGCCGGTCGGATTGAGTTACGAGGCATGCAGCGGAGTTGGGAAAGTGCGCTTCGTGCGCAGGCGGTTCTCCTGGTGATCAGCCTGGAAGACATTGCGCCCACGGACGATCGCGGAGATCTGCTGCAGCGTGCCCAACACCACGCCAAAACATGGTGGCAAGCCAATCGTCCTTCGGATGACGACCCGTCGATGGCGGTCCCAACGCTTGTCGTGCTCAATAAAATCGATCTGTTGGGTGCAGATCCGGCGGCCGATGATCTCTTGAGCGATGCGATAAGCGGCGGCGCAACACAGATTAGCGCTGCCTCATGGCCTGTTGTGGCCGTGTCTGCCAAAGAGGCAAGGGGGCTTGAGACTTTGATGGATGCGGTTTTGAATAAGCTTGCTTTTCAAGGAGAGAGCACCGAGCCTCTTTGGGCAAGGCTTCGTCATGTACAAGCGCTTGAGCGCGCACTTGGACACCTGAAGCTTGCCCAGGCGCACTGGACCACTTCCCAGGGTCAGGCCGACCTGATGGCCGAGGAGTTACGGCTTGCGCAGCAGGCCTTGGCGGAGATGATCGGGGTTTGGAGTGACGAAGACCTGCTTGGTGCGATTTTCGGGCGCTTCTGTATCGGGAAATAACGCGGGTCCCCGTACAACCCGAAGCTTCCAGGAAAGCCTTAGTGTGGCGGTGAGATCAGCGCCAGTTCTTCAAACAGGCGTTCCCAACAGGCCTCGCTTGCTGGCCATAGTCGTTCGGGCTTTTGTTGCAGCCAGCCAAGCATGCGCGGTAACTGCCAATCGTTGAGCTCGGCTGGCATCACAATCGGGTGCCGCCACAAACGGCGCATGAGATTGGGGTCGATTGCAAAGACAGCGGCAAGGGTCTCGAGCACCAAGCTGTCCTGTCCTGAATCGATCACTTGTTGCAGCCGGGAATCCTTACTCAGTAAAAGGTGATCCGCAAGCCAGGGGCCAAGCCAAGGGAGATGGCTTAGCACATGTTCGCGGGCCATCGCATGGCGAGGGTCACGATGCAGCCAGTTGTACACCCCCCAGGGGATCTTGGGGTCCACGCGGGCGCTGGCCTGAAGGCTTAAAGGAGATAAAGCCCCCTCCAAAACATAGGCAAGTCTTTGCCGGACCTGATGCTCGCGCTGACGCAATGCCCGCATGGCTCGGCTGTAAAAACCAATATCGAGTTGGCCGCGCCGCAGGGCCGCTTGCAGGGCCTTCAAAAGTAGCGGGCGCTGTGGGCTATCGCTGGGTTCGAAAAGCGGAGGCTCTTGATACAAAAAGCCCTCGCGCAACAAGTGTTTTGCGGCCTGGCCTGAATCGTGCAAACGCGAGAGCATGCCCCTTGCGAGCGCCTGATAGATCAAATCGACCGGCGCTTTTTCGGGATCTTCATGCAGGGCTTTTCGAAGCCGGGCAAGCGTTTGGTCATCAAGCAGGGCGCGGAAATCATAGGCCATCGCTTCCCGGGAAATACCGATGACCCGCAAGGCCATGCCCCAGCGACGGATGATGGGCGTAAACACCGGATGTTGCAGCATCCAAAGCGCTTCGGTGCCGGGAATTTGTACCATCAATAAAGGCCAATCGCTGCTCGCATCGCGCCAGCAAAAAGCGCGCGCCAAGAGTCTTTGCTCCCTTGCGATGAATGCGAGCTCGGGGCCGACGGTGCCAGCGTCTTCGAGTTCGGCGTCAAGCGAACAGGGATCTACCGAAATGGCGTTAAAAAAAACGCTCATGACGGCATCAAACGCTTAGATCAGGCGCCCGCCCGAGCGACGCTCTGGTGTAGCGCCAAGCCTAACAAGCCGAGCATCAGCGCAAATGCGGCAAGCCCGAGCGAGGCCCCACGTTCGAGCCAAATCGCCAAACCAACACCCAGTACCGACAGGCTGCTGAGCCAACGCATGGTGATTTTTGTGCGTGCCACGGCAAGCGGAAACCACCTGTCTTCGGGAATTCGTTCTGAGACAAACGAGACGCCACGCTGCGGGCTGAGCCGGGGCGAAACACGATCGTCGGCCTGATGATCGGGCCTAGGTTCAAGGCTGGGGTTTTCCATGCGGAGCACTGTAGCACCAAGTCAGCTATTGCGCATAGCCTAGGGTTGAAAAGCGATAAACTCTTGCGCCTTTAGTCACGCTCCCGTCATCTGACTTATCGATTCAGCGAGGAATAACATGTCAAGCGCCGCCCATGTATCAGGCCCAGCTCGTAGCGCCCCATCAAGCGCCTCGCAGGATGCTTTGTATGCCCAACAAAGTTTGCATGCCCAACAAAGCCTAGCGACCGCCAAAGACCAAGGCCACCATGCTGATTGGGGTCCGCTTGCAAGGGTTCAGCACTGGATCGCACAGCCACTCGACGTTCTTCGCGCACAGGTTCGCGCACCAGAGGCCTTGGCCCACCGCCGATTGATGGCTTGGGTTGCCGCGGTTGCCGAACATACCCGACCCCGTGAAATCGTCTGGGCCGATGGTTCGCAGGCCGAATACGATCGTTTATGCGCCGAGATGCTTGATAGCGGCACGCTCATTGCGCTTCATCCGCAGAAACGCCCGCACTCATTTTTGGCGCGATCGGCGCCCTCAGATGTCGCAAGAGTAGAAGATAGAACCTTTATCTGCTCAGATCATCAAGACGAGGCAGGACCAACCAACCACTGGATTGATCCAATTCAAATGCAGCAGACCCTGACAGATCTGTTTGCCGGGTGTATGCAAGGACGAACGCTCTATGTTGTTCCTTTTTCCATGGGACCGCTTGGCAGCCCGATTGCGCATATTGGTGTGGAGTTGTCCGATAGTCCCTATGTGGTCGTCAACATGCGCATGATGACCCGCATGGGTAGCGCCGCGTTGGCACAACTTGGCGAGCATGGCTTCTTTGTCCCCTGTGTACATAGTGTGGGCATGCCCTTGGCTGCCGGCCAAAGCGATGTTGCCTGGCCATGTAACGATACGAAGTACATTGTTCACTTTCCGCAAACCCGTGAAATTTGGTCCTATGGTTCGGGATACGGTGGCAACGCTTTGCTGGGAAAAAAGTGTTTCGCCTTGCGAATTGCGTCCACCATGGGTCGCGACAACGGCTGGCTGGCCGAACATATGCTCATTTTGGGTGTTACGGATCCGGCAGGCCGCAAGTATCACGTGGCCGCCGCATTTCCTTCAGCCTGTGGCAAAACCAATTTTGCAATGCTCATACCGCCGGCGGAACTGGGCGACTGGAAGGTCAGCACTGTCGGCGACGATATCGCCTGGATTAAACCCGGCAACGATGGCCGTCTTTATGCGATCAATCCTGAGGCGGGCTATTTTGGTGTTGCACCAGGGACCTCAGCAAAGACCAACCCCAATGCGCTGGCGATGCTTGCTTCAAACACGATTTTTACCAATGTTGCTTTAACCGATGATGGTGATGTTTGGTGGGAAGGTTTGAGCGAAGCGCCTGAGCACCTGATCGACTGGCAAGGTAAGGATTGGACGCCAACCGATGGGCAGGCCGGACGAAAAGCAGCGCATCCCAATGCGCGTTTTACAGTGGCGGCGATTCAATGCCCGTCTCTGGATAAAGATTGGGATAATCCTCAAGGGGTGCCGATCGATGCTTTTGTGTTTGGAGGACGACGAAGCAATACCGTGCCGCTTGTCATAAAGGCCAGAGACTGGGAAGAGGGTGTTTATCTCGCTGCAACCATGGGCTCAGAAACCACAGCGGCGCAGAGCGGTGCAACCGGCGTCGTAAGGCGTGATCCTTTCGCGATGTTGCCTTTTTGCGGTTATCACATGGGTGATTATTTTGAGCATTGGCTCGCACTGGGCGCTAAGTTGCAAACTAAAAGAGCGCAACAAGGCAATACCGGCGGGCGCGGCAATGAGGCCGACCATGATCAGACCGCGCATGATCAGACCGAGCATGACAACGCCCCGATGCTGCCCGCAATTTTTTGTGTGAACTGGTTTCGAAGCGACGAGCAGGGCAGATTCATTTGGCCGGGTTTTGGCGAAAACATGCGGGTTTTGGTTTGGATGCTTCAAAACCTCAACCAAGCGAAAGGCGATGCACATCTCGCTGGTGTTTCCCCGCGGTACCAGGATATCGATTGGCGGGGCCTCGATTTTTCGGCAGAGCAATTTGCCCGCCTCAGCAACGTCGACCCGGGCGAATGGCGCAAAGAACTTGCAAGCCAGGCGCGTCTTTTTGAACAACTCGGCAGCCGTTTGCCTTCCAGATTGCGGGCAATCCGTGAGCGCTGGGAGGCGAGCCTTACAAGCGCATAGGTCGCGTCTTACTCGTTGTCCGCCGCGCCAAAACTGTATCGGTGAGCCGATTGAAGCGCCGCCATGAAGCTGTCCTCTTTTGCAAGACCGCGACCAGCGATATCAAAAGCCGTGCCATGATCAGGACTGCTCCGCATAAAGGGTAGACCAAGCGTGATATTCACACCCAGGTCCATGCCTAGCAGTTTGATGGGAATCAGGCCTTGATCGTGATAGAGCGCAATCACCGCATCCACCTCGGGGTTATCCCAGGCTTTCGCGAACACACTGTCGGCGGCAAAAGGACCCTGGATGGCAATGCCCTGTGCCTCGGCTTGTGCCACACAGGGCGACAAAAGCTCGATTTCTTCGCGCCCGAAGGCGCCAGCCTCGCCCGCGTGCGGGTTGAGCGCAGCCAACAAGAGCTTTGGCTTTTTTCCCAGCATTTGACCAAGCGCTTGGTCAGCGATGAGGAAGGTTTGCAGCAAGCTTGCCCGGTCGATGGCATCCAAGGCCTGCCGCAGCGATAAATGAATGCTGTGTAACACCGTGCGCAGGTGTTGGTGTTCGAGCATCATGCGCACGGGAAGGTTTCCGGCGAGTTCGGCTAAGAGCTCGGTATGTCCGGGATACTGATAGCCTGCAAGATGCATGGCTTGCTTGTTCAAAGGCGCGGTGACCAGGGCCCGGCATTGTCCCTTAATCACCGATTGTGCCGCAGCGAGCACGGCGGCCACTGCGCATTGGCCCGCTTCAGCGCTTGCGATGCCTCGCCTAAGTGTTCGGGGCACCGAACAAACCTTTTCCCATTGGAGCCAAGAGGCCTTTTGCAAGCTTGCAGACAAACCAAGATCGGCTGCCTGTTGCAACAACCAAGCCGGATCGCCGAAAACTTGCACAGCAATGGCTTGACCGAGGTCGCTTGTTTTTGCCGTTCCCAGAGCGTTGAGCGAGCCCTGGCTTAGCCGATGCAGCGCTTTGAGCAGCACTTCTGGGCCGATACCCGCCGGGTCACCCATGCTGATGGCAATAGCATGCCCTTTGCTCGCCCACGCATCGGTAACTGGCTCAGCATCAAGGGTGGGCGCAATAGGCATCAGGCTTATGCTCTTAGTGAGGTGTTGCATGCTTTGCAGGCCCCTATCATAGGCGAGCGCCGTCATCGTGCCTCAGCCAAGCCTTAAGGTTTGCATTTGTAAGCCTGCGACGCCCAAGGATTGGCCGCATCGCAGGGCCTCCCAGTTACCGCGGCCAGCCATTCGCAAGAATTCTTCGGCATAGCTTTGCAAATAGGCAGGGGGTTTGCGGTTTGGGTCGAGCGCGCCACTAGCCTGCTTGCCCCCGTTATGCATCAGCGCGACACGATAGGCGATGTCTTGCTCGATGGCTTGTTGGCGTTCACCGTGCGCCTTGCTGCCTGGCGGCTCAAGATTGCTAACTCTTGCCTGAAGCGCGGGTTCAGACAAAATGGTCCGCAAATGCTGGCGAAGCAAAAGCCTTGAGATGAGACCGAACCGGGCCTGGTCTGCAAAAAGCGCTTTCAACCAGTCAGCAAATCCTGAGCCCTGGCCTGTTGTTTTTTGCTGATGGCCCAAGCGAAAAACCGCATGGGCGGCGAAGGCGTTGCGGGCTTCAGCCTCGGTTCGCGCTCGGCCATCTGGCAAAAATCCCAAGATATCAACGAAGGCATCACGGTCAAGGCCGCTTGAGGTCTGCCATTGAATCTGCTGAGCACCGGTCATCTGGTTCCAATGCGCCAGCGCTGCCTGTGGTGAGAGGCCTTTGCCATAGCGTGCCCGAAGCGAATCAAACGCCTGGGCTGCAGATTGCGCACGCGCAATGCCTTGGTTGATCCACCAAGCCATGCTGCGTGCCTGGCCAGCGGCATCGCTGATGCTTTGATCAAGACCCAACCAGGAAAGTGTGCGTGGATCAAGATCTTTGGCGAACAAGACATCCTGCCTGAGGGTGCGCAGAAAAGTCTCGAGCACGAACTGAGTCGACCCATAAGAGGCGAAATATTCGCGGCCGTTGATTGCAATCGCTGCCTTGCTGCGGCAGCCGTCTTTGGTGCAGTCGGGGGTAATCGAAGACGGGGAAGGGGCTTCCTGGAGTTGTGCGGCTGCCAGAAGACGCTCAACCCGGGCTTGCTCTTGGCTGTCCGCGTAGAGCCCGAGGTAGAGCGGCTCTGGGATGCCGCTCGGAGCTTTCTCGCACTCGAGCAGGCGCTGGACGGAAGCGCCCTGAGCTTGTGGGGCATCGGGCCGAAGATCGGCTGAGCCATCGTTAAATTTGATCGTAGGTAGCAAAGGGCTCGAAGGCTGAAGGCAAGAACGTCTTGCTTTTTGATCGCGGGACAGCAGTGCCATCAGTCTTGTAGCCTGGCCGTCGTCAAAGTTATCGATGACGAAAGCACTTTGACTGATGAGCGCGCCAGCATAGTGCGTGTTGAAGCCGGCCATGACTTCGCTGCGCTGATCAGCTTGAAAGCGCAAACTATCCTCGCCAAACCAGCTGCCAAGCAAAGGGTCTTGCTGTGAATGGCGAAAACTTCCTTGTGCATCGAAAAGCAAGGCTTGCTGTGTTTTGGCGTATTCATTTTGAAGCCCCTGCCAGCCGCTTGCTGAACTGCCTGGCGCTGTATGCGTGGGTGCGATCGCTTCGAGTAAAAAAGACCAGCGGCCGATTGAAAAACCTTGTGTGGACGATGTCGATTTGCCCCGTTCGCCTTGCAACAGGGCAACGTAAGTCAGCTTCGCAAGTCCCCAGGGGTCCACATAGCGCCAAGGCTCCCCTTCAGCATAGAGGTAGGCGTCGCGATCGCCTGCAGGGCCGAGCGGATCGGCCTGCAAAAAGCGCATGCTTTCTGTATCGAGCACCCGGTTGGCGCCAAACAAGAGCGTTTGCAGCCGAGCATCCGCTTGAGCCAGTGTTTCGCTGGCAAACAGGCGACCCGGAACCCCCAGGTTAATCTTTAGCCGGTTCTTGAGGATCCGATCGCTTAGGCTTCGTCCGGCGATTTTTCGGCTTGCACCACGATGCTCGATGTCGGGTCGCAAGGGATGTAGATAGTTGGCCTTCCAATGGATCTCGCCCGTTGCGTCAAAGGCAAGCACCGGCGCCCCGCGCCAGTCGACCGCCACATGGTAAACCCTTCCTGATTCAATCCAGGCGATCGGCAAGGCACCAAGCCAGACCACCAGAGCCTGTAGCCCCTTGTTTTCATCGGCAAGCAGCAGTTGGCGCCAACCATCCATCACCATCACTTGCCCAGGGCGATCTTGCACGGCAAGCATTGCGGGCTGGCCAAGCGGGTCGTAGTGCATGGTGGTTTTTTGATCCCCCAGCCAGGCTTGTGCCCCGTCGTAGCGAAAGCCGCCCGCGATCACCGGTGCTTGACCGGGCAATGCACGCATGCGCGCCCGGAATCCCGGGTCCCCGGTCGATGCGGAATCACCGGAAGCTAAAGGGTGATTAGCCCTCGGACGCAGCGCCCATTTGGCAAGCCCCTCGACTTCGAGTTGGCGAAGCTCGCCGGAATCGTCGGGCGCTTGCTCCCAGCGCACGACGAAGTGGCCTAATCGGTAAGCAAGCGCGTTGTCATCGAGCCGCTGGTAGAGCATTTGGCTTAAAGCGCCAAAGCCATGCTGGTAGCTGATCGAGACCAGCCCCCGCGCATCGTAGCGATAGTTCAAGGTCCCACCGTCGGGTAGCTGCTCGTTGACGACCCTGCCTTGGTGATCGCGCCCGATGGCCCAGTTAAAGCGATGTTTGCCGACCTGTTGCCGGCGTTCGATCACACGGCCCTTTTCGTCGTAAGCCCATTGAATCGCTACCTTTAGCCCATCCTGGCTGGCAGGTTCGCGCTGCGCTGCGCGTAACAGCGGCCTGCGATCAACCGCGTTCGCCCACTGAAAGACTGAGCGTCCGCTTTCTCCATAGTCCTTCTCCAGGGGATAAGAAAGTGCGTCCCAACGCAGACTCATCCGCTTCCCATCGGGGCTTTGCTGTTCGATCAGCCGATCTCGGGCGTCATAACGCGCCTGCGACGATGCGCCTTGCGGATGCCTGATCAGTACGACCCGGCCAAAATCATCGCTATATCGCGCTGTGCCCTGCCACGCCAGACCCTGCAGCTGCCTGCCTGGAATCACCCAGGGTAAGGCGATGTGGTCCGGGGCAAGGGTCTCGCCGGATCCGTCGTCGAGCGAGACGCCATCGATACCACGGCCATCGCTTGCGTAGCGAAAGCGGATACGCCTTTGGATTAGCGCAAAGTTTCCTGTCCTACCGCTCGGGGAGAAGCCCTGGTGCTCAATAGCAAGGACAAGCCCTGAGGTATTGCGCTCGAAACGACTGGTGGCGAAGGCGCCGTCTCGTACGCTGGGTCGCAGCACTTCGGCGGGGAGCTCGGTGGCATCCTCGCTCGCATATCGTCGTCGCTCAAGCCATCGTTTGCTTTTTGGGTCGCGAAGTTCAACGATCCGGCCGCGTTGGTCGCGAACACTTTCATGGTTGGCAGATGCATCAGGGCACCAGGCACAGGGGGTATCGCTTTGTCTTCGCCAGCGCCCGTACGGGCTATCCTGGGATGCTTGCTCGCCGGGACCTGGCAGCGCTTCAAAGCGGTAGGCCATGCTTTGACCCGCACGGCTAAGCTGGCGCCAGGGCGCCTCCTTGCTTGATGGATCGCTGTATTCGATACGGAGTGCCTGAGCAGTGCCCTCGCCGATCCCTTGGCTTTTTAGGACGCGACGCCAGGCATCGTAGGCATAGTGGGCTTCAAGTGCTGGCTCTTTTGATCGCTCCAGCCTCACACGGGTTAAGGCCTGGCGAAAACGAGCATCCTCATAAAAGTACTGTTCACGCCAATCTTGAACCGCTTGCTGCGTCTGCTTGCAGGCTACGCCCACAAGAAGCGGGTTATTCAAGGCTTGCCGATCGTAGCGATAGCTGCATTGCGCAAGCATGGTTGCCGCGGCGTTATCGCGTTCTTGCTTTAATTCGACCTGCTCGATCAAGACCTGGTGCGCGTCCCATTGGAGGTGAAGGCTTGCGCGCTTTCGGAGGCTCCCCGCGTGGTCTCGTGCGCTCTGTGCAATTTCAATAAGGCGCCCGGTCTTGCTGTAATGCAGATCTAAACGCTGACCGAGAGGCGATCGCCAGCCGCTAAGGCGGCCAGCCGCATCAAAATGAGCTTGTCGTCCGCCCACCTGGCGCCAAATCCAGTGTCGCGACGGACCCGCGTCGAAGGTTTGAATCTCACCGAGCTCTGCTTGATCAGCCGCGAAAACCCCGCGCTCGGGTCGATAGCGAAATCGATGGACGACGCCATCAGCCTGATGAATGTTTACGATGAGACTGGGATTGTTGGCGGTTTTCCCTTCGCCGCTTTGCTGGCTGGTGAGTCTTAGTTCGAAGCCATGACGCCAAGCCACCCCCAAGTCGCCTGCAGGATGCTCGCGAGCCTGCTTAGTGTCGGGCGAGCTCTCAAGTTGTGGCTCGCCCGAGTCATAAAAAACCGCCCAGGTGAGGGGCAGACCTTGACCAAACAAGTCTGATCCCTGAAGGCTCGCCTGCAAATGAAGGCGTCTTAAGGATTTGCGACCGCTCACGATGTCCACCGGATTCCCGCTCCGCGTGAGGGTGCCTGGTAGCGCGAGCAGGTTTGGGTCGTCGGCAGCACTGCCCTCGAGCGCGCAAGCTTGTCCCTGGTCGGCAAATGTTGATCCGACGGCACGCTGGCAGGCCTGGGCCGCGCCGCTGGCAAAGAGCATGAAGAGGAGGGGCAAGACGAGGTAGCGCCCCAAGCGAAGGCATCGAAATGGTCTGAAGTCGGGAACCAGAAGAGGGCTGTTAGCCCGGCCAAGCGGTCGGTCTTCGAGTGGCTTCATGCGCGATGCCTTTTTTCGGGATGAGATGATGGCTGCGGTCGATCCCGGCTCGGTTGACTTTCAATCGACTGATGAGTCCGCTTTTTTGCTGCTGAACCCCGAAGAGCCCATGTTTGGGCGGTCAGTTGCTGCAAACGGGGCTGAGCAGGTTCTAAACTTGTCGTTTTGATCGAGGCTTTGGCTGTGGCCAAGTGCTCGCCCCCTCAAGGAGAACGCATCATGACTCTGGCACTTAAGGATATGCAGCTGCTTCGCAGTCAGGCTTATATCGATGGCCAATGGATGGCATCCCATAGCAAAGCATTTTTTGCGGTTGTGAATCCAGCAAACGGCGAGAAGATTATCGAGGTCGCAAACATGGGTGCTGCCGACACCGAACTCGCGATTGAAGCAGCCCATCGTGCCTGGCCTGCCTGGCGCGCACTGACCGCCAAAGCCCGCGCAACAATCCTCAAACGCTGGTACGACTTGATGATGAAACACAGCGAAGACTTGGCGCAACTCATGACCGCCGAACAAGGTAAGCCGCTCGCCGAGGCGCGCGGCGAAGTGGCCTACGGCGCGTCTTTTGTTGAATGGTTTGCGGAGGAGGCCAAGCGCGCCTATGGCGCCGTGATTCCCTCGCCGATGAGCGATCGCAAGTTGTTGACCCTGCGCCAGCCGATCGGTGTTTGTGCCGCGATCACGCCATGGAATTTCCCGATGGCGATGATCACGCGCAAAGTTGCCCCTGCACTGGCCGCCGGATGCACGGTGATCTGCAAGCCTGCCGAGGCAACCCCGCTTACCGCGCTTGCCCTCGCGGCGCTTGCCGAACAAGCCGGCCTGCCGGCAGGCGTTTTTAATCTCGTGACGGGCGATGCCGACAAAGCAGCCGAAATCGGGCGGGTACTTTGCGCCTCCCCAAAGGTGCGAAAACTTTCTTTTACCGGCTCGACCGAGGTCGGACGTATTTTAATGCGCCAGTCGGCCGACACGATTAAGCGTCTTTCGCTCGAACTCGGGGGCAATGCCCCGTTTATCGTGTTTGACGACGCAGATCTTGACGCTGCCGTCGAGGGTGCGCTCGCCTCGAAGTATCGCAACGCGGGCCAGACCTGTGTTTGCGCAAACCGGATTTATGTTCAGGACGCTGTCTACGATACTTTTGCGGCCAAGCTCGCATCCAAGGTGGCGGCGATGCCGGTCGGCCCTGGTACCGATGCGGGCGTTTTAATCGGCCCGCTGATTGAGCCTGCCGCGCTTGAAAAAGTTAAGGCGCATATTGAGGACGCCGTCAGTCAGGGTGCTCGCGTGGCAGTTGGTGGCAAGCCGCATGCGCGAGGCGGCCTCTTTTTCGAACCGACGGTACTCACCGAGGTGACGCAAAACATGCGGGTGGCTCGTGAGGAAACCTTTGGCCCTGTGGCCCCGCTTTTTCGTTTTCAAACCGAAGACGAGGTCATCGAGATGGCCAATGCAAGCGAATATGGGCTTGCAGCGTATTTCTATGCGCGGGATCTTGGCAGGGTGATGCGGGTGGCTGAGGCGATAGAGGCGGGCATGGTTTGTGTGAACAGTGGCATTTTGTCGACGGAAGTGGCCCCGTTTGGCGGGGTAAAGCAATCGGGCCTGGGGCGGGAGGGAGCTAGAGAGGGCCTGGAGGAGTATCTGGAGACCAAGTATCTGACCTTGGCAGGCATTTAAACCTCAAGCGCAGTGGAGGGCGCGATGCAGCAAGGCCAGCAGCGACAGGGTTTTTTCGACTTTATTGTCGTTGGCGCAGGCACGGCAGGCTGCCTGCTTGCGAACCGTTTGTCAGCTGATCCTCGCCATAAGGTCTTATTGCTCGAGGCTGGCGGAAGGGACGATTACCTTTGGGTCCATATTCCAGTCGGCTACCTTTACTGTATCGGCAACCCGCGCACTGACTGGCTGTTTCAAACCACGCCGCAGGAACGACTTGCCGGGCGAAGCTTAAAGTATCCGCGGGGCAGGGTTTGGGGGGGCTGTTCTTCGATTAACGGCATGATTTACATGCGCGGCCAAGCGCAGGACTATGACCAATGGGAGTCCTTGGGTAATCCTGGCTGGTGCTGGGATCAGGTCTTGCCGGTTTTTAAGCAACATGAGGATTATCACGGCTGTGATGGCGGCGCTGTCGATCCAATGCATGGTTCGGGCGGCGAGTGGCGGGTTGAACGGCAACGGTTGCGCTGGGACTTGCTCGATGCTTTCGCGAAGGCCGCGCTTGCGAATGGTATTCCGGCTTGCGACGATTTCAACCGAGGCGATAACGAAGGCTGTGGCTATTTTGAAGTAAATCAGCGTCGCGGGGTTCGTTGGAATGCGAGCAAAGCCTTCTTGGAGCCCGCCCTTTCGCGTCCTAACTTGACGGTGGTCAGTCAGGCGCTTGTGGACCATCTGATTTTTGACCCTGAAGATCCCTGCAAGGTGATTGGCGTTCAGTATCGAAACCGCAGCCAGCGAGCAGGTTTACGGGGCCAGGAGACGCTTTCAGATCCTGTCACGGTTCGGGCCAATGTCGAGCTGGTTTTGGCGGCAGGGGCCGTCGGTTCGGTACAAATAATGGAGCGATCTGGTCTTGGTCAGGCTGAGCGCCTTGCCGGTATGGGCATCAAACCAAGGCAAAGTCTCGCCGGTGTCGGTGAGAACTTGCAGGATCATTTGCAGTTGCGTCTGATCTATAAGGTATCGGGTGTGAAAACCCTCAATGCGCAGGCAAAGCATTGGTGGGGTCGCGCAGCGATGGGTTTGGAGTACCTTTTTTTCCGCACCGGACCGCTCACCATGTCCCCCAGCCAAATGGGCGTCTTCACGCGCTCATCAGCTTTGATTGACCGAGCAGACCTGGAATACCACATCCAACCTTTGTCGCTTGAGCGCTTCGGGGAGCCACTGCATGACTTTCCAGCATTTACGGCTTCGGTCTGTCATTTGCGACCAAGTTCGCGGGGCTCGGTCCATATCAATCATCCGAGCAGTCTTGCGCCACCCCAAATAGATCCTTGTTATCTGGCCACCGATCACGATAGGCAGGTTGCGGCGAGTGCGATACGCCTGACCCGGGACATCGTCAATCAGGCGCCACTCGCTTCTTTTCGCCCTCAAGAGTACCTTCCTGGTGCGCAGTTTGAGAGCGAAGAAGCTTTGGTGGAAGCCGCTGGGAAGATCGGGACCACGATTTTTCATCCCGTTGGAACCTTGAAGATGGGCCCCGCTTCGGATCCAATGGCCGTGGTGGACCCCCAGCTGCGCTGCCATGGCGTACGTGGACTGAGGATTGCTGACGCCTCGGTGATGCCGACCATTACCTCGGGCAATACCAATGCGCCAACTTTAATGATCGCAGAGCGCGCAGCGAGCTGGATGTTGCAAGCTAAGCGAGCAGCTTTGTAGGGCCATCTTGTTATGGAATCGATTGATTGTTTGGTGATCGGTGCTGGCGTTGTCGGTCTGGCCTGTGCGCGCGACATGGCGCGACTTGGTCGCGAGGTTGTCATTGTTGAGGGCAGCGCCGATATTGGTTTTGGCATCAGTTCGCGCAACAGTGAAGTGATCCATGCGGGCATTTATTACCCTGCGGGGTCGCTCAAAGCCAAGCTCTGTGTCGAAGGTAAACACTTGCTCTACGATTACCTGCAGTCGCGGGCGCTAGCCTATCGGCGTTGCGGCAAGCTGATTGTTGCCACCGAAAAGGCGCAGCTACCCGGGCTTGAAGCCATCATGAGAAAAGCCCATGCCAACGGCGTCGAGGATGTTCGTGCGATTTCTTCGGAGGAAGCGGTTCGTCAGGAGCCTGCGCTTACATGTCATGCGGCTTTGGAGTCTCCGAGTACCGGTATTTTGGATAGCCACGGCTTCATGCTCGCACTACTTGGCGAAGCTCAAGATCACGGTGCGATGCTTGCCCAACTCAGCGTCGTGCAGTCCATACAAGCCTTAAGCGATGAGTCTTGGGAGGTATGCTTCAAAGTACTCGACCCGTCGCAGCTAAGCCTTGCCGGTAATGCAGTTACCCGTTTGCCCGATTTGGCTGGTGAGATGCATCAGCTGCGTGCAAAACGGGTGATCAATGCGGCAGGGCTTGGTGCTAACCGGATTGCCGCCTTGATTTCCGGCATGCCGCCAGCAAACCAGCCGCCACTTTATTTTGCCAAGGGAAATTATTTTTCGCTGGCTTCACGTTGTCCTTTCAGCCGGTTGATTTATCCGATGCCCAATGAAGCAGGCCTTGGTGTTCACCTGACTTTGGACTTGGCGGGTCAGGGGCGATTCGGTCCGGATGTAGAGTGGGTTGAGCGGGAGGACTATGATGTTGATCCCAAGCGCTGCGAGTCGTTTTATCAGGAGATTCGACGGTATTGGCCAGGGCTTGAGGATGGTGCTTTGCAGCCCGCCTACGCCGGCATTCGCCCTAAGCTGCAGGCACCCGGCGAGTCTGCGCATGATTTTCGGATCGAGGGGCCTGAGCAGCATGGTTTTCCCGGCTTGGTGCAACTGCTCGGTATTGAGTCGCCAGGCCTTACCGCGTCCTTGGCGATCGCGCGATCGGTTGCAGCGATGATGCGTTAACACGGGGCACTGAAGGCGTTCTGGCTTTGGTCTGCTATGTTTCACGTGAAACGGGAGCTCGGTCGAGCGCGGTGGGCCTGATGACTGCAGGCGCGAAAGCGTGATGTGTCAAGGTTTCGCAAAACATGGCCATAGGCTGTTTCACGTGGAACAGGTCAATGACCGGTCCTCGCCATGCTTCTGGTGGTCTTGGTTCGCTGTGATACCCGCAAACTGTGATGCCCGCAAAACGTCAGCGCGAACTTGATCGCAAGCGATGATTTTCGTCTCATGGGCTAACAAGCATGAAGCCCAAAAAGCGCCTGACAGGGTAGACTTGTGTGCTTGTGAGATTCCTGTGATCCAAGATTTGTCAGACAAACCGTTGTCTGAGCGTTTATCTGCGCATTTTTACGAGCGCTTCGGTCTTGTCGGGTCACGACGCCTTGATTGCCCAAAGGATTGGCATGGATTATCCCGAACAATTTGATGTGATTGTGGTCGGTGGCGGACATGCGGGCACCGAGGCGGCCAGCGCGAGCGCGCGTATGGGCGCCAAGACCCTCTTGCTAACCCATCAGCTTGAGTCGCTCGGGCAAATGTCTTGTAACCCCTCGATTGGCGGCATTGGTAAAGGCCATCTCGTGCGCGAAATTGATGCATTGGGCGGCTTGATGGCAGAGGCAACCGACGAAGCAGGGATTCAATTTCGGATCTTGAATTCGAGTAAAGGTCCGGCGGTTAGAGCGACCCGTGCCCAGGCTGACCGGGTGCTTTACCGCAAGGCGATTCGGGAGCGCCTCGAGCAACAGGAAAATCTCTGGCTCTTTCAGCAGGCAGTCGACGACGTTTTGCTTCGGGAATCAGCAAAAGGTCCCCAAGCCTGCGGTGTGCTGACCCAAAGCGGCATCCGGTTTTATTGCAAAACCGTGGTCATCACTGCAGGTACCTTCTTGAATGGACGCATTCATATTGGACTGGCGCAGCATGCTGCGGGCCGCGCCGGCGATCCACCATCATTGCAGTTGGCGCAGCGGCTGGCAGCGATGCAGCTGCCTCGAGGGCGCTTGAAAACCGGGACGCCGCCACGTCTTGACGCCCGGAGCATCGACTTTTCCAGGTGTGAGCGCCAAGACGGTGATGTCGAGCCTATACCCGTGTTTTCCTTCCTGGGTCACCCGCAGCAACACCCAGAGCAAAGGCCGTGCTGGATTACCCACACGAATGAACGAACCCACGCCATTATCCGAGGTGGGCTCGACCGCTCTCCGATGTTTACCGGCGTGATCGAAGGGGTCGGGCCTCGCTATTGCCCCTCGGTTGAAGACAAGGTTCATCGGTTTGCCGATAAGCGCTCGCATCAGGTTTTTCTGGAACCGGAAGGCTTGAACACCAGCGAGATTTACCCCAACGGCATATCCACAAGCCTTCCTTTTGACGTCCAACTCGAGCTGGTCCGGTCGATTGCCGGCTTAGAGCAAGCGCATATTCTGCGGCCAGGCTATGCCATCGAATACGACTATTATGACCCACGGGAATTACAACCTTGGCTTGAATCCAAGGCGATTCCAGCGCTCTTTCTGGCCGGGCAGATCAATGGCACCACGGGCTATGAAGAAGCCGCGGCCCAAGGACTACTTGCAGGTATTAATGCGGCGCGCCAGGTTAAGGCCTTGGCTCCCTGGTGGCCGAGGCGAGACCAAGCTTACTTGGGTGTCTTGGTGGACGATCTCACGACCAGGGGCGTGAGCGAACCTTATCGCATGTTCACAAGCCGGGCCGAGTTTCGCTTATCGTTGCGGGAAGACAACGCGGATTTACGGCTCACCGAAACGGCCCATGCGATGGGATTGATCACGGCGCGACGTTGGGCAGCCTTTTGTCGCAAACGGGAAGCGATCGAAAAGGATCTTTCCCGACTAGCCGCGATTCGATTCAATCCCAGGGTGTTGGAGGCTTTGCAAAGGCTGAAACCAGGGGCCGATCTGCCTGAGCGCGATCAAAGGGCCATCGACTGGCTGAAGCGACCGCAAATCCGTTATGCCACGATGCGGGGGGATTTAGAGGTGCTTGGCTTGCTTGAGGCCGAGGCCGGGCTCGATGTGATCGAGCAAGTGGAAATTCAGATTAAGTACGAAGGGTATATTGCGCGTCAGCAACAAGAGGTCGAGCGACAACTGGCCCAGGAAAGCACCGAGCTACCGCTTACGATCGACTATGACCAGGTCTCGGGGCTGTCGGTGGAGGTGAAACAAAAGCTTGCCGCTATTCGACCGGCAACACTCGGCCAGGCTTCCCGAATCTCCGGGGTAACACCGGCAGCGATATCCTTGTTGATGATTCACCTTAAGCGCCAGCGCCGATCACCGTTGTCAGGACATGCATCGCAGGTAGCAAGCGTGTCATCGCAGGTAGCGAGCGCGTCATCGCAGGCAGCAGGCCTGTCATCGCAGGCGGCTTGAGCGGTAAGGATGGCTGAGTCTGGGCATGGCGGTTTATGTTGGTGCACGCTTAGGCGAGCCTGATCTTGACTAAGGCGCTCACCGACCCCGCTTTGATCAAGGACCCGAGCAAACATCCGATCTACGAAGCCCTGGCTGCAATCGGTGTGCCGGAGCTCCGGGAAAAAATAGAAAGATTAGAACAATATGTGGCGCTATTGATGCACTGGAACAGGCGGATCAATCTTACCGCCATCCGCGATGAGGCTGGCGTTTGGACGCATCATGTGCTGGATTGTCTTGCGGTTGTGCCGCTGTTGCGCGATCGGTCTGCCGCGCAAGGGACGCATACTGACGCGCCTTTTTTGCTCGATGCAGGCACGGGCGCAGGTCTCCCCGCATTGCTGCTGGCCTTGGCCGAGCCAAGCTGGAGGGTTGTTGCCGTCGATGCTGTTGAAAAGAAAATACGCTTCCTACGGCATGTCGCAGCGATGATGGCTTTAGCAGAGCTCAAGCCTGTTCATGCACGGCTCGAACAGCTTGGACGCGGTGAAGCTTCACACAGCGTATGCCCGGCGCCCGGCTTTGACATGATTGTGAGCAGAGCTTTTGCGAGCTTGATTGATTTCGTAGAAAGCACCCAGCACTTGCTTCACACCGGCGGCTTTTATTGCGCCATGAAAGGACAGGTGCCCCATCTCGAGATCGAAGCGTTTCAACGCGTCCATCCGAATTGGCAACTTGAAACAATCGTCTTGCAAGTGCCTGGTTTGGACGCACAACGCTGTGCTGTCATCATGCGACCTCCCGGTATGACGCATCTGGCGTCTAGGCCTATGCATGCATCGAACTAAGCGAGGCCACTGCGCGATGAAAGCTTGGATTTTTGTGGTTGTGAACCAAAAGGGCGGGGTTGGCAAGACCACCACCTCGGTCAATACGGCTACTGCCCTGGCACGCGCCGGAAAGCGCGTGCTGCTGGTTGATTTAGACCCGCAAGGTAATGCCACCATGGGCTGTGGTGTCGATAAGCGAGGCCTTCACCGCTCGGTCTATCAAATGCTATTAGGGCTTGAACCTCCCGAAGCGGTTCGTTGTCGTACCGACTTCGGATTTGACCTCTTGCCCGCCAACCGCGACCTCGCTGCCGCCGAACTCGAACTCGTCGATTTACCCGAGCGTGAGCAAAGGCTAAAGCGTGCCATCGCGGCGATGGCAGATCGGCAAGATGAGGTGATCTTGATTGACTGTCCGCCATCCTTGTCAATGCTCACCCTCAATGGCCTGTGTGCTGCGAACGGCGTGATCATTCCGATGCAGTGCGAGTACTACGCGCTTGAAGGCTTGTCGGACTTGGTCAACACGATCCGTAAGGTTCAAACAAACTTCAATCCGGACTTAAGCATGTTGGGTCTGCTCAGGGTGATGTTTGATGCAAGAATCACCTTGGCGCAGCAGGTCTCTGACCAACTTGCCGAACACTTCGACGAAAAAGTTTTTAAAACCGTCATTCCGCGCAATGTGCGGCTTGCTGAAGCGCCAAGCCATGGCATGCCAGGCCTAGTGTTTGATCCCAGTTCAAGAGGCGCAAAAGCCTATGCGAGTTTTGGCGATGAGCTCTTGGCAAGGCTTGCAGCAGCGTGAAAGGCTTGCGCAAATATTTGAGCAAAACTTTGTACAAATATTTGTACAAAAGGAGTTTAAATTGTTAGGCAACAAACAACGCCCCAAGGGTCTTGGCCGAGGCCTCGATGTGCTGCTCGGTGCAGATCCGGTTCAGCCGCAGGAAAGTGAACTCAGGCATCTCCCACTTAACAAGCTTCAGGCAGGGCGCTATCAGCCCCGCAGTCGCATGGACGAGCAAGCCCTGCAGGAGCTTGCCGATTCGATCGTGCAACACGGGATCATGCAGCCTATTGTGGTTCGCCCATTGCTTCATAGCAACGCGGATGAATCCCGTGGGCGGTTTGAAATCATCGCCGGGGAGCGTCGCTTCCGAGCAGCCAGATTGGCAGGCCTCGAGACGGTTCCGGTCATTGTGAAGGACGTCGCTGATGAGCAGGCGCTATCGCTTGCACTGATTGAAAATATTCAACGGGAAGACCTCAATCCCCTCGAAGAAGCTCAGGCACTGAAGCGGCTGATCGACGAGTTTGGATTCAGTCATGAGCAGGTTGCCAAAGCGGTTGGGCGATCACGTTCGGCAACCTCTAATTTGTTGCGACTCTTGCAGCTTGCCGAGCCTGTACAAACGATGCTCTTGGCTACCGACCTCGATATGGGCCATGCAAGAGCGTTACTGGCCCTTGATCGAGCCCGTCAAATCCAACTTGCCCACGAGGTTGTACAAAAGCGTCTCTCAGTGCGCGAGTGCGAGCGGCTGGTCGCGAAAACCCTTCGCGAGGCATCGCAACATGCCCCTGGCGCTGCACAGCTTGCAGGATCCGGTGCTCGAGACCATCAACGGCTCGAGGAACAGCTCTCAGATGCACTTGCGACCCGGGTGCAGATCAGGCTCAGCAGCCGCGGCCGCGGCAGCCTGCAGATTGACTTTGCCGATGCGGAACATTTTGAAGGTCTTCTACAACGACTCGGTTTATCGATCTTCTAGACGAGCCAGCGCTTGTTGCCATGCAACATGCGTCTAAGACTTTCGCATGGTTGACCTGCCTGCATGATGCCTCTACACTTCGCAGTCGTTGCGGTTAACGGTGGCAATAGAAGACAGGTTTCATGTTTCGGGCCATTGTTCATCAAACGCTTGCGGTGCTCGTTTTGGCTCTCGGGTGTTTTGTGATGCAGCGTTGGGAAGCAGGAGTCAGTGCCTTTGTGGGCGGCGCTTGCATTGTGGTGCCCAACTTGCTGTTCGCCTTACGCCTGTCGGCTTCGCGAGGGAGATCTCCCGAGTCTTACCCGACGGTTTTTTTCGTAGGCGAACTCGTAAAATTGCTCTCCACCATGGGTTTGATGGCAGCGGCTGCGTTTTATCTGCGTTGGCTGGTTTGGCCTGCGACGATCGCTGGCATTGTTTTGGCGGCTAACGCGACATGGTTGATACCGATGATGTTCCATCGGAAAGTAAAGTAAGGCATGGGAGTCAGTCTGCTAAGCAGGCTGGTGTAAAAACAACAACATAGGCTTGAGAGGACTTTATGGCAGCAGGTGCTGGTCCGCAGAACGCGACCGAATACATTGTCCATCACCTTACCCACCTAAACACCACGGGTAAGGCGCAAGCTTCCATCGTCGATTTTTCTGTGATCAACATTGATACGGTGCTCTACGCTTTGCTCATGGCCGTGGTCGGCATGGGTATGTTGTGGCGTGCTGCGCAGCAGGTGCGGGTTGAAGCGCCTGGCCGATTCGTCGGCGCTGTCGAAGCGGTTTTGGAATTCGTCCATGAACAGGCCCGATCGATTGTCAAAGGCGACCTCACCTATATCGCGCCCCTGGCACTGACCTCGTTCGTCTGGATTTTCATGATGAATGCGCTCGATTTGCTGCCGCTCGATTTGCTGCCGGAAATCGGCCTGGTGCTTGGCATCCATTACATGCGCATCGTCCCAACAGCGGATCTGAATGCAACGCTTGCCATGTCGATTGTCGTGCTCTGTGCGTCGATTTACTACGGCATCAAAATCAAGCACCCAGGCGGTTTTCTCCATGAACTGGTGACAGCACCCTTCGGGACCTCGAAAAACCCGATTTTTGCGTTGATTCTCGGCGTGATTAATTTCGCACTTCAACTGGTGGAATACGCGGCAAAAACCATCTCACTTGGCATGCGACTTTTCGGGAACATGTTTGCGGGTGAACTGGTATTTATGTTGATTGCCTTGATGGGTGCCACCTTCAGCCTGAGCCTTGGCGGCGTCTTGTTGGGTCTTGGACATATCATCGCAGGCTCGGCTTGGGCGATCTTCCATATTTTGATCATCACCCTCCAAGCTTTCATTTTCATGATGCTCACCCTGGTGTATTTGGGGCAGGCGCATGAGGGGCATTAAGAGTTTTACTTCGCTTTTTTAACCACCAGAGACCACGCGTTTCACGTTTTTTCAACAGGAGTCATTATGGATAACACGGCATTGGTAGCGCTCGCTGCGGGTTTGATTATCGGTCTTGGAGCTTTGGGCGCCACCATCGGTATCGGCATCATGGGTGGTCGTTATATGGAAGGTGCGGCACGTCAGCCCGAGTTGATGGACCAGCTGCAAACCAAGATGTTCCTGTTGGCCGGTCTGATCGACGCTGCGTTCTTGATTGGCGTTGGTATCGCGATGATGTTTGCCTTCGCAAATCCCTTTAAGTGATCGTTGGGCTCATGCTGCCCGCGTTAACTTTCGGTTCATTCATCACAACGCAGGGAGTTCGTCGTGAACATTAATGCGACGCTCATCATTCAGATCGTGGTTTTCCTCATCCTTTGGTGGTTCACGGCTCGTTTTGTCTGGCCTCCCATCACCAAGGCGCTCGACGAGCGTTCTCGTCGAATTTCCGATGGCTTGGCGGCTGCAGATCGCGCCAAGGCCGACCTTGCTGCCGCTGAATTACGGGTGCAAGAGGAAATTAAGAACGCGAGAGCCGGAGCGGCCGAGTTACGGACAGCCGCTGAACGTCAAGCTGCCGTGCTTATGGAGCAGGCGAGAGCCGACGCATCAAGGATTGTTGCCGAAGCGCGCAAGGCAGCGGAATCAGAGGCGGATCTTGCCGCGCAGCGTGTGAAGGATCAGCTACGAGAAGAGGTAGCCGCACTTGCTGTTGCTGGTGCAGCACGGATTTTGCGTCGCGAGGTGGATGCGCGTGCGCATGCCCAATTGCTCGCTGATCTCAAAACCGAATTGCGCTAACGGCATCCAATCATGGCAGAGCCTTCAACCATTGCCAGGCCTTACGCCGAGGCAGCTTTTCAGCAAGCTAAACAATCATCAGATCTTGCGGGTTGGTCTCGTTTGATTGCAAGGCTGGCAGCGGGTCTGCAGGATCCTGACACCAACCGTTTGCTTGCCAACCCAGCCCTCGCCTCGGACAAGTTGTCTCAAGCGCTCGCTGAAGTTTGCGGAGCTTACAGCACCGAACAGAAAAACTTCATTCAGCTCCTGGTTGTTAACGAACGTCTTTCTGTCGTTGCAGCGCTTGCTGAAGCCTTTGAAACGCTTCGCAACAGTTATGAACAGGTGCTCGACGCCCATGTTGTCTCGGCTTTTCCGATGGACGCGCTACAGCAGCAGTCCATGGTGGATGCGCTGAAATCAAAGTATGGCCGGAACGTGAAGCTCAGTGTTGCGCTTGACGAGTCCTTGATCGGTGGTGTGGTTATTCGAATCGGCGACGAAGTCATCGATGCGTCGATTCTAGGAAAAGTTTCGCAACTCGCAGACGCCTTGCGTTGAGTCCCATAGACGTTAATCGGCTCAACAGTGTTTTGCTCTGTTTCATCGAGCAAACAACTTGTCGGATGCGCCTTGCAGATGGGTTAGCGCTACAGGGCGCTGGGCTCTAAACAGTATTCAGGAGAATGTCTCATGCAACTTAATCCAGCTGAAATCAGCGAACTGCTCAAGAGCAAGATTCAAAATCTGCAAGTTACGGCCGATACTCGGAACCAAGGCACGATCGTCTCGGTTACCGACGGGATTGTGCGTATTTACGGTCTCTCCGAGGTGATGCAAGGTGAGATGGTCGAGTTTCCAGGCGGTATTTTCGGCCTCGCGCTGAATCTTGAGCGTGATTCGGTCGGCGCTGTGGTGCTTGGTGAATACGAAAACCTCACCGAAGGGATGACTGTTAAAACAACGGGTCGTATTCTCGAGGTGCCTATCGGACCCGAGTTGATCGGTCGTGTCGTCAATGCGCTTGGCGAACCCATTGACGGCAAAGGGCCGGTCAATGCCAAAATGACCGATGTGATCGAAAAGGTCGCGCCTGGCGTGATCGCCCGCCGCTCGGTGTCCCAGCCCGTCCAGACCGGTCTCAAATCGATTGATGCGATGGTCCCAATCGGTCGTGGTCAACGCGAGTTGATCATTGGGGATAGGCAAACCGGTAAAACAGCTGTAGCGATTGACGCGATCATCAACCAAAAAGGCAAAGACCTGATTTGCGTTTATGTCGCCATCGGTCAGAAGGCCTCGACGATCGTCAACGTGGTGAGAAAGCTCGAAGAATTCGGCGCGATGGCCTACACCATTGTGGTGGCCGCTTCGGCTTCAGAATCAGCGGCCATGCAATATCTTGCCGCTTACTCAGGCTGTACCATGGGCGAGTATTTCCGCGATCGCGGCCAAGACGCCCTCATCATCTATGACGATTTGACCAAGCAGGCCTGGGCCTACCGTCAGATTTCGCTGCTCTTGCGTCGCCCCCCTGGCCGTGAAGCCTATCCGGGCGATGTGTTTTATCTCCACTCGCGTTTACTCGAGCGTGCAGCCCGCGTCAACGAAGCGTATGTTGAGCACTTCACCAAAGGTGAAATCAAAGGCAAAACCGGGTCGCTCACGGCGTTGCCAGTGATTGAAACCCAGGCCGGTGACGTCTCTGCTTTTGTGCCGACCAACGTGATCTCGATTACGGACGGGCAAATCTTTTTGGAAACCGACCTGTTCAACGCCGGCATCAGGCCAGCGATCAACGCCGGTATCTCGGTGTCGCGGGTTGGTGGTGCAGCGCAAACCGATCTGATCAAAAAGCTTGGTGGCGGTGTTCGCCTAGCGCTTGCGCAGTATCGTGAATTGGCTGCCTTTGCGCAGTTTGCCTCGGATCTTGACGATGCCACGCGCAAGCAGCTTGAGCGTGGTCGTCTCGTGACTGAATTGATGAAGCAGCCGCAGTATAAGCCGCTCCCGGTATGGGCCATGGCCCTCATCTTGTTTGCTGTTAATAACGGTTATTTCGATGACATCGAGGTGCCCAAGGCTTTGGCTGCAGAAAAAGCCCTGCAGGATTTCGCGCAAAGCAAGCACGCAAGCCTCGTCAACACCATGGAGACCGAGAAGAAATTCTCCAAGGAAGTAGAGGCGGCCTTGCATGCCTGCTTGAAGGATTTCAAGCAGTCTGGGGCTTATTGATCCGCCGGGGTTCACCGCGCCTTTTTAGCGTCAGCAAGCTAAGGTCAGCCAGCTAGGGCAGCCAGGAGCTTTTTATGCCAAGCAGTAAAGAAATTCGAACGAAGATCAAGAGCGTCCAAAACACGCGCAAGATCACCAAGGCCATGGAGATGGTCGCGGCCTCAAAAATGCGCAAAGCCCAAGAGCGCATGCGGGCTGCGCGTCCCTATGGCGACAAAATCAGGATTATTGCCGCCCACTTGTCTCAGGCAAACCCTGAATATCGCCATCCCTATTTGGTAAAGCATGGTGAGATGAAGGCCGCAGGCCTGATTCTGGTCACGACCGACAAGGGACTTTGTGGCGGCCTCAACACGAATGTATTGCGTGCCGCGCTGCAAAAACTCCGCCAAATGCAAGAGGGCAGCATCAAGGTTCAAGCCACGGCCATCGGTAACAAGGGTTTTGGTTTTCTGAACCGCGTTGGTGTCAATGTTGTGTCTCACGTGGTACAAATCGGCGACACACCCCATCTTGAGCGTTTGATCGGTGCGGTCAAAGTCCAGCTTGATGCCTACACGAAAGGCGAGATCGACGCTGTGTATCTGGCCTACACCCGCTTTATCAACACGATGAAGCAAGAGCCGGTCATTGAGCAGTTGTTACCGCTTTCCTCCGAAAGGCTCGAAAATCTGCCGCCTCGGAAATACGGCTGGGACTATATTTATGAACCCGATGCGGTGACCGTGCTTGATGAGCTGCTCACCCGTTTCGTCGAAGCGCTTGTCTATGGGGCCGTGGCAGAAAACATGGCCTCAGAGCAAAGTGCGCGCATGGTTGCGATGAAAGCAGCTTCCGATAATGCCAAAAAAGTGATTGATGACCTGCAACTTTCCTACAACAAAGCGCGTCAGGCCAGCATCACGAAAGAGCTTTCGGAAATCGTCAGCGGAGCCGCGGCCGTATAGCGATCGATGTCTTAAAAATTTCCATTAACGTTATTTTCAGATTTCTCAAACGATTATCGTCAGGACAAGCATCATGAGCCAAGGAACCATCGTCCAGTGCATCGGCGCAGTCGTCGACATTCAATTTCCACGCGAGTCTTTGCCCAAGGTCTATGAAGCCTTGACGCTCGATGATGCCGGCGCAAGTCTTGCAGAGAAGGGTCTCACCTTTGAGGTACAGCAACAACTTGGCGACGGCGTGGTCCGGACCATTGCGCTGGGCTCCTCGGACGGTCTTCGTCGCGGGATGCCCGTCAAAGCGACTGGCGCACCGATTTCGGTGCCTGTCGGCACAGCAACCTTAGGCCGCATCATGGACGTGCTAGGGCGTCCGATCGATGAGGCGGGTCCGATTCCTACCGAAGAGCGACGCGCGATTCATCAGCCCGCGCCCAAGTTCGATGAACTCAAGCCCACCACCGAGTTGCTCGAAACCGGCATCAAGGTGATTGACCTGGTCTGTCCTTTCGCTAAGGGTGGCAAGATTGGCTTGTTTGGCGGTGCCGGCGTCGGCAAGACCGTCAATATGATGGAGTTGATCAACAACATCGCCAAGCAATACGGTGGCTACTCGGTTTTTGCAGGTGTGGGCGAACGTACCCGCGAAGGCAACGACTTCTACCATGAAATGGAAGAGTCCAAAGTGCTTGATAAGGTGGCGATGGTGTTCGGTCAAATGAACGAACCCCCGGGAAACCGCTTGCGTGTGGCGCTCACCGGCCTCACGATGGCCGAGAAGTTCCGCGACGAGGGCCGCGATATTTTGTTTTTCGTCGACAATATCTACCGTTATACGCTCGCAGGCACCGAAGTCTCGGCCTTGTTGGGTCGTATGCCCTCCGCCGTGGGCTATCAGCCGACCCTTGCTGAGGAAATGGGGCGGTTGCAAGAGCGCATCACCTCCACCAAGACCGGCTCGATTACCTCGATTCAGGCGGTTTATGTGCCCGCCGACGACTTGACCGACCCCTCGCCAGCAACCACCTTCGGTCACCTTGACGCCACCGTCGTGTTGTCCCGTGATATTGCAGCACTCGGCATTTACCCGGCGGTTGACCCGCTCGACTCAACCTCTCGTCAGGTCGACCCGAATGTGATTGGTGAGGAGCATTACGGCACGACCCGCAAGGTCCAGGCAACGCTGCAGCGTTACAAGGAATTGCGCGATATTATTGCGATTCTTGGTATGGACGAACTCTCACCCGATGATAAGTTGGCGGTCGCCCGCGCGCGTAAGATTCAGCGTTTCTTGTCGCAGCCCTTCAATGTGGCGGAGGTCTTTACCGGCTCGCCCGGCAAATACGTTCCCCTTAAAGACACGATTCGCGGCTTCCAGATGATTGTTAACGGCGAGTGCGATCACCTGCCTGAGCAGGCTTTCTATATGGTTGGCGCCATCGAAGAGGCTTTTGAAAAAGCCAAGAAACTCCAGTAAGGCTTTGGGACCGTGCGGTAAGACAAAGGGCTAAGAATGGCAACCATGCATGTCGATGTTGTAAGCGCTGAGGCCTCGATTTTTGAAGGTGAGGCTGAGTTCGTGGCCTTGCCCGGCGAGTCGGGGGAGCTTGGTATTTTTCCGCGGCATGTGCCTCTGATCACGCGGATCAGACCTGGCGCGGTGCGGATCAAGATTCCCGGTCAAAGCCATGAGGAATTCATTTTCGTCGCTGGCGGCATTCTCGACGTCCAACCCGATGCCGTGACGGTGCTGGCTGATACCGCGATTCGGGGTGCCGATCTTGATGAGGCGAAGGCTGAGGCGGCGCGCAAGGCGGCCCAGGAAGCGATGACCAACCGCGGGTCCGAACTCGACTATGCCAAGGCGCAGGCCGAGCTTGCCTCCGCAGTAGCGCAGTTGGCGGCGCTGAGACGTTTGCGTCGAAAGGCATAACAAGCGGATAGGCGAGCAGCGAGCCCAGACCTTGAACCAGGTCTTTTTACAAGCGCTATCGCGTCGAGCTACGCCCTATACGCCGGTTTGGCTGATGCGTCAGGCAGGTCGCTACCTGCCAGAGTATAAAGCGACCCGAGCGCGCGCTGGCAGCTTTCTTGCGCTGGCCAAAACGCCCGAGCTTGCCTGCGAAGTAACAATGCAGCCGCTTGACCGCTATCCGCTGCTCGACGCTGCGATTCTCTTTTCTGACATTCTCACGATTCCAGACGCGATGGGCCTTGGGCTTTACTTTGCCGAAGGCGAAGGGCCTCGCTTTGAACGTCGCATTGAAAGCGAGGCCGATGTCGCCGCCCTGGGGGTTCCTGATATGGAGGCCGACCTTGGCTATGTCATGGATGCGGTCCGCCTGATCCGGAAAACCCTCAACGGCCGGGTGCCGCTGATTGGATTTTCGGGTAGTCCCTGGACACTGGCCTGCTATATGGTTGAGGGCGGCGGCAGCGATGATTTTCGCCGTGTGAAGACCCTGATGTACAAACGCCCTGATCTCATGCTCGAACTCTTGCGGCGAAACGCGCGAGCGGTCGCTGCCTATTTGAACGCACAGATCCAGGCTGGCGCGCAAGCGGTCATGATTTTTGACACCTGGGGCGGTGTGCTCGCGGATGGTCTTTTTCAAAAGTTTTCACTCGCCTCGATGCGCTGGGTTCACGAGGCCTTGCTGCGGGAGAGGCAGGAAGCCGGGGAGTCGACGCCAGTGCCGAGTATTGTGTTTACCAAGGGCGGTGGCTTGTGGCTGGAAGAAATCGCTGCCATCGGCTGCGATGCGCTTGGCGTGGACTGGACTGTCAATCTCGGTGCTGCCCGCGCCAGGGTTGGTAATCGTGTGGCCCTTCAGGGTAATCTCGATCCGATGGCACTCATGGCCGATCCGCTTCAGGTACAGGCGCAAGCCATAAGGGTCTTGGAAAGCTTTGGCGTTCCCCAAGAAGGCGTGGGACATGTGTTTAATCTTGGCCATGGCATCTCCCAATTCACGCCCCCGGAACATGTTACGGCGCTGTTGGAGGCTGTTCGCAGCTACAGCAGTAAGCAACGAGCGAGCGCGATCAGTTCAACCTAGCAAGAGCAAGTCAGGGCGCTTTATCGAGGCGCGGCAGGACGTACGCGGCGCCATTAACACGGTATCGAAGCCTGCAGACGCGCGACGCCTTCGACTTATGCACAGATGGCGTCAAACCCACTTAGCAGATTTCGCTCAATCCCTGATTCAAGAGTGTGCCGTAAATCGTTGTTACAGATTGCTTTTTATTGCTCTAGAATGCATATTGCTGGTTGGATATCCAATTTGTCGCGACCGATGACGATGGATGGCTAATTTGTACACAGAGTTATCCACAGCATGAGTTCGGTCTTGCACGTGGCACTCGATTTGCCTATCGCTCCCTATTTTGATTATTTTCCGGGCCATTGGGCGCTTACGCCGGGACAATGGGTTTGGGTGCCTTGGGGTCAGCGGGTAAGGATTGGCTTGGTCATAGCCGTCGGCAAGCCAGCGCAATGGTCGCCTGATCGCATTCGAGAGGTGCTCGCGCCAGTTGAAGGGCTGGAGGCGATCGACGCCTGGAGTCTTTCCTTTTGGCAGCAGGTTGCTGACTACTATCATTGCGCAATCGGGGAGCTTTTGGTGGCCTCGCTGCCCAAAGCCTTGCGAACTGTCCAAGCCACCTCAAAACCTCTGGCGGGTCCTTGGGCTGCCGTCAACAAAGCTTGGCAACGCTGGCAGGCGTCGCGACCGGATAAACCCCCCGCGGTCTGGCATCGATCCCAGCTGAGAGCCCAGCAAGCCGAGGTGCTCGATTGCCTGATCGCGCAGCCTGAAGGCTTTGCGCCAAGCCTTTTGCATGGCATTACCGGCAGCGGGAAAACCCTGGTCTATTTGAGCTACATCAGGTCGCTGATCGAGAAGAATCCGAAAGCGCAGGTCTTGCTGCTCGTCCCCGAAATTGGCTTAACCCCGCAGTTGGCGCAAACCCTTGAATCGGCCCTGGCGCCGTCCACCATCGCGATCCTGCACAGCGGGCTTGCCGATAATCTGCGCGCTGCCGTGTGGCTGGCTGCAAGCCGTGGGGAGCTACGCTTGATTGTCGGCACACGGTCGGCGATTTTCGTGCCGCTGCCCCATCTGGCCGCCATCATTGTCGACGAAGAACACGATCCTTCCTACAAGCAATGGGAGTCGGTGCGGTATCAGGCACGTGATCTTGCGGTGTGGCGGGCGCAAAGCATGCAAATCCCGGTGATCCTGGGCTCAGCGACGCCTTCCATGGAAAGCTGGCACGCGGCTGATCGCGGACGCTACCGTCGCTTGAGCTTGACCGAGCGTGCAAATTTGCTGCCACCACCCACGATTGAGCTTGTGGATATGCGGCAAATTCGCCAACCCTTGGCAGGGCTTGCCCCGAGAAGCCGTGAGTTGATTGCTTCGTTGCTGAGCGAACAAGCTCAGGTCTTGATCTTTCTCAATCGACGCGGCTTTGCACCGCTTTTGCAGTGTGCAGCATGTACCTGGGTAAGCCCATGCGCTGCGTGCAGCGCTTATCAGGTCTTGCATCGCCAGGCGGGGCGCTTCCAGCTTATTTGTCATCATTGCGGCCAACGCGCCAAAGTACCGCGTTTTTGTCCGCAATGTGGCAACAGTGATTTGAGCGCACAGGGACGGGGTACCCAGAAGCTCGAAGAAGAGCTGCAGGCTATTTTTCCCCAGGCAAAGCTTGCCAGGCTCGATCGCGATGCCGGTCAAGGCAAGCACCTGGCGCAAACCCTGGCAGCGATTCATCGCGGGGATATCGACCTGGTTGTCGGTACGCAAATGCTCGCCAAGGGCCACGACTGGGCCCGTTTACAGGCAGTGGTGGTGCTGGAAGCGGACAACGGACTCTTTGCAGCTGACTTTAGGGCGACTGAGCGTTTGTTTGCCAACCTGATGCAGGTCGCTGGGCGGCCGGGTCGCTCGCATACCGCGTTTACTCAGGCCCCTATCGTGTTGATCCAGACCGCGCACCCCGATCACCCGCTTTTTGCAGACGTTCGTGCGCATGATTTTCAGGCTCATGCGCTCAAAGTCCTCGATGAACGCAAGGCGCTTGGTTTGCCACCTTATCGACACCATGTCTTGCTTCGGGTCCAGGCCAAGCAACAGCAGGTGATTTTCGAGTTTCTTGAGCAGGCCAAGCAATGGTTTGAGCGCTGGATTCGCAGCCAGGGCGCTCAGGTCGCGGCGGTCTTGCGCTGTTATGATCCAGTGCCCATGAATCTTGCGCGCGTGGATCATTGGCATCGCGCCCAATTGCTGCTCGAAGCGGGCGATCGCCCCCTGATGCATCGCTGCCTGAGCGATTTTCACGCAGACCAGGCCCAGCAACAAAACCTTGCTGCATCGCTTCATTGGTGCTTTGACGTCGATCCGCAGGACATCTGAGTTGTGCAAGACCCCGGACTGAACGCTGCCCAGCGCGAGGCGGTGCGCTACCTTGATGCGCCTTGCCTGGTGATTGCAGGTGCAGGCAGCGGCAAAACAAAGGTAATCACCGAGAAGATGCTGTACCTGATGGATGCCGGCCATTCGCCGGAGCGCATCACGGCCATTACCTTTACCAACAAGGCTGCTCAGGAAATGGCTCAGCGCTTGAGCGATCGCACGGCCAGACGTCGTGTTCAACGACAAGACAAGGCTCATGGGCCCGATGGCGCCGCTTCGGGCGTCGCCGTTCAGCAAGGAAGTAAGTTTCGCCGCAAGCCGCTGATCTGTACCTTCCATGCGCTTGGCCTGCAATTACTTCGCCAGGAGGGTGCAGCGATCGGTTTGAAGCCTCAATTCTCGATTCTTGATCAAGATGATGCCTTGCGATTGATTCAGGAAATGACCGCAAACCCGGACAGAAAACAGGCACGAAGTCTGGCCTGGCAGATTAGTCAGTGGAAAATGCTGGGTTGGAGTCCTGAAGCAGTCGCCCGGGAGGGCGCCGACCCGCAAGTGCTGGCCTTGTATCAGCGCTATCAGGCCGCGCTTGGCGCGTACCAAGCGGTTGACTTTGACGACTTGATCCGCCTTGCAAGCCTTGTGCTGGATGATCCGCATCGACGCAGTTATTGGCAATCACGCATCGGTTATCTCCTGGTTGACGAGTATCAAGATACCAATCGCAGCCAGTACGACTTGATGAGAAAACTGCTTGCACCAGGCCAGGCGTTTACGGTTGTCGGGGATGATGATCAATCGATTTACGGCTGGCGAGGGGCCAGTCTGGATAACTTTCGATTGCTGGCAGGTGATTATCCGAGTCTGTCGGTGATCAAACTCGAGCAGAACTACCGATCCTCGCAACGGATCCTGCGGGCTGCCAATGGACTGATCGCGGCCAATCCTAAGCTTTACCCCAAAGCACTGTGGACCGACAAATCCGAAGGGGAGCCCTTGCAATGCATCATGCATCAGGATGAGTTTGCTGAGGCTGAATCGATTGTGCAAAGACTGATTGCGCACCGTTTCGAGCGCAAAACCCTTTGGGGCGCCTACGCAATGCTTTATCGCAGCAATCATCAGGCCAGGCTTTTCGAACAAATGCTGCGAAAAGAAGGTATTCCTTATCGACTGTCGGGCGGCCAGTCCTTTTTCGACCGCAGCGAAATCAGGGATTTGATGGCCTGGTTGCGCTTGCTGGTTAATGAGGACGATGACCCGGCCTTCATCCGGGCTGTAAGTACCCCCAAAAGAGGAATTGGCGAGCAAAGCCTGTCGGTCCTGGGTCACTGGGCCAGCGAGCGGCGATGCTCGATGTTTGCTGCGATTTTCCTGCCAGGCCTGGCAGAGCGCTTGGGTGCACGGCCCTTGGCATTGCTACAGGCCTTCGCACAAACCATTCATCGATTTGCCTGGCGGGCCAGAAAGGAAACGGCCGAGCGCTTGCTGCCCGAATTACTGCAGGTGATGGACTATCAGGCGCATTTGCAGCAATTGCACGAGGAACGAGCCGCGCAGACACGCTGGCAATATGTGCTTGATTTTCAGGGCTGGGTGAGCGAGCGCGACCATGAGGAGGCGATGCCGCTTGCCGAGCGTATTCAAAGTCTCGCCTTGCTCAGCCAACTCGAACGCCGTGAGGACCAGGAAGGTAGTCTTGCCCTGAGCACGATCCATGCTGCAAAGGGTTTGGAGTTCGACCATGTGGTCATTGTCGGTTGCGAAGAGGGTTTGCTGCCTCATCTGGGGCCGGAGGAGGAGCAAGACGAGGTGTCAAGCGAGGCTGCGTCGCAACAGGATGCCGGTTTGCGACAAGTCGTCGAGGAACGTCGCCTGATGTATGTTGCGGTCACGCGGGCGAGAAAAAGCCTCACCCTCAGCTGGGCGCAGGCACGCAAAAAACAGCGTCAGTCATTAAAACAAACGCCATCTCGCTTTATCGAAGAAATGGGGCTCAATCCGCTTGGCGATGCTTTGGCAAAAACCGCATCAAAACACCAAGCGCTTGACCAAGTGGCGCAACTGCGCAAATTGCTGCTTAAAGACAAAGCCTCAGGCCCGCCCTAGCGAGCGTCCGATCGGTTTGTGGCGACGGTCTATTTTTTCGCTTCTTCGGCAGGTTTGTTTTCTGTTGCTTCCTTGGTTGCGGCTTTCAACTCAGCGAACTTAGCCCCACTTGCATTCGCCAAATAAACCACAGCATGACCGATTTCCTGATCGTCGTACTCGCCGCCTGCCTGTGCGCCCATGGCGCCTTTACCTTTAAGCGCAGACTGCCATAAGGCTTCAAACCCGTTCTTGATACGAGGGGCCCACGCCGTTGCATCACCGAATTTCGGCGCACCGGCGGCACCGCTGTCGTGACAGGCTGCGCACTGTGCTTTGTAGACCTTATCGCCACTGGCTGCGACCTTGTTGGCCAGATCCTTAATCTCGATTTTCGCAACCGGAGCAATCCTTGCCTCGATCAACTGTGGGTTGCTGGCGTCGGTCCCTGCCCCGGTCCTGGCAGTGCCTCCAACGTAGCTCACCAGCAAGGCGATGATAAAAATCGGTACGATGAAGGCCAGAGCGACCACCGTGATAAGTTGTTTGGGCGTTTTGACAAGAGCACCGTGCTCTTCGCTGTGTGCATCGCTCATGAGGGTTCCAGGCTGAAGTCTGAAAGCATCATTATAATGGCTTGTTTGGCGCCCGTAGCTCAGTGGATAGAGTACTGGCCTCCGAAGCCAGGGGTCGCAGGTTCGATTCCTGCCGGGCGCGCCATCAAAAGGACGGTCTGCGCAGCTTCTGCGCAGACATTGTCCGTGATGGTTTCCTTAACGGTTTAATGGGCGCGGACCTCGATCTGCGCACTTTCAAGGGCCGCTCGCAAGGCCTTGGCGAACGCTAAGGCCGAGGCTTTGTCGCCATGAATGCACACGGTATCAGCGGTGACCGCAACCTGGCTGCCGTCGACCGCAATCAAATGACCCTCTTTGACCATACGAAGCACATGGGCAACTGACTCGGATTCGTCACTGATTAATGCGTCGGCCCGGCTGCGCGGGGTGAGGGTACCGTCAGGCATGTAGCGACGGTCAGCGAAGACCTCGCAGCGAACATCCAATCCCGCATGACGAGCCTCCTCCTCCATCACGCTGCCGGCCAGCACATAGATTTGCACCCCATCGCCCAAATGCTTCACCGCCTGCGCCATGGTTCTTGACAAGTTCCGGTCTTTGGCGGCCATGTTGTAGAGCGCGCCATGGGCTTTGACATGATGCAATCTTGAACCCGCAGCCTCGGCAAACGCGCGAATAGCGCCGGCCTGATAAAGCACAAGTTCGTAGGCTTCATCGGGGCTAAGGCTCATCGTACGCCGGCCAAAGCCCTGTAAATCGGGCAAACCAGGATGCGCGCCGATGGCCACGCCCTGCCTTGCCGCCAGGTTGACTGTTGATCGGATGGTCGAGGGGTCGCCTGCATGAAATCCGCAGGCAATGTTTGCTGAGCTGATGAGCGGCATCAGGGCTTCGTCCTGCCCCATGGTCCAGGGGCCAAAGCTTTCGCCCATGTCTGCATTCAGATCGATCAGGCATGGTGTGTTCTGGATCATCATCTGGGCTCCATCTCATGAAAGGTTTGACCGAATTTTGTCTGTAAGGCTTGTTCCACACGGACTTGGAGGCGTTGTATGGCGTGTGACATTCGATCAGCCTCCTCGAGCGAAATCAAGTGAAACTGAATCAGGCTGCCTGCTGCGGCCTGGGCAAGCATGGGGTAGGCTGCGCTTGCCACTTCCAGCACACGGGGATAGCCTCCGGTGGTTTGATGTTCGCCCATCAAAATCACAGGCAGTCCTGCAGGCGGTAGTTGCACCGTTCCAAGATGCACCGCTTCGCTCGCGAGCAGCGGCAGGCCCGAGGTATTCAAAGCCTCCCCCTTTGCGCTTGTCTCGAGTCTTAGCCCTTGACGATTACTTTGGGGGCTCACCGTCCAGATCTGGTCCACGAGCGCTTGCCTCGCTTCTTCAACCAGGGCCGGCCAATGTCGGCCTTGCAGCACCGGTAAGTCGAGCAAGGGCCAGCCGTCAGGAATCGTTGAGGCGATGCGCCAGCGCGGCCATGCACACTCGCCGTGTCTTGCAGCGCGCTGGCCGAGTTCGGCGCCCAGTGCGGCAAGTGAGCGCTCTGCGCTGATTCGCGCCACGTCGGGATGAAGTTCGACTCGGTCTTGGGCTTGGAGCCGCCTGCCGCCAATACCCGATGCCAGGTGGGCGCTACGACTACCCAGGACGCTTGGGGTCTTGAGACCGCCGGCGATGGCAATCCAGCTGCGCCATCCCCGCCGCGGCGCACGCCACTGAAGAAGACTTCCCGCCGGTATAAAGACCGGGCGATGCGAGGGCAAAGTCATGGTCTTGCGCAAGGGACGACCTGCGAGCTCTTGAAGCACCACTTCGTGTTCTGCGCCGTAGCTGGCAAGCCAGAGATCACAGGGGTTTGCGATTTGTGGTCCCGGCCCGGTAAGCTCAATGACGGCTTCATCTGGGTGGTTGCCGACGAGGAGATTGGCAAGGCGTGCGGCCATCGGGTCTGCTGCCCCACCGCGCGACAGCGCCCAATGAGCCCTGTTGGGTCGCCCCTGGTCCTGAATCGTGCTGAGCAGTCCTGCTTTGCGGATACAAAGACTGATGGTGTCGCTGCCTGTCATGACCCGATCGCTGTCTGTGATGGCTGTGTCCCTACCTGTGATGGCTGTGTCCCTACCTGTGATGGCTGTGTCCGCGCCTGCCGCTTCGCCAGGCGGACGTTTGGCTTTCTCCGAGGCCTTCACCGCTGACTCCAAAGACGCTCAAAGGCTTCAAGTCCAATGCGCTCAAAACGGATCTGGTCGCCCTCTTGGATCAGGGCGGCCGGATCTTGAAGCGGTCTGAAAAGTCGTTGCGGGCAGCAACCAATCAAGTGCCATCCGCCAGCTGTTGAGCTTGGATAAACCGCCGACTGGTTGCCGGCGATGGCGATGCTTCCCTCCGGAACCTTATGCCGGGGGGACGCTCTGCGCGGGATATTGAGCGCAGGGTGCAGGCCGCCCAAGTAAGCAAATCCGGGCATAAAGCCGATCACCTCCGCCACAAACGCGCTGTCGAGGTGATGACGAATGACATCGCCAACCGAAAGCCCGCAGCGCTCTGCGACATGGGGCAGATCCGGTGCAAGCGAGGCCTCGTAGCAGGCCTGCAGGATTCGCAAGCTTCCTGCAGCTGCCGGCCAGTCCAGGGCCTCCTTGGCCTTTTCCTCAAGCCACCCGCGGGCCTGCTCACGCCATCGGGCGGTTTGTTGAGGGTCTTGCAAGTCCCGCGCTTCGGGCAAGCGCATCGCCATGGTCCGAACCCCTGCTACCACCTCGGCGCAAAAGCTTTGTGGCTCCTGGCGCAAGTGTGCTGCAAGGCTCCTGGCTGCACGATTCGCGAGGGGGTGTTCTTGCCAGTCGACCATCATCCATTGATCGCCACAGGGTGAAACATGAGGCGTCGGCAGCAATGATGCTTTTCGGAGCGGGGGCTTTGGGGTGGGCGTTTCCGAATGGGGTGGGAGGCTCATGGATTCAGGGTCACTTCAGCTGCCAGACTTGGATTTGCCACAATAGGAGGATTAGAACTTTGCTCGGGGAAACCTAAGTATGTCGCATTCAACAGCAAACCCGTCCTCAGTCAATGCGAGCTCGCGCCTGCCATTGGCCGGCCTGCGCGTTCTTGAATTGGGCCAACTGATTGCAGGTCCTTTTTGCGGGCGTCTGCTTGCCGACTTCGGCGCAGACGTGCTGAAGGTTGAAGCGCCTGAGGGTGGCGACCCTTTGCGCAACTGGCGGGTTTTGAAAGACGGCAACTCCATTTGGTGGGAGGCACAATCGAGAAATAAGCGTTCGATTGCGATTGACTTGCGGCAAGCCGAGGGTCAGGCTTTGGTGAGAACGCTCGCACGCGACTGTGATGTTTTGATTGAGAATTTTCGCCCTGGGCAGCTTGAGCAATGGGGACTGGCTTATGAACGCTTAAGCGAAGAACATCCCGGACTCATCATGTTGCGTATTTCGGGTTATGGCCAGACGGGACCCTACAAAGACCGCCCTGGCTTTGGTGTGATCGGTGAGGCCATGGGCGGGCTGCGCTATTTAAGCGGCGAGCCGGGTCAGATTCCCGTGCGGGTTGGCATTTCGATCGGCGACTCGCTTGCTGCTTTGCATGGGGTTATCGGCATCATGATGGCTTTGCGTGAACGGGAGGTGCGCGGCGGTAAAGGGCAAATGATTGATGTCGCACTGTACGAGTCGGTCTTTAACATGATGGAGAGTTTGATGCCTGAGCACAGCGTGACGGGGTTGGTTCGTGAGCCCTCCGGAAGTTCGCTTCCTGGCATCGCCCCGACGAATGCATATCGATGTAATAACGGTCTGGTTTTGATAGCAGGCAACGGCGATGGCATTTTCCGCCGATTGATGACCGCGATCGGGCGAGAGGATTTGGCCCGGGATCCGGCTTTGCAAACCAATGCTGGCCGCGTCGCGCAGGTGACAAGGCTTGATGAGGCAATCGCAGCGTGGACGGCGCAACGCAGTGTGGAGCATGTGTTGGCGAGCCTGCACGAGGCATCGGTGCCTGTCGGGAGAATTTATAACGCTTCAGATATTGCCTCTGATCCTCACTATCAGGCCCGCGAGATGCTGCTCCCTGCAAAAGCGCGCGAGTCCTATGATTTGATTCAGCCCGGCATTGTTCCAAAACTTAGCGAAACGCCGGGCCAGCTTCGCTATCCTGCGCCGCGTCTTGGTGAACACACCAGGGAAGCACTCTCAGCCGCCGGGCTGAGTGCGGATCGCATCGCTCAACTCATTAGCTCGGGAACGGTTCGCCAAAGTTAGCTCACGATAAGCCATGATGCGTCGTTTGATACTGCCAAGGCTTGCTGAATCCACAAGGGCTTTCATATCAGCCTGTCTGAAATCGGGGCGCAACTGTTCGCGTAATTGCTGCATCGTCTGACGATCGGCAAGCGGTCTTTGGCTTAGCATCTCTGTCAAATGCTCATAGGCCCCTGTGTCTGGGGCAGCGTGACCAAAACCGCTTTCGATGGCCTGGGTTTGATCGACGCTATAGCCGTTACTGAGCCATCGCATGGCTTGTGCGGAACCGAGGATGCTCCCCAGGCGCCGCGTGCCCAAAATAAGCCCAAAACCGACGCCTGGAAAGCGAATCGTAGCTTGTGTTCCAAGCCAGGCCTGGTCGCAGACCGCCAGTAAATCGGCACCTGCACCCCAAGCCCTGCCCTCACAAAGCGCAGCACTGCGAAGTGGCGCATACCAGAGGCTTTGAAGCAGGGTTTCAATGGCGACCAGACGATCAAGGCAGTCCTGATCGGAGAGGTTCTGCAAATCGCTCAAGTCAAAACCTGTGCAAAAGTGATGGCCGGCGCTCGATAAAAGCAAGCTGTGAATGTTTGGATCCGCAATGGCCTCGTCGACCGCATCCTGTAGCGCATTGACCATGGCGACGGCAAGTGCGTTGCCACGCTCAGGCGAGCAAAGCTTTATCCGGTAAAGCCCCTGATGCCGGTCGACCAAGATCATAAACAGCGCGCTATGCATGCTTTTGACAAAAGCATAAATCGGTCTCTATCAACGAAATGACCTGCTTGGTTCTGCTTGTTGGTCACCAAAGCCGAGTTCATGGGCACAGCGTAAGCAGATCTTCGGTGTTATGACTGCCATCACAAAAGGGTGCGCGTTTGGTCTGTTTACAACTGCAAAGATAGACGAGTTCATCCCGGGTTGACTCAAAGCGCATGGGTGTGGATGGCCCTTTGGCGTGTGAACCATCACAAAAGGGCTGCGCGGCGCTCTTGCCGCAAGTGCACCACCAATAAACTGCGCCACGCCTGAGGCTTACTGCAATCATCGTCACACTATGCGTTGCTCGTCAGGCTTAGGGCGGATTTACCTGAGCAAGCAAAGGGGTCTAAGCCGAGGAAAGCCTAGCACCCAGGCCTCTGGCGCTCAAAGACCCGCTCAGAGGCTTGCGTCGGGCCCTGCTTAGGGCATTGCTGAGGGGCTTGCATCGGGGCCTGCTTAGGGACCGGCTAGGGACCTCCTTAGGGACCTGCGTAGGGGCTGGGCTTTTCGCCCGCAAGGGTGACGCGATGCATCAGTCGCAGATGACCGTGATAGTCGTTGACCGGATAATGCAACACACGCCGGTTATCCCAGACCGTGAGACTGCCTTCTTCCCAGCGTACCCGGCAACAGTACTCGGGGCGAACTTGGTGACGGTGCAAGGCATGCAAGAGGCTTTCGCTTTCTTCCTCGCTCCAATCTTCAAAGCGTGCGGTGTGCGCCATATTCACATAAAGCACCGGCTGGCCGGTTTCGGGGTGTTTGCGAACGACGGGGTGCGTGGCTTCAAGCCTTGACGTGGCTTGATCCTTGCCGGCGTCACGTAGCCGATCTTCGCGCGTCTTTGAAACATCGGCTTTGGCCGAACTGCTGATCGCGTTCAAGCCAAGCAAAGTCCTGCGCAAACCGTCAGATAGTCCCAGGTAGGCCTGATGCTGACAAGCAAACAAGGTATCACCGCCCACGTCGGGTATCTGGCGAGCGAGCAGCAAGGTGGCTTTCGGGGGTTCAGGCAGATAAGTGGTGTCTGAATGCCAGACGCCGCCAAAATTGACCCGCTCATGAGGAAGCTTCTTGACCTCGATAATCTTCGGAAAAGCATCAAGGCCTTTGACAAAAGGATACTCGACGGGATTGCCAAGACGACTGGCAAAGGACAAAAAAGCCTGGGAATCAAGCGACTGTTTGCGAAATACCAAGACGCCGTAGCGAAGAAAAGCGGCTTGAATCGAAGCGAGCAAAGGGGCGCTCGCTGTCGATAAATCGACGCCATGAACCTCAGCTCCGAGTGCCGGCGATAGCGGAACAATCCTCAAGATCTGCCTTCCTGGGTTCTAATCGATTCGCGCGCCCGCCTCGCGGGCAAGCTGGGCAAAACGTTTGAGCTCAGACTGTATGTATTGGCTGTACTGTTCGGGCGTACCGCCAAGAATCTCTGTGCCCGTGGCAAGCAATTTGCCGCGCACTTCAGCCGAAGCGAGAACCTTTTGCAACTCGCTGTTTAGTCGCGTGATGATCGCAGGCGGTGTGCCGCTTGGCACGACGATACCTTGCCAGGCGCTCATCTCAAAGCCGGCGATAAGGCTCTCAGCGATGGTCGGCAGCTCCGGGAGTACCGAGGAGCGCTTGCTCGTCGCCACAGCAAGCGCCCGAAGTCGCCCATCACGGATCATGGGCAGGGTTGAGTTGATCGTATCAACCATGAATTGCACTTGACCGCTTGCCAAATCGAGCATGCCGGGCGCACTGCCTTTATATGGCACATGGGTTGCAGTAAAGCCAGCGTCCTTGGCAAGTTGTGCGGCGGCCAAGTGGGTAATCGTGCCTGATCCCGACGATCCATAATTCACCTGGCCCTTGCGGGTTCTGGCCCATGCCACAAACTCACGCGGATTTTTTGCCGGTACCTCGGGGTTGATCACCAATACCAGCGGGACGGTTGCCGCAAGACCTACCGCGACGAAGTCTTTCTGAGGGTCGTAAGTCAGTTTGCCATAAAGGGCCGGTGCGATCGTAATTGCCGATGTGTTATAAAAAATGGTATAACCGTCGGCGGCAGCGCGCGCGACCTGTTCGGCGCCCAGATTCCCGCCTGCACCTGGTTTATTTTCTACCACGACCTGCTGGCCAAGCAAACGGCCAAGCTCTGCCGCAATGATTCTAGACACAATATCTGTCGGGCCGCCGGGCGGAAAGGCGATCACCATGCGGATCGGTTTGGTGGGCCAAGCCGATTGCGCCATGGCATCGGAACAAGTCCTGATGCCGAATCGTGGCGCGGCAATCGCAAGCCCGGTGATTGCGACTGTGCGGGCAAGCAGTTTGCGCCGCTTTGCATGAAAGAAAAAACTCATGGCTGCATGCCCCAATGAAACTGATCCAAAATCTGCCCTGGTCCGACCAACCCTTCTATGGCCTGCTGTCCATCAAAAACCCGGGTGCCGTTGACCCAAACCCCAGCTAGGCCCTGGGGTCTGCGAATGAGCCGCGAGCCTGGCTTATGACCTGCCGCGGCGGGCAGATCCGACACACGCTCGACCGGGCTGATGCCAACCTGGATGGGGTCAAAAAGCATCACGTCGGCCCAGCAGCCAAGCTCGAGCCTGCCGCGATTAGCGATACGGTATCGCTCGGCAGGTTCCGAAGTCAGGCGCGCGATACCTTGTGACCAACTCATCGCCTGTCGATCACGCACCCAGTGTCCAAGAAAGTGCAGACCGTAGCCTGCATCGCACATGAATTTCAAATGTGCACCCGCGTCGGAAAGCGTGATTAAGCCGGCACGATGCGAAATCAAGGGCTCAACGCCGTCATCGCTTGCATTAAACAACTGGGCTAAAAATTCAGTCTCCAAGCCGTCCATCAAGGCCAAATCGAAAAAGCAATCCACAGGATCCTGCCCGCAGCAGGCGGCTATCGCAGCGATGGACTGCGCTTCAAACCGCTGTACTTTGGGATGCGCGGCGTGCCCAATGAAGATACGGTCCCATCGGCCACTGAATAAGACGCCAAGGCCCGGTTGCTTTAAATCCTGCCTAAAGGCCTGCCTGAACGCTTTGCTCTCATAGTGCATCCGTCTGCCAGCTTCGTCGGCGCTTTTTATCTTGGCGAAACTCGGATGACTATAAAGAAGATAAGGATCCAATAAATTGAACTCAAAGCTCAAGGGCTGGCAGCTTGTTTGAATGAAAACCTCTCGGCCTTGATCTTGCAATTGAGCAACCCTGTCGTAATAACTCAGGCCGAGCTCGGGCTTATCATCGTTATACATCGTGAGGATGGTGGACAAAAACATCCGCGCACCGGTTAAGGCATGAAAGCTTGCCAAGGCCTCGGGCGTCACACGGGGTCCTGTGGCCATCATGAAGACGCCTCGTTGCTCCTGACCCAGCACCTCGATGAGCGATTGCAATTCCTCGTGCGTTGCAACGGTTGAGGGCATCGGCGCACCCTGCCAGCCGCTATGGTTGGGTGAAAACGATGAGGCAAATCCGACGGCCCCGGCGCGCAGCGCGCGTGCCACTTCATGGCGCATTTGCTCAAGTTCCTCGGCGCTTGGCGCGCGACTCGCAGCATCCTCGCCCATCACTGCAGTGCGGATGGTGGAGTGCTGCGCAAATACCGCCATGTTGAGCCAGGGCTTGGCCTTTCTGAGTGCGACCAGGTATTCCTCGAAGGACTCAAAAGACCATGTGACCCCTGCACGCAAGGCTTCCAAATCCATGCCTTCGACGACCGAGAGGTTTTTTAAGAGCAAGTCGCGATGCTTGGGCTTGTTGGGTGCGATGCCAAAACCGCAATTACCCGCGACCACGGTGGTTACGCCAAGACTGCAAGACGGCGAGAGGCTCGGATCCCATAGCACTTGCGCGTCGTAGTGGGTATGTAAGTCAATCAGGCCCGGCGCTAAAAAAAGGCCGCGCGCGTCCATGGTTTGCCTGGCAGCGCCCAGGTCTTTACCGATCCCCGAAATGACCCCACCGGCCATGGCGAGGTCTGCCTCAATCGGGGCAGAACCCTTGCCGTCAAAGAGCAGGGCTCCCTTGATGAGCCAATCATGCATCGAAATTCATCCTGTCTTTCATCGATTCGCTTGAGGCCTCAATCTAATCCTTGCCAAAGTCGCAACCAAGACCATTTGGTGCATCGCCGGCCCCAAATGCCTGTCGATAGAAACAATTTGTCAGCTATTGGAACGGTGGATCCGCTTTCCAAAATCAATCGCCGCACTTTTGCGGTTAGCCGGGGTGAAAGCGCATCTTCTGGCCGTCCAAAACTGAAAAGCATGATTGAATGGCGGCTTTGGAGCTATCGCTGCCTCGGAGTCCGATGATGTTAAAGCCAGATACCTTAGCCATCCATGTCGCACGGTCGGTCGAGAGCGAAACCCGGGTGGCGAACATACCGGTTTTTCGGGCTTCAACGGTACTTTTTGACAGTCTTGATGAGGCTGCGAAACGCGCTCAGGCGGTGGCTCGCGGGGAAAAGGGTGCGAGCACTTATGCAACCGCCTCGACGCCAATCACGGCAGCGCTGATGGACGCCTTGGAGCAAATTGAAGGCGCTGGGCACGCCACACGCGCCTGCCTTGCGCCTTCAGGCCTTTCGGCAATTTCAACCCTATTGATGGCTTTGCTCAAGCCCGGCGATGATCTTTTGGTGATTGACTCGGTTTATGGGCCAACCCGCAATTTCTGCCAGACTGTGCTTGCAAGATGGGGCGTGAGCACGCGTTTTTATGATCCGGATGCAAGTGCAGAAGCACTGGAAGCGATGCTGCTACCCACAACACGCCTGATCTACCTCGAGAGTCCGGCAAGTTATACCTTCGAGATTCAAGATGTGCCTGCGATTGCCGCCATGGCGAGAAGGCGAGGGGTGCTCACCGTGATCGACAATGCATGGGCCTCACCGATCATGGCCAATCCTTTTGACTGGGGTGTGGACGCATCAGTGCTCCCGCTGACTAAATATTGGAGCGGTCACTCGGATGTTTTGATGGGGGCAAGCGTTGTGCGGGAGGATTTGTGGCCTGACTTATGGAAAACCCAGCGCGATTTCGGTATTTGCGTCGGCGGCGACGACGCCTACCTGGTGTTGCGCGGTCTGCGAACCGCTGCCGTGAGAATGCGCAGCCATGAGCAATCGGCCCTCTTGCTTGCCCGCTGGCTTGAGCAGCGCAAAGGTGTTGCCAGGGTGGTGCATCCTGCGCTTACCTCCCATCCTCAGCACGCCTTGTTTCGGCGCGATTTTAAAGGCTCAAGCGGCTTATTCGGTTTTGTACTCGACCGGACCTATTGGGGCATACCCGAAAACGCTCAGGGACCTGAAGAACCCTATGTGGCGCGCTTGCTTGCTGCACTTTGTGAGGGGCGGCGCCATTTCGGGATGGGCTATTCATGGGGCGGTTTCGAGAGCTTGATCATGCCCGGGCGATTGAGTGCGCTAAGAAGCGTCAAGCCCTGGCAGCAAGGCCCTTTACTCAGGCTGCACATCGGGTTGGAAGACCCCGAGGATTTGATCAAGGATCTGGATGCAGGGTTTGAAGCGATGGCAAAGATCGCTTCAAAGCCGCACGCGCTTTGATACGGCTTGGCCTTTCCTTCGATCCAGCCCTGATGAAGGCTTGCTTTTGCTAAAGCGGAGACCGTGATGCCAAAACGACCCAATCCCTATCGTGAACACTTAGACCCCAACGCTGCGAACTATGCTGTGCTCACGCCGACCGACTTTCTCCATTGGGCGGCTGAGGCCTATCCGCGTCGAACGGCGCTGATTCATGGCGATATCCGCCAGGATTGGGGGCAATTGCAGCATGTCTGTCAGCAGGTGGCGGCGGGTCTGCAGAAGCACGACATCGGTGTGGGCGATACGGTCGCCGTGATGTTGCCCAATACTCCGGCGATGATTTACGCCCATTTTGCCGTGCCGATGACCGGGGCTGTGCTCAATTGCATCAACACCCGGCTTGACCCGGCCACCGTGGCCTACATACTCCGGCATAGCGAATCAAAGCTTTTTTTCTACGACGCAGAGTATGACGCTGTGGTGCTTTCAGCGCTGCAACAAATCAGCGAACAGGCAAACCCCGTGCTTCCTTTGTGTATTCGGGTCTTGGATCCGGTTTATGTGGAGGAAAAAGCGGCTCTGGGCCAAAGCCTTGAACTGAGCCCGCTTGATGAGGAGGCGGCTGAGCCGAGGAGCAAGTCTTTGTCGATACAGCAGGCTATCGATGGGCAAAGCAACATGGCTTCAAACCTGCAAGCCTTGACGCAAGCCCGGATCGAAGACTTTGATCGCTGGCTCAGCAAAGCCTCCGCGCAGGCCTTTTTGTCCAGTCCGCCCGAGCTTGAGACCGATGCAATCGGCTTGAACTACACCAGCGGCACAACCGGTCATCCCAAGGGTGTTGTGGTGCATCATCGCGGCGCCTATCTGAACGCCCTCAGCAATGTGCTTGCCTGGTCCATGCCCAGGCATCCAGTTTACCTCTGGACCTTGCCGATGTTTCATTGCAACGGTTGGTGTTTCCCGTGGACCATTGCCGCGCTTGCGGGGGTCAACGTCTGTTTGCGTAAGGTCGACCCGGCCCTTATTTTCCGACTGATCCGGGAACATCGGGTGAGCCATTACTGCGGTGCGCCGATCGTCCACGCCATGCTGATCAATGCGCCCGCATCGCTCAGGGCAGGCATCGACCATCGTGTTGCCTGCATGGTGGCCGGTGCCGCACCGCCCGCGGCGATGATTGCCGGTATGGAGGCAATGGGTTTTGACCTTACCCATGTTTATGGGCTCACGGAGGTGTATGGCCCAGCGTCGGTTTGTGCCAAGCAAGACGATTGGGCAGCGCTTAGCCTTGAGGATCGGGCCGAGCGCAATGCCCGTCAGGGGCTGCGCTACCCATTACAGGCCGGTTTAGATGTGATGGATCCTGAAACCATGCAAGCAGTGCCCAGGGACGGCGAGCATATGGGGGAGGTGATGTTTCGCGGCAATATTGTGATGAAGGGCTACTTGAAAGACCCTGAGGCAACAAAGAAAGCCTTTGCTGGCGGTTGGTTTCATACCGGCGATTTAGCCGTTGTCGACGCCTCGGGCTATGTCAGACTGAAAGACCGGGCCAAAGACATCATCATTTCCGGCGGTGAGAATATATCGTCGATCGAAATTGAAGATGCCCTGTACCGTCATCCTGCGGTCATGGCCTGCGCGGTGGTTGCCAAGCCGGACCCCAAATGGGGGGAGACACCACTTGCCTTTGTTGAACTGAAACCGGGCTTTGATTTGCAAGCCCAGGCTTTGATCGATCATTGCCGAGGTCTTTTGGCAGGCTTCAAATGTCCCCGCGAAGTGCGCTTTGTGGACCTTCCGAAGACCAGCACGGGGAAAATTCAAAAGCATCTGCTACGCGCTCAGGCCAAGTCGGCAAGTGCAATCGCTTGATCGCCCGGGTCTTATGGCCTGGGTACAATCCCGCCTATGCTTGAAAAAGACCTTGCGTATCTGACGGCCTTGTTTGATCAAGCCCTGCTTGCCTTGCCGGGCGCACAGGCAGCGATCGCAAGCCAGCAGGCCTTGCCCGCGGCCAAGCTCGAAGCGCCCAGGCAAGCCTCTCACGGCGATTTGGCCTGCAGCATTGCAATGCAATGCGCCAAGGCATTTAGGTCTAAGCCTCGCGAAATCGCCGAAGAACTCTGTGCCGCCGTGTTGCATGCTGACCGTGAAGCCCGGGGCTTGATCGAAGCCGCCGAGGTTGCGGGTGGCGGTTTTATTAATTTGCGCCTGAGTTTGAAGGCCAAACAGGCTGTGCTGCAGACCATGCTAGAAGAGGGTGAAGCCTTTGGCCGGGTTGCGCTTGGGCATCGCAGCAAGGTCTTGGTGGAGTTTGTCTCTGCGAATCCAACAGGTCCACTGCATGTGGGTCACGGGCGCCAGGCAGCCCTTGGCGATGCGATCTGCAGGCTCTTGGAGGCTGCGGGGTACGAGGTGTTTCGTGAGTTTTATTATAACGATTCGGGAGCCCAGATCGAACAATTAGCGCGTTCGGTTCAAGCCAGGCTGCAGGGCATCGGGCCCGAGGACGCGGCATTTCCAGCCGACGGCTACCGCGGTGACTACATCGTTGATATTGCCAAGGCCTATCAAGCCGGACAAAGCGTTGCGGCGCGGCAATGCGAAGCAGTGAGCGCCAAGGCAGACCCGCATGACCTCGAAGCAATCAGGCAATTTGCGGTGACTTACCTTCGCCATGAACAAGACCTTGATCTTCAGGCCTTCGGCTTGGCATTTGATGTTTACTTTCTCGAATCATCGCTTTATCGGGATGGCGCGGTTGATGCAGTGGTCCAACGCCTCAAGGACAAGGGCCACTGCTACGAGCAAGACGGCGCCTTATGGCTTCGCAGCAGCAATTTTGGCGATGATAAAGACCGGGTCATGCGCAAACGCGACGGCAGCTACACTTATTTTGTTCCCGATGTCGCCTATCACCGCCATAAGTGGAGGCGTGGATTTGATCGCGCCATCAATATCCAGGGTTCGGATCATCATGGGACGGTGGCCCGGGTGAGAGCGGGTCTGCAAGCGCTTGATGAAGGGATCCGCGCTGATTTCCCCGACTATGTCCTGCACAAGATGGTCACGGTGATGCGCGGTGGCCAGGAGGTGAAGATTTCCAAACGTGCAGGCAGTTATGTCAGCTTGCGTGATCTGATGGACTGGAGTGGCGATGGCGATATGCAACGCGGACGTGATGCGGTGCGGTTTTTTCTCGTCTCCCGCCGTGCCGACAGCGAATTCCAGTTTGACATTGATCTGGCCTTGTCGCGAAGCGACGACAACCCGGTTTACTACGTGCAATACGCCCATGCAAGAATTTGCTCGGTGCTGCGTCAGGCGCAACAACAGTTCAACTGGCAAGCCGCTGCGTATGATGCCCGCTCATGGGCAGGCTTTGGCATTGAAAAGCTGAGCAGCGAGCGCGAGCTGGCCCTATTCGCGCTCTTGGCACGCTGGCCAAGTCAGATTCAGGAGGCTGCCGAGCAACTCGCCCCCCATGCCATGACCTACTATTTGCGCGAACTCGCCTCAGCTTTTCACGCTTGGTATAACGCCGATCGCTTCTTGGTCGATGATCAGGCCTTGCGCGAAGCGCGGCTTATCTTGCTTGGCTGTGTTGGTCAGCTCTTGCGACAGGGCTTATTCTTGCTTGGTGTCAGTGCACCGGAGTCGATGTAGTGCATCGTGTCAAAGCCATTAAGCGGCAGCGAGGCGGAACCTTCGGTGGATTCTTGGTCGGCTTGTTGCTCGGCCTGGTCATCGCTGTTGGCGTCGCCTTGTTTGTTGCGAAATCGCCGATTCCTTTCATCGACAAAGTCAGCAAACCGCTTGAGCGTGCACCTGGCGCTAAATCGATGGCCGATGCGCCTGACCCTAATGTTTCGATGTACCCTCGATCGCGCGTTGAGCGCGGCGAGGATGCTGCCAAAGCGGATGGCGCAGCCACAGACTCAGATGAGCAAACAGACAAAGAAGCTCAGTCCGCTGGCGAGGCTCCAAAAGCGCTTGACTCCCGGCGGGCAGCGGCCGAGGCCAAGCGTGCCGAGGCTTTGCTCAACGATCCTAAGGCGGGGGAAGTGCGGCCCGATGAGCGAAAAAGCGAGGCACGGCTTGCCGCTGATTCGAAGCTTGCCGCAGCTTCCGGGTCGTCTGATACGAAGACGCAAACGAGCGCCGGGGCTGCAAGCTATGTGCAGGCAGGCGCCTTTAAGGTCTTATCCGATGCCGAGGCGCTCAAGGCAAGGCTCGCTTTGTTAGGCCTTGAATCAAGGGTGGTCAAGTCTGACGCCGGGGGCGCCATGATGTATCGTGTGCGGATGGGGCCGTTTAACCGAAGCGAGGATGTTAATCGTGCCCGAAACCGACTCATTGAAGCCGGCGTCGACCCTGTGGTCGTGAAACAACCCTGATGGTTCAGTCCTATGTCCGATCAAGCTATTGCTAACACAAGCGATTCTCGACGCCGTATGCTGGCCAAGATGCCGGCTTTTTGCTCGGTACTTGGCGGTCTCGCACTGCCGGGGGCAGGCCTGATGATGAGCGGGCCGGCGGCGGCTGCCAATGCTCGGGAAGGTGCCGACTACCGGGTCCTACAGACCCAGGCACCGCTTGAGTCCACAGATCGGATTGATGTCCTGGGTTTTTTCTGGTTCGGTTGTCCGCACTGCTTTACTTTAGAGCCCGCGCTCAAGGCCTGGGCTGCCAGGCTGCCCGCTGATGTGGCGTTTCGAAAAGTGCATGTGCCCTGGCGGGATCAGTTGCAGCAGCTTTACTACAGTCTTGAGGCGATCAATAAGCTCGCTTTGCTCGATAAGGTGTTTGAAGCGATCCACAAGGACAAAGTCAGTTTGCAAACCAGCCAGCAAATCGCCGAGTGGATTGCGCGTCAAGGTGTCGACGCAAAGAGCTTTCAAGATGCCTTCGACTCTTTTGGCGTGCGCACCCGGATGAAGCGCGCGGCCCAACTCGCGGAGGCCTATCGACTGGAGGGCGTCCCGGCGATTGGCGTGGCCGGTAAATACCTCACGGCACCAAGCATGGCCGGTTCTAATCAGCAAGCGCTTGCTGTCGCGGACGAGTTGCTTGCAATCGAACGCCGTAATCGGCGAAGTGCGAAGTCCTAGTCTTCTCATTATCGTTCTCGCCCTCGTACTGGGCGCTTGCTCAAGCACGAGGCAACATGCCCGTCCGGAGATTGTGCAGCCATCGAGTCGGCAGCCGGGTGAGAGGCCGCCGCCGGGCGGCAGCGCAGGAGGGTTTTACAAGGATGATGGCCCTGGCGATCGTCCCTTGGCTGAAGTTGAAGCGATTCCGGATGCGGTGCCAAGACGTGAAACCTTGCATCGCTGGGCTAACCGGCCCTATGAGATCGATGGTGTGCTGCATATTCCGATGCGCCAGTGGAGCGCCTATCGGGTCCGTGGGACGGCAAGCTGGTATGGGCGCCGCTACCACGGGCGCAACACCTCAAATGGCGAAACCTACGATATGTATGCGATGAGCGCAGCACATCGGGTCTTGCCGCTGCCCAGTTTTGCCCGCATCACCCATCTTGCGAATGGTCGATCCGTGATCGTGCGGGTCAATGATCGCGGCCCCTTTATCGGGGATCGTGAGATCGACCTGTCTTACGCAGCAGCCCAGCGACTCGGGATCGTGCGCCAGGGCGCAGCCGAAGTTGAAATCGAGCTTTTGCTGCCCGGGAAAGACTACTGAACGGGCAGCGCTTGTCAAAAGCCCTACTTGACCGCTTTAAGCGCCAATGCCATTTGATACCAGTCGGTGCCTCGATCCTTGGTCAAACGTTGGGCGAGACGGGCTGCCTGGGCCGGTGGCATCGCACTGAGCAAGGCTTCGAGCAATTCGCGGCCTTGAATAGGGTAGGCGGGTACCATTTGCACCGGATCCGGCGCTTCATGGGGCTGGGCGGTCTTACTGTCCTGATTCGCTTCAGGCGATGTCTCATGCCCCCCGGCAGCCACAGCGCTCGGTTCGTTGGCGATCAAGAGCGAAAACTCGCCGCGATCGCGGTTGTTCTGGGCCTCTAGCCAAGCTGGCAGTTCCTGAGCGGCCATCACGGCGCTTTCCTCGAATCGCTTGGTCAATTCGCGGCCCAGGCAAAGCTGTCGGGTCGGGGCGAGTTTAGCCAGCAGTTGTGCGGTTTTCGTGATCCGGTGCGGGGCTTCATAAAGCGCAAGATGCGCCCGTAGCGCAAGCAAGGCGCTAAGCCTGGAGGACGCGGCTTGCTCGCGTTGGGGCAGGAAACCTTCGAACCAAATCGGCCCGGCGGCAAAACCACTGATACTTAAAAGCGCAACAAACGCGCTTGGTCCAGGTATGGCGATGACCGGAAAACCAGCCTCTCGGGTGGCGCGTACAACCCGATAGCCCGGATCGCTGATGGCCGGGGTTCCGGCATCACTGATCAAGGCACAGGTATTCCCCGCCTGAAGTTGGGCCAGAACCTGAGGAATCGCCTGGACTTCCCGGTGCTGTTCGATGCTCAGAAGCTTAGGCCTAATTCCAAGCATGTCAAAGAGCTTTCTGCTCACCCGGCTGTCTTCGCAAGCGATCAAGCTCGCCGCTTTGAGCGCCAGCGCCGCCCTCGGGCTGAAATCCGAAAGGTTACCGATTGGGGTTGCTACGACCAAAAGGCTTGCATCGGGAAATTGCTGCGGCTTGGGCGCATCAAGAAAAGGCACTTGCGGGTTGTTCATCATGGGAAAAACTTTACCTGATTCAAAAACAAGGCCGCAGCCAGCGGCGCAACGCGGTCAATGGGCGGAAGATCAGGCTTGCCAATGGCTTTGCCGTCAGGGCTTGGTGCTGATTGAGCGCAACAGCCGCTATCGGGGCGGTGAAATCGATCTGGTCATGCGTCAGGCTTCGCTGATTGTTTTTGTCGAGGTCAGGTATCGCAAGAGTCTCGCCTATGGTGGTGCCTTGGCAAGCCTCGATCAGCGAAAACTGGCGCGTGTCAAGCTCGCGGCGAATTGCTATTTACAGCAGCGCTACGGCGTTCGTTCGTGGCCTGAATGTCGCTTCGATGTGGTGTTGATTCAAGCAGCCAAGCTCACGTGGATTCCTGGCGCCTTCTAAATTAAACTCAGTGCTGTGAGAGGCCGCTTTGTTGAGAAGCCTTTGCTGTCCTGGCCATTCAGGGCTGCAAAACGCTTACACTGAGGGCAGTCTGTTATTTGTCGTTGACCCGTTTGCAGGAAGCCTTGCCATGTCAAAACACGCACCCCTTCCCACTGTTTCTACCGAGCATCGACGCTTGGCCCTGGCAAGCATTGCCCTTGTAGCGCTCGGCTTATCAGGCTGCGTCGGTGTTGCAGTTACCGGTGCTGCTGTGGGTGCGGTGGCATCAGGCGATCGCCGCAGTCTGGGGACGCAGGCTGATGACCAGACGATAGAGTTTCGCGTGCGCAATGCGGTCTCGGCAGCGCTGCCCAATTCGAATGTCCGTGCGGTGAGCTACAACCGAAAAGTCTTGTTGATCGGCCAGGTGGTCACCGAGGCCGATAAAAAGCTGGCGCAAGAGGTTGCGGCCAGGGTCAACAATGTGGCTTCGGTAATCAATGAGGTCGAGATCCGTCCGCTTGCCAGCGCCCAAAACAGTGCTGTCGATATCGCGCTTTCCACCAAGGTGCGCGCGGCATTCATCGAAGATAAATCACTGGAAATCGGCGCTTTCCGCATCAGCTCTGAACTTGGTGTTGTCTTCCTGATGGGACAGGTCAGCAAGCGAGAGGGTGAACGTGCGGCTCAGGTCGCGAGCAAGGTATCGGGCGTTCGCCGGGTCGTGACCTTGTTCGATTACGTGGGTTAATCGCATCAACCCATAGCATGGCGCTTCAGGGATAAGCGCAAAAACAAGGAGACCGAGCCGGGCCGAACGGCTTGCAAGGGCCCGGGGAACAACAACCCCAGGCGAGGCGAAAGTCTTTGCAATCCGCCGGATCGACTTAGCGATGCGCCTGATC
>Ga0214917_10000215_pt1 | contig 74700 bp, 71 predicted proteins | sample LL_1208_BB_MetaG_FD_177983 | JGI IMG/M metagenome (GOLD analysis project Ga0214917, IMG submission 177983) | Freshwater microbial communities from Lake Lanier, Atlanta, Georgia, United States - LL_1208_BB | ecosystem: Environmental > Aquatic > Freshwater > Lake | place: USA: Georgia | collected... | reverse complement strand
AGTCGTTCTCGTACTTGGTCGAGTAGGCCGCCGCTTCCTTCTCGTTGAGGATCAGCATATCGCGGATGTTCTCGGGTGCCGTGACCATCAGCTTGCGCTGCTCGGCCGTACCCTTAGCCGCCGCCGAGCCGAGGACAGGGCCGTAGGTACCAAACGAGTTGAGGCCCATCTGCGCTTCTTCCGAGATCGCGTAGTTGATCGCTTCCATCGCGAGGCGGGCGTTCTTCGCGCCTTTCGGGATGACCCAGGCATTGCCCCAGGCGATGCCATCCTTGTACGTCATCGCGACGGGGGCCTTCTCCTGCATCATCGACAGCACGCGCCCCGACCACGCCGACGACATCGCGAGTTCGCCCGACGACAGGAGCTGCGGGGGCTGCGCGCCGGCCGTCCACCAGACCTTCACGTGTTGCTTCAGTTCCCGGACCTTCTCGATCGCCATCTTCGCCTTCTCGTCCGTCACCGGGAAGACCTCTGATTTCGGCACGCCGGCCGCAAGCAGGGCGGCCTCGTAGTTGTAGTAGAACGGCTTGTAGAGGCCGCGCGGGCCGGGGAAGTCCTTCACGTTCCAGAAGTCCTTCCACGACTGCGGCGCCTTGCCTTCAGGGAAAGTCTTCGTATTCCACGCGATGACTGTTGCGCCGGTCGACGTGAAGATGCCTTTGGGCGCCACCCAGCCCGGATCGAGGTTCTTGGCGTTCGGGATCAGCGACATATCGAGTGTTTCGAGTAATTCGTCGCCCTGCCAGATGAAGCGCCCGCCGACATCGACGAGATCCCATTCGGGCTGGCCGGCCTCGACCATCGCCTTCAGCTTGCCGTAATTGGTCGGCGAAGCCGCGATGACCTCGAAGCCCTTCTGCTTGGCAAACGGATCAAGGAGGACCGTCTTCTCGAGATCGCTGAGCGCACCGCCCCACGAGCAGAACGTGAGCTGGCGAGCCTGGGCGTGCGGTGTGCGGGGGAGCCCGACTGCCGCGAGCATCGTGCCGCCCGCAAGAATCTGCCTTCTGTTAAACATCATTATCTCCTACTTGCTTATGTTGTTTCTGGAAGTATCGACACGTTGTCCTCGCTCCAGCCGATTTCGACCACTTCTCCTGCCGGGGCGTCGGAACTGAAGAGGCGGGACCAGAGTTCCGTACCGTCGCCAAGGTCGAGGCGCAGGGCGACGATCTCGCCGAGAAACACGCGTTCCACGATCCGGGCCTTCCGGCCACCTCGCGTCGGCCGGACATGCTCGGGTCGGACCATAGCCGCCGCCGTACCGCCGACGGCGATTCCGGGGGCCGCACGGCCCGTCAGTGGACCCACGATGCCAGTCGCCTCGAAGCGCGCTGACTTGCCGTCCGTTGCCAAGACGCGACCGGGAATAAGGTTCGATTCGCCTAGGAAGCGCGCAACGAAGGTATCGACGGGCCGGGAATATAGGTCCTGCGCCGTGCCAATCTGCACAATCCGGCCCGCGCGCATGACGGCGATCCGGTCCGACATGACGAGCGCTTCTTCCTGATCGTGCGTGACGTAGAGCGTCGTGCGCGGCTGCGCCACATGCATGCGCCGGATCTCGATCTGCACTTCCTTGCGAAGCTGCTTGTCGAGGGCTCCCAGCGGTTCGTCCATCAGCAGGATGTCCGGCTCTATGACGATGGCGCGGGCCAGCGCCACGCGCTGCTGCTGACCGCCCGACAGACTGGTGATCCGCCGCTCACCGAATTCGCCCAGGCGCACGCTCGCGAGAATCACCTCGACGCGGCGCGCGATGTCCACTTCCGCGATTCCGCGCACGCGCAATCCGTAGGCGACGTTCTCGAAGACGCTCATGTGCGGGAACAGCGCGTAGTTCTGGAACACCATGCCGATATTGCGCTGGCGCGGCGACATCGACGTGATGTCGGTCCCGTCGAGGGCGAGGGTTCCCGCACTCGGCGTCTCGAAGCCCGCACAAATGTTCAGCAGCGTCGTCTTCCCCGAGCCCGACGGGCCGAGCAGGCTGACGAACTCCCCCGGCGCCACGGTGAGGTCGAGCGGCAGGATCGCGTGGAACTGGCCGAACTGCTTGGCGATCCCGCAAAAGGCCACACCCCTCATTGGCCCCTCCGCGAGACGAGACGGCTTGCGGCGGCACCGAGCAGCGCCAGTGCGACCATGATCGTCGCGGCGACCGCGACAACGGGTGTGTACTCGACGCGGATTTCTTCCCAGATACGAACTGGCAGCGTCTTCACACGCGGGCCCGATAGGAAGATCGCCAGCACCACCTCGTCGAACGACGTGACGAATGCGAAGACGGCGCCGCCAACGACGCCGGGCAGGATCAGCGGCAAGGTGATCGTGCGGAAGATGCGCCAATGGCCCGCGCCTAGGCCCGCCGCGGCCATAGCCAGCCGGGGATCGACGGCAGCGACCGAGACGCCGATATTGAGGACGGCATAGGGTAGGGCCAGCATCGTGTGTGCGATGACGAGGCCGGTGAGGCTGCCCACAAGCCCCGTGGCGCGCGCGAGCGCATAGAGCCCGACCGCAAGCACGATGACGGGCGCGACGGCGGGCCCGAGGAACAGGCCGGTCGCGATCTTGCGGCCGGCGGGTCCGAGCTTCTGGATGCCAAGGGCAGCCGCGGTGCCCGTCATGACGGCAATGATGCTCGAAAGCGTGGCGACCTGCAGGCTCGTGATCAGGGCGTTGCGCCAGCTCGCGTCGGCAAGGAAGGCGTTCCACCAGCGCAGCGAATAGCTTTCCGGCGGCAGGCGGACGAAGCTGCGCTCGCTGAACGCGACCGGCACGACGGCAAGGATCGGGACGACTAACGCCAGCCCGACGATTACCGCGAAACCCTTCGACCAGAGCAAAGCGCGCGTCATCTCGCCTCCGCAAGGCCGGAGACGGGGACGAAGCGCGCGGCGATAGCGATCACCCCGAGCGCGAGGGCGAGTAGCACCATCGACGCCGCCGAGGCGAGCGGCCAAGCGAGGCGCTCGTTCACGAAGGAGTCGATCAGCATCGAGATCGTCGTGGCCTTGGCGCCGCCGAGAATAGCCGGCGTGATGAAGAAGCCGAGGGAGAGCAGGAACGTGAAGGTCGCAGCGGTGGCCACACCCTTGGCGGCGAGCGGCAGCACCACCCGGCGGAATGTCGTGATCTGCGAGGCGCCTAGACCTTCGCTGGCGCGCATCAGGGCGGGGTCGATTTTGACGAGTGCCGCATAGATCGGAAGGGCCCCGTAGGGCAGCAGCACATGAACCATGCCGATGATGACGCCGGTGAAGTTGAAGAGGAACGACAGCGGTTGGTCGACTATCCCGCCGGCAAGCAGGAAGCGGTTCAGCGGGCCGTTCTTTTCCAGGATCAGCATCCATGAGAAGGTCCGGACCAGCACGCTTATCCAAAGCGGTAGCACTACGCAGGCGAAAAGCCACATGCGCCACGAGCCCGATAGGCGCCACATCGCCATCGCGACGGCGAAACCGAGTGCCAGATTGATAGCGGTCACGATCACGGCAAGGCGCATCGTGTTCCACAGGACGATCCAGTAGACGTCCTCGCTGAGCAGCTCCTCGTATGCGCCGAGCATCCCAGACTTGGCGGACAGGCTCATCGTGGCAAGTCGAGCCAGCGGTACCACGAAGGCGACGGCAATGATCGTCATCGCCGGCAGCAGCAGCAGGGCGGCGAAGGCGCCCCGCGACAGGTTTCGTGTTGTGGCAACGCTCATCGGCCGAGGTCTCTCAAGATTTCACGCGCCGCGTTGTGGCCCACAACGCCACCCACGCCGCCGCCCGGATGCGCCGACGAGCCGCACTGGTAGAGCCCCTTCAATGGCGACCGGTAATCGGCGAAGTGCGGTGCTGGCCGCGCCCAGAAGAGCTGGTCGACCTGAAGTTCACCGTGGAAGATGTGGCCGTGCGGCGAGCCGATCTTCGCTTCAATGTCGGGCGGCGCCAGGACCTGCATGTCGATGATCCCGCCCGAGAAGCCGGGAGCGAACTCGTCCATCACGTTCATGACGTTGCGCACTAGCTCGTCCTTGCGCGTCGTCCAGTCGCCAATCTTCAGAGTGTGGGGCGCGTGCCCACCGAAGAGGTGAACGACATGCTTGCCCGGCGGCGATATCGAATCGTCGACAAAGCTGGGCGTGACCGGTGTGATGAACGGACGTCGCGAGATATCGCCGTGCTTGGCATCGTCGTAGGCCTGCTCGAGGTATTCGATCGTAGGGCCGATATGCGTATAGGTCGGGTAAGCGAATCCGCATTTCGCCGGATCGAACGAGCTGTATTGCGGCAGGCGTTCGCACGCGATGTTTATCTTGAAGGCGCTGGAATATGTCCGGTAGGACTCGATGTCGCGCACGAAATCGGTCGGCAGCTTCGACTTGTCGAGGAACTTAAGGAAGGTGAGCTTCGCCGAGACGTTGCTCGCGATCGTGTCGGCCTCGTAGCGGGTTCCGTCCGCGAGCGTCACGCCGGTGGCGCGCCCGCCAGAACTTTCGATCGACGTGACCTCGGCGTTGGTGCGGATCGTCAGTCCCTTGGACATGCCGGACTGCGCGATGGCCTGCGTGATCGCGCCCATACCGCCGCGCACGAAGCCCCAGCCGCCGGCACCGGCATGCTCGCCCATCACGTGATGCATAATCACGTAGGCCGAGCCGGGGCTCTTCGGCCCGGTGAACGTCCCGATCCCGCAGTAGTAGGCGAGCACGGCCTTCACTTCGGAACTCTCGAACCATTCCGAAAGATAGGCGTCCGCACTCATCGTCATCAGGTCGATGAGTCGGAAGAGCTTCCCTCCGACCTTGCGGTATTTCCATAGAAACTTCGCGCTCTCCTTGAACGAGCGCCAATCCCGGCACGACGGGTCGGGCGGCGTCTCGAGCAGGAGCTTGCGCATGATCACGACCGATTCCATCAGGTACCGGTCGAATTCGGGGTAGATCGCGGCGTCCTTCGCCGAGAAGCGGGCGAAACTCTTCTGCGTTTTGGCGACGTCCTCGGCGAAGATAATGTAGTCGTTGCCCGGCAGCGGCCCGAACATGTCGGTGGCAGGTAGGACCTTGTAGCCGAACTTCGCCAGTTCGAGATCCGCGATGACCCGCGGATGGAGCAGGCTCATCAGATAACTGAAAACCGAGAACTTAAAGCCTGGGACGACCTCTTCGGTGACGGCAGCCCCGCCGACCACGTGCCGGCGTTCGAGGACGAGCGTTTTCAGGCCGGCGCGCGCGAGGTAGGCTCCGCACGTGAGTCCGTTGTGGCCACCGCCGATTATAATCGCGTCGAAACGCTCTGCCATTTGTAAAAAATCCCTATTCAAATTTTATTGTATTAAAATTTTTTTCGCTTAACTTTGTCAACTACAAACATGTATGGTGCCATGGCCGTGAACGTACGAAAATTTAGACCCCTTGCTGAGACAATCCTGCAGTCGGACAATGCCCACGAAGTGCCCCGCAAGATCGGGCAGGAAGTCAGGAACCTGCGCAAGGCCCGGAACCTGACCCTTGCCGAGCTTGCCGAGGCGAGCGGCCTGTCAGTCGGTTATCTCAGCCTGCTGGAACGCGATCTCGCTACCCCGTCGATCAAGGCGCTGCATTCGGTGTCGCGCGCACTGGGGCAGACGATCAGCTGGTTTTTCGCGGCCGAAGCCGTACCGGAAAGCGAACGCGATCTCGTCGTGCGCCGGTCGCGCCGGCGCAAGCTCGAATACTCGGCGGGCATCGTCGACGAACTGCTGAGTCCCAATCTGGCCGGAACGCTGGAACTGCTTTCCAGCCGCTTTCCGCCGGGCGCCTCGTCGGGGGACGAACCCTATACGCATGCCGGCGAGGAAGCCGGCATCGTCATCCGCGGGCGGTTGGAGCTTTGGGTCGACGGCAAGCACCTGATGCTGTCGGCCGGCGACAGCTTCGGCTTTGCGAGCACGCTTCCGCATCGTTACCGCAATCCCGGACCGGAAGAGACCGAAGTCATCTGGGCGGTGACGCCGCCCAGCTATTGATGAGCCGGCACCTCAATCTCTGGGAAGAGACGGCCGTAGCACCGCCGGACACGCCGCCGCTCGGCAAGTCGACCCGTGCGCGCATCGCGATCGTCGGGGCGGGTTATCTCGGGCTTTCGGCCGCCCTGCATCTGGCCCAAGCGGGCGACGATGCCGTGGTACTCGACGCTGAAGGCCCCGGCTACGGCGCCTCCGGTCGCAATGGCGGGCAGGTTATCCCGGGACTCAAGTACGATCCCGAGGAAATCGAGGTCGTGATGGGCCGCGAACGCGGCGAACGCCTTTGGCGTTTCGCCGGTTCGACCGCAGATTTCGTGTTCGACCTCGTCGCACGCCTCGGCCTTGCGGCCGAAGCGCGTCGGACGGCGTGGATCCAGGGTATCCACGCCGAAGTGGCCGCCGTCCGTGCCAGCTCGCGTGCACGCCAATGGCAGGCGCGCGGTGCGGACGTCGCCTATGTCGATTCGAGCGAAGCGGCACGGCTCATCGGCACTCCGATCTATGTCGGAGCGTTCGTCGATCGGCGCGCCGGCACGATCCAGCCGCTTTCCTATTCGCGCGAACTGGCGCGCGCAGCAATTGCCGCCGGTGCTCGGATTCACGGGAAGTCGCCAGTCGCCGCGATCGGGCGATCGGGTGCCGGTTGGTGCGTGACGACCACTTCGGGTGTGAGCGTCGACGCCGAGTATGTGCTCGTCTGCACAAACGCCTATTCCGGCCCGCTGTTCCCCGATCTGCCGGCCTCGATCGTCGCGGCCAATTCGCTGCAGATCGCGACGGTTCCGCTTCCGGTCGAGCTTCGCGCGGCGATTCTGCCGGGCGGCGAGGTCCTCTCAGACACGCGCCGCATCATCCGCTACTGGCGGATGGACAATCAGGGGCGTTTCATCATGGGTGGACGCGGACCCTATCGCGAGCCAGAGCCCGAGTCTGACTGGGGCCACCTGAAGCGCGACGCGGCCAGCCTCTATCCGGCACTCGCCGGCATTCCCTTCACCCATCGCTGGGCGGGCCGTGTCGCGATCCATCCGGACTATTGGCCTCGCCTGCATGTGCCCGAACCGGGAATTGTCGCCGCGATCGGCTGTCAGGGGCGGGGTATCGGCTGGCAGTCGGCGATGGGGGCGGAGTTGGCACGCATCGTCCTCGACAAGGATCACGAGCCGGTGCTGCCGGTGACGGGCGTGACGCGCATTCCGTTAGCACCGCTCAAGCGGGTCGGTGTTTCGCTGACGATCGCGGCGATGCGCGTCTTTGACCGGCTGGGAATCGTATGAACGGAGGAAGCATGTCGTACCAGACCATCACGGTCGAACGGGCAGGAGGCGTCGCCGTCCTGACTTTCAACCGGCCGCGCGTGCTGAACGCGTTCGACCCGGTCCTCGTCGACGAGACCATGCAGGCGATGGCGCAACTATCGGCCGACGATGGCGTTCACGCGATCGTCGTGCGCGGTGAGGGGCGCGCCTTCTCCGCCGGCTTCGATCTCAAGTCCGGTGCGGCGACGGCCGGCCAGCGTACAATTGCCGACTGGCGCAAGGTGCTGGAAGCCGATTTCGACTTCATCATGGCCTTCTGGGACTGCCCCAAGCCGACGATCGCGTCCGTCCACGGCTACTGTATTGGCGGCGCGTTCGAGCTCGCACTCGCCTGTGACGTCACGGTGGCGGCAGCGGGAGCACGCTTTGGCGCACCCGAGGTGAAGTTCGGCTCGGGTGCTGTCGCACTACTACTGCCCTTCGTCTGCGGACCGAAGGCGGCCAAGGAACTGCTGTTGACCGGCGACGATCATCTGTCGGCTGAGCGTGCGCTCGCCCTCGGCATCGTCAACCATGTCGAGCCTGCTGGCGAAGAGTTCGCTAAGGCCAAGGCGCTTGCCGACGCGATGGCGGCGGCGGACCCGACCGCTGTTCGGATGACCAAACGCGCGCTAAACCGCAGCTACGAGGCGATGGGCCTGCGAACGGCACTTGCCCAGGCGCTCGAGACCGACATCTTCATCGAGAGCGCTGGCGGCCCCAAGCGCGCGGAATTCGACCGCATCCGGCGCGAGCAGGGCCTGCAGGCAGCTATCGCGTGGCGCGACGGTCGCTGATCAGCTTTTGGTAAGCTGGCCGGTCGGATCATAAACCGCGCGTTCGCGAAGGATGCCTTTCACTGTGCCGCCGGCCGCCATCTCGATTGTCGCCGCTGCACCGTCCTTGGCAAGTGCGGCCGGGACATAGCCGAGTGCGAGCGATTTGCCGACGGCATAGCCGCGATCGGCGGACGAAACGCTTCCGGCCTCGCGTCCATCGACGACAATGCTGTCGCCGCGCGCCGGTAGATGCTCGATCCCCCCCAGTTCGACGAGCATCAGCTTGCGCGTGACACCTTCGCGCTTCTGCTTCTCCAACGCCGCCTTGGCGGCGAAGGTCGGTTTGCCGAGCTTGACCGTCCAGCCGAGACCCGCCTCATAGGGGGTCGTCGTCTCGTCGAGATCGAGCCCATAGATCGGGTACTTCTTCTCGATGCGGACCGAGCGCAGCGCGCCGAGGCCGCAGGGCGTGACGCCGAGATCGGCACCCGCATGCATGACCGAATCCCAAAGGTGCTCGGCGCATTCGCTCGGGTAGAAAAGCTCGTAGCCGAGTTCTCCCGAAAATCCGGTCCGCGACACGATCGTGTCCGCGATCTCGGCGACCGTGCCGGTCGTGAAAGAATAGAAGGGGAGTGCCTCGGTCGAAAGATCAACCGAGGTGAGCCGGCCGAGAAGTTCGCGCGAACGGGGCCCCTGTATCGACAGATAGGCCGACTTGTAGCCGAGGTTGCTGACGCTGGCGTTGAAGGCGGACGCATCGTTGGCGAGTGTGTCATTAACGGCGATGATGCGCGACGGCGTGGGGAACAGCCACAGGCGGTCGGGGGCGAGGCGGAAGCAGGTCAGGTCGTCGACCATGCCGCCGGACGCGGCGCAGAGCGACGAATAGACGACCTTGCCAACGGCAAGTGCCGCGATGTCCGCGACGAGATGATGCTGAAGCAGCGCCGTCGCGCCTTGTCCGGCTACTTCGATCGCGCACTGGTAGTAGACATCATAGATTCCGACACCCGAACGCGTAGCCAGATGCTCCCGCTCGGTCGTTGTGAACTTGAGCGGTGAGGCCATGCCGAGTCGGTCGACGAACTCGGCGCCCAGCGCTGCGAAGCGATGGTGGTACGGAGAGTGGCGGACTAGCGGCATTTCAATTCTCCCATCGCTCGTTTTCTTGTAATCGGTTGAACTGCTTTTCGAAGTAAAATTTGAGTATAACTTTTTATACAAACAAAAATTCATGGCAATAATTTATATTGTGCCAAGAGTTTTTGGATTGCTGCCAGCTAACTTGCTCTGCCGTACCCTTGAGGTGGGCAGGGCTTGCCGCCAGCCAGAGCCGTCGGTGAATGAGGAATTTTTCGATGCCCTTGGTTTCCATTCGCTTCCCTTAGTTAGCGAAAATTATGGATATCGACTTTGAAATCATTGAATAATCGGAAAAATGGGGGCTGGGGGCCGATCAGCAAAGAGGTTGTCGCCAAGTTACGTCAGGTTGCGGCCCAGGAGCGACGCATGGCCGAGGCCATCCGATCGATTGGCGTAACGGAAGTGACCTACTGCCGTGGCGGTCGGAGTATGGCGGGTTAAAGGGGAAGGGCCTGAAAGAGCTTGAGGCTGAGAACAATCGGCTCCGCAGAGCGGTCTCGGATCTGACGATTGAGAAGCTGATCGTGAAGGAAGCAGCTCCGAAAAATTCTAAGCCCTGCCCGGCCACGTGCGTGTGTGGAGCCTGTGGTTGCCAAACACGGCTTCTCCGAACGGTTTGCATATCTTGTATCGGGGCAGAATCGATCGACGCAGCGCGATAGTCTGACACAGCCAGATGTTGAGGCAGCAATCACTGCCGACATCAAATTACTTGCTACCAAATGTGGCCACTACGGCTATCGCCGCATCTCCGCAACGCTGCGGCAGAACGGGTAAGCAAGCAGCCGAAGCGTGGGCGCAAAAGCTTGGAAAGCTAATCTATCTATAAAGGCTAGGACGGCAACGAAATGCACCATTCTCCCCACTGCGTCATCAAGATCCGCCGCTTCTCTAAGTGGTCCGTACGATGATAGGCTGCTTCCGCTTCATTCCTTATCCTATGCGCTAAAGCCGCTTCGCTAACGGCGTGAGGCGTCGACGTTTCCTCTTCACACCAATCACGGAAGGTTGATCGAAAGCCGTGAACGACTATTGGGCGACCATCATTAGCCTTCCAAGGAGGATCAGACCAATCGTCTGTTTTGTTCATGCCACGTACAAGCATCGACAATGCCATATCACTCAGAGGCTTGCCGTTTTTAACACTCGGAAAGACAAGATCTGATTTATTTGAAGCCAGAGACTTAACCTGTTCCAGAACATTGAGAGCGGCTTCAGTTAATGGAACCCGATGCTCCTGACCGCCTTTCATGCGCGTTGCAGGGATTGTCCAGATGCGGTTCTCAAAATCTAGCTCAGACCATCGAGCGCCTCTGGTTTCACCTGATCGGGTCGCGGTAAGGATACAAAATAAAAGAGCTTTGGCTGCTACACCTTCTTTGGCAAGAAGCGTCGCCACAAAAGCCGGTATGCGCTTCCAAGGTAGAGCCGGATGATGGGACGTACGGCGAACTCTCGAAAGATTAGGCAGGCGGTATTTGAGGCTTTCCTTCCAGCGTGCGGGGTTATCACCCGTCCGCCACCCCTTAGCCTTGGCAAAATCGAGGATGATCTCTATCCGACCGCGGGTTCGTGAAGCCGTTTCATTTTTCGAAAGCCAGATCGGCTTTAGGACCTGTTCGACCTCTTCAGCGTGAACGTCTTTGACATGTATGCCCCCAATGACCGGAAACACATAAGTCCGGAGCGTAGACGTCCATTGAGCCTTGTGTTTGGCGTTCTTCCAGCTCACCCGGTGGGCCTCAATGTACTCGAGCGCTACTTGCTGAAAGGTCTTCAACGGACCGCCGAACGCTTCATGCTGGTTTTGGGCTGACTTAGAAGCTTTCTTGCGGGCTTCAATTGGGTCCTCGCCTCGCTTCGCGAGCGCTCTAGCCTCCGCAGCCAGCTCTCTTGCCTTCGCAAGAGAAACGCCGTCAGGACCGTCTCTATAGGATCCAAGGCCCATCGTTCGAGGCCTACCACTCATCATAAAACGCAGGATCCAAGACTTTGTGCCGCTAGGCATAATCTGCAGGTTCAGGCCTTTCCCGTCAGGAAGCAGAAAAGGTCCCTTCCGTCCTGCGGGATAGCTTGCTTTCGCGGCTTTAATGGCAGTGAGAGGGGAGGCCATGGATAACAAACCAAGAAAAACCAACAATTACACCTACAAATATATGCTGGATTGCAATCCAGTTTGCAAGAATTTAACGGACTTAAAATCTAGCTAAAGATATGAAATAAAATTGTAAAATAGATATCTAGAAACCATATCGGACATCATGTGGGCGGACCCCCTCTCCGCCAGTTCAACTCATAAAGTGTTGGATTGAATGCTTTTTTTGTTTTCGCTGTTTAATCACAGCGTTTTCCCCGCCTTCGGACAATCCTCTTCATCGTTGATGTTGCCTCCGTGCAGCGGGTCACGAACGCGGAGTCTCCCCGTTTTTTCAGTTCAATAAAAAGAGCGACCCAGAGGATCGCCCCATTTAGCCTCGATATAACGCTCTTAACTTATGAGCTGCAGTGAGCGTCGTGCGTCACTTCAGGAAAGCGTTGATGGTCGCTCCGAAACGCGTCGCGGATTGAAACAGAAATCCGTGGCCGCCTTCGTAGAAGGTGAGCCAAGAGAACGGAATCTGCCCTGCGATCAGGCGGGCATTCTCCGGCGGATCGATCACGTCATCGCGGCCATCGGCAACAAGAACCGGAAATTTGATATTCTTGAGGTCGTCGAAATTCTTTTCGTTCGCGCCCCAGAGGGTCGTTCTGGCGCGGTCCTGCCGCAAGGCGGTTTCTTTGGAGACGACATTGTCGTTCGGTGCGGTTCCATTCTTTGTTGCGTTGTTGATGCGCTGCATAATTTGCTTCAGTGCCAATTGCCCTGTCTGGTCTTTCGTGAACATCAAAGACGCTTTGTCATAAGTCGAAACATTGGGATCGTTCAGGAGCTTTGCCACTTCAGCGCTCGGCTTGATCTGGCGGCTGCCGCCTGGATTGGGAGCCGCGAGAATCCCCTTGTTCACAAGGTCGGGGTGACGAATGAAAACTTGCTGTGCAATGCGCGCGCCCATTGAATAGCCAAGGACGTTTGCTTTTTTGTATCCCAATGCCTTGATCAGACCGGCCGTGTCATCCGCCATCTGCTCCATTGATGTCTTGTCGTCCTTCGTGTCGGTCGAGAGGCCGACTCCGCGATTATCAAAGATAATCAGCTTGTTGTTTTTAGCCAGCACGTCGAGCAGGGCGGGATCCCATGTGCTCATGGCAGACATAAAACCATTGATGAGAAACAATGGCTCGCCTTGGCCACGGGTGTAATATGCCATTTTGATTTCGCCCACTTGGGCGAATTGAATTTTCACTTTGCTATTGGCTGCCGTGGGGCTGATGAAAATAGCAGCAACAAAGAGCGCTGCTACTGCAAGAATAGCGTGGCGGAGAAAAATTCGCTTCATTGTAGACGTCCTTTCACTGCGGTTTTCCGCCGATTGAAATTTGGTGCAACGAGGCCTCGGTGTTGCATATTGCCGAGTTCATCAACTCAGCCGGAAGTCGTTTGAAGATAAAGCCCATAGCAAGACTTTTTCTCCTGATAAGCCACACACTCTCTGCCTTTCCCATCGGTGCAACCGGTGAAGAACGAATGGCTCCGAACGGTCTTGGGCAGAGAGAGTGTGCTTTATACGACCGTTCGGCTTATAGCGCCGATGGTGTGCGGGTTTTGTAGGCCATGTCGATGGCGGCAGCGGGCAAGGGCTGGCTTTCGCTTTCCGGGATCATCACCTCGATATAAGCGGCGCTGTCGCTGGCATCGATTGCGGCGAGCGCGTCTTCCAATTCGCCAATCGTGGTCACGCGCCGTGTGAGCCAATCCTTGCAGCCCATCGCCTCGGGCAGCAAATGGTATTGCACCGGAGCGATGTCGTCATAAACATGGCCGCGTTCGCTCACGACATCTTCAATTCCATAAAGCCGATTGTTGAGAACAAAGATGACCGGTTTGATGTCATAGCGCCCCATCACGGCGATCTCGTTCATCGTCAATTGGTGCGAGCCATCACCGGTGACTAAAACAGTGCGTCCTGTGCGGTTGGCCATCGCAATGCCGAGTGTGGCCGGTGTTGCCCAACCTATCGAGCCCCACAGCGTCTGACCTTCTGCACTCACATCGGCGGGCAGAAGCATGGCGCCTAAATGAAGCATGCAGGTGCCAGTCTCGATCACTAACACGTCGCCTTTCTTCAAAAGCCGCTGAAGGCGCGGATAGAAATTCGCTGAGCCGAGCGTGTCTGTCTGGTTGCCGGTCAACGGCAACATTGCTGGCGCGGGTGTCGCACCTCTGCCGCCAAAAGCAGGCGTTTGTGCAATAAGGCCATCCAGCATGTCTTCAAGCGCGACGTAGGAGAAAATCGTGTCGCCGATTTGGACCCAATTGTCGTGCAGGGTTATCAAACGATCCGCTGGGATTGCATTGGTCCAGATCCCGGTATTGGCATCGGCACGCACTATACCACCCAGATCAAGGACAAGATCGGCTTCTTCAATGCTATTTTTGACATGAGCTGGCGACGAACTCCCGCCGCTATAGAGGCCTAAGAAATTCGGATGCGCTTCGCTCATTATACCCTTGTCATTCGGCGTTGTGGCAAAGGCCATATTCGATTTTGAAAGAAAAGCAGCGAGCTTGGCTTGGAGGCCATAGCGCGCAATCATCGCGGTTGGCAGTAGGATGGGATTCTTCGCTGCTTTGAGCCGTTTGGCGACGGCTGCTAAAGCCGCGGCTAATTCTTCCGATGCGCTTGAAACGCGCTTGATGGCGGAGAGCTTCTGTCCCTTGATCGGTGTGCCGACGACGGGCATCAGCGCGAAATCCATCGGGATAACGATATAGGCGGGTGCGCTTAGGCGTAGCGCCTCGCGGATCACGCGCTCCAATTCACTGATCGCATTGTCGGGCGTCAGGTTGGCGCTGACACAGGCAGCAGCGGCGGAAAGCGTTTCGAAATTTCCATAAACGCCATCGCCCAGCGTGTGATGGGTGACGAGATGTTGGTGCGTGATGCGACGGCTCGGCGCACCCACAAGATGGAATATCGGCAAGCGATGCGCCTTACTGCCCATAACGCCGTTCAGTGCGCTTAATTCGCCCACGCCATAAGTGGTGGTGAGCATGGCTACGCCATTGCGCCGCGCGTAGCCATCGGCGGCATAAGCCGCATTCAGTTCGTTGGCGCAACCGATCCATGTCAGCGACGGGCACGCCTCAATCGCATCATCGATAGGAAAAGCGTAATCACCGGGAACCCCAAAAACTCTGTCTATGCCAAGCTCTGAAAGACGCTGGACGACATAGTTGACAATCGTTGGGTTTGTCATGGGGCACTCCTGTTTTCGTGGCGTCCACCCGCAAAAAACGACGCCTCTTTATCAGAGCGTATCTTGTTTGCCTCGGAACGACTGTCGGCTCATACGCATTTACGAGCCATTTCGTGCTTCGTTCTAAATTGGATCAATGTCGTAAACAAGGCTGCGCTTGGCAGAGGTTGACGCACAATGGTCGCGGCATCGTTGAATTAAATCCGAGACCATTCTCAACTCCATTGCCCATCGGTCAGGCCAGCCAGCCCGTCATGAGCCAGATTGCTCGCAACATGCTAGCTCTGGCGTAATTCGTTGTTTAGATTGCCGTCAATTCAATGACACCGTAATCTGAGGCTTATCGTATCATGTCCCGCATTCTCATCGCCCCTCTTCTGATTGCTGCCTCCCTGTCTCTGGCTGGATGCCAGACGGCTCAGGAGCTCGCGCAGGAAGATGATGCAACGTGTCGCAGCTATGGGCTGCAGTTCGGCACGCCCGATTATGCGCAATGCCGACAATATCAGCAGGCGGATCGCACCGCGCGTTATCAGGCCTATCAGCAGCGGCAAGCCATCGAGAATGCGGCGCGTGCTTTCTCTAATGCTACAGTCCAGAACGAGAAGAATCGCAAGCCGACTGAGAAATGCTCAATGTCGCCGCCGGACAAAGATGGTTCGTCGAAGCGCGTCTGCACTTCATATTGAGCCGCGCTAACGTCCGGTCAAAAAGAAGACCCATTCTGGTTTGTAGATCGGATTATGAACGCCTTGCGTGTGATAGGGATTCCCCCGGCCTGGTATGGCATCGGGGAGAAGCTGGCTGAAAATGCGGATGTGGTCGGGTGGAATTTGGAGCATCGCATAAGCGCGCTGTAGAAGATCCGCCGTTGCTTCCCGTTGATTGTAGCCAGCATACCAACGCTCGGGTGGCGTGGTCATTGGCCATGCAAGCCATGGTGCCAGAATGCGTTCACGGCTGGGGCCGAGATAAAAATCCCACGGGCTCGAAAAAAGAATGACACGATTGACCAGTTTTTGCTTGCCGATAAAGGCCGCCATACCTGCGCCTTGCGATTGGCCAGCTAGCGCGATCTGGTCCCATACCATACCTTGCTGATCGTAAAATCGTGACCATTTTTCTTCAGGGTAAGTGCGATCAAGCCAGCGCAAAAGTGCATACAAGCGTTCGGTAATGGCTTCCACATGTGTGTTGTCAATGTTGGGATCGAGCGTTGAATTGCCGTAAATTCGCATATTGCGAAAGCGCGCTGAGCATGGCGGGCCGCCATTGATCGGGCAGTAGACCGCAACCGATGTGTCGTCATTGTATTCGAGCGAGATAACCCTGTAGCCGTTCTCTGCAGCAGTGCGCAGAAACTCGATGGCACCCGGAGGCTTACCATTAGTGCCGGGCATGAAAACGAGAAGTGGCTCGTTGCGGTCGGTCGCGCCGCGCCGCATCATGACGAAATGCTGTTCGTCGAAACGGGTGATCTGTGGATTGGTTTCTGATGGTCGTACACAATAAACGATGAAACGCTCATTTGACTGGCAAGGCGGATGTTGGGCTTGCGCTTCGTGCGCCATCCATCCCCAGGCCAGTGCCCATCCGATACAGATTGACGCAATCGTGTGGCCGATGGCTGTTCTGTGCTTGCTCATTATCCAGCCTGTCTCTCGCTTCAACTCTACGTCCATCAATCCGTGATCGCCACGGATGGCTCAAGAGGGTTTCGCAACGGAATAGGCGGGCGGCTGACCCGTTCCGGGGCGCGATGCGGAGCTTGCGGTGACAGGCCGCATCTTCATAGTCAGTGTTTCATAGTCACTCTTGCGGTCGGTCTTATTGGAGCAACCCTTGGCAGGCCGGCTTTTCGCAGACGGCCGTGCGAAAGCCTGAGAATTTATTGGCGCCTGGCGAAGTATTGGCCTGGCTCTAGAAAGGCAATGAGCGTGAAGACGGGTGCAATTGAATAGATTAGCTGATCGGATTAGCGCGTTGCGGCGGCAACCGTTTGACCAAGGGCTGTCAGTTCGTCCCGCAACGCCGTCCAAGGTAAGGTGATCTCTTGCGGCCCCATTACGTAGGCCGCCACTTCATACACGTTGAAGGCAATGGTGAGGCCGTTCGGCCCAATCCGCCAATGGCCGGGGTCAGTTACAAGCTTGGCGATATCCGCGGGCTTGCTGACGAGCATATCCGTTCCGAGTTTTTTCTTGAGTTGCGCCCAGCTCAGCGTGACAAGCTTTGGTCCCGCCGCTGGCCCGAACATGTCTTTGAATGTAAGTGGCTTGCCGCTCGCGAGAACGAGATGGGCCGAGACTGTTGTGCTTAGTGGATGAGCGGCACCGACGCCGAATATGTCGCTCCTGATCAGGGCCGATGCCAAGACAGAATTTGCTTGTGCCAGCGCTACTGTCAAAGAGGCCGTCGTGTCGGCATCGTTCCATCCAGCTTTTTCGCGCGCAGCCAGCGATTGGAGCCACACGTTCAGTTGGTTGGCGACGTTCTCACTACCGCCGAACACGGTCGTAACAGTCTTGTCATGCGTCACAACCGGAAAAAAATCTGGATCCGTACTTGATGACGGCATGGCCTGAAATTCCGTCACCGCCAAAGTGCGAAATGGGCCAACCGTCTCAGGTTGGCGTTTCAAGGTGGCCAGGCGACTGTCATACTCTGCCAAGAGGCATTGGGCGAATGCGGCGTTGTCTTTGATGGTACCCCGCCCATCGTGCGAGCAGGCAAGCGGGCCGTAAGCGAGCCAGCTGCGCTGGCTCTTTTGAAGCGCCGGCTTCAATGCCCCCGGCAAATCCGCCATCAGGCGTGAATAAGCCTGCGAGAGTGCCTCGTCGGCCTTGGAAAGGTTAGGGTCGGCACAGATGATCTTCTCGAGAGGCTTCGCTGCTTTGCTGCAATCGAAGCTGGCGGCCCGAGCTTCCGGCGTCAGTCCGATCGTGGTCAGTATTGCCACTGCAAAAGCCCAACGCATCTGACAACCTCCCCCAACACTCACGCGCAGCAGTTTTTCATAGCGTGCGGTTGCTGTCACGGCCCAGCCCCGTCTTGCTTGCTTGAATGCAAAGCCTTGCATGCACCCATTGCCGGAATGGCTTCGGAATGCCATGTCCCCTTCGACAACATCAGTCAGGCGGGAGTGCAACATGGATTTTAAGGGTATTCACCACCTGACCGCCGTGACGGCACATGCCGCCGCCAATCATCGGTTCTATACCGGTACGCTCGGTCTGCGCCTTGTGAAGAAAACCGTTAATCAGGATGATGTCAGCGCCTACCATCTCTTCTACGCCGACGGACAGGCAACGCCGGGGACCGACATTACCTTTTTCGATTGGCCGGTGGGACCGGAAACGCGCGGCACACATTCGATCTCCCGGACCGGATTTCGCGTGAGCGGTGCCGATCAGATTGAATGGTGGGCCAAGTATCTCCGCGATGCAGGCGTAAACACGAGCGATGTCATGGTGCAAGACGGTCGCGCGACGCTCAATTTCGAGGATTTTGAGGGCCAACGGCTCAGTCTTGTCGACGATGGCGGCGCGGGGCAAAGCCATCCTTGGGCGCTAAGCTCTGTGCCTGCCGAGAGGCAAATCCGCGGCCTCGGACCGATCACGATCAGCGTGCCCGATCTCGCGCCGACGGACGCCGTCTTGCGTGCGCTTATGAACATGCGCCGCGTTCGCGATTATACAAACACGCAGGGCGCGACGGTCCATGTCTATGAGATGGGCTCCGGCGGACCGGGTGCTGAATTACATGTAGCGGTCGAACCGAACCTGCCGTTTGCGCGGCAAGGTGCCGGCGGGGTCCATCACGTCGCATTTTGCGTGCCCGATGCAGAATATACGGCATGGGCCGAGCGGTTGCAGAGTTTGCGCGTGCCCAATAGCGGACCGGTCGATCGCTTTTGGTTCAAGAGCCTATATTTTAGGGAGCCGAATGGCATTCTGTTCGAGCTTGCGACCGAAGGGCCGGGCTTTGCGACGGATGAGCCAATGGATCGGCTCGGCGAGACCTTGTCGCTACCGCCTTTTCTCGAGCATCGCCGCGTCGAGATCGAAGCCGGTCTTGTCCCGCTGACGTCCTAGTCCGTTAACCGCGCGTTTGCGTTAATACGGACAAATCGTCCTGAATCTTCAGCAATGACCGAATCGCTGCAATTGTTCGCAGTTTAGCAAGGCTTTGCTCATCCTTTGTATCTAGCTTGAATTGATACAAGCCGCTGCTGCGGTGTTTTTCATTTTGGCTTTTGTGATGCAAATGTTGAGGCAAGGTTTCCGCGAGTATAGCCGCGATCAAAGAGGCGCTTATGGCGTCATGTTCGCCTTGATGGGAGGGTTCATTGCTGCCGTAGCCCATGTCGGGGTTAACGCGTATCAAACGCAGAACTCTGCCACTGCGGCAGAACAGTTGATTGATCTGACTTGCCAAAAGCTTGCTTATGCCGATCCCGCTCTTTACCCCACGGGTGAAGCCGCGGCGGCAGCCGCGCAGCAGGCGATGGCAGCACGACTAACGCACGGTTTGCGTGAGGCGCAGGGTGCATTCACCGTCACTGCCGACAAAAACCAGCCTTATCTCGTTGCACCCATTAACAAAGACGACACTCGAGCGGACCTCAGACGTTTCGAATTCGTGGTCAGCTACACCGGCCAAGCGACTGGAATCAACAGTTGGATCTCTCCCACACGGACGGCCAATATTGCCGTGACGAAAAGATGCCGGCCCATTTGTACGGGTATGACCAATGTTGTTTATAGCAATGCTGCTGCAACCGGTCATTGGATTAGAAACAATACGTTCAAATTGGCGCAAACGATGGACGATGCCGATGAGGCAATCGATAGCTTCGAAATGGCTATCTTCCGCGATGGCTTTATTAATCCAGCTGACCCAAATGCCCGATTTGTTCTCACCCTGCTGACACCCGGTGGGGAGCATATTCGCTATCGTTCAATCATTTCCGTAAGCACGAACATTTATCTCGATAGCGATAAAATCAGGCAAAAAGGCGAACCATCGCGAGCGTCTCAGCGTATTGTTGTGCAGGACGATGACGAGCTTGTGGTGCAAGCACTAAATGCCGATGGTTCCCTTCCGGGCATGTGCGGGCCTTCGGATGATGTGTGCGTGGGTCCAGACTGCTGCTTTGGCGATGAGTGCGGCGGAAACCCTGGGGGCAAAATTCCTGAGGATCCACCGAAATTCAAATGCATCTATAAAGATCAGCTGCCAAAGGTCCGGCCATTTCCCGAACTTCGCCGGGCGCGTTTTGCAGATAAACAAGTTAAATTCGTTTATGGGGATGAGAAGCAGTGGAAAACTGGCTTACTTGCAGTCGATTGGCCGGGCGGCCGTATACGTAAAAAACTTGCACCTTTTTATATTCCCAATCAGGCCATGGTCACAGTCCGATTTCGAGACGGTCTAAGGACCGTACCTTCGGAAGTGGCCTCCGCCATTGGGCTGACAATCGACCGCCGTTATTCAATTCTCTATTATGGGAATCATAGTCAAATCGTGCATATGTCTGGCGTGCATTGGTTTTATTTTTGGAATGGCAGGGACTTTTGTAAACGTTTTCGGTCGCCGATCGTCTTCGACACTGAAGGGCTTGGCGAAATCAAAACAACAAGAAGCCTTGAATTGGGTGCGCTCGGACCGGCCTTCGACATGTTGGGGCATGGCGAAAAAGAACCCGTCGAATGGCCAGTTGGAAAGGGGCAGGCTTGGCTTGTCGATAATCGGGATGGCAAAGCGGCGCACGATATGAGCGGCAAGCGGCTTTTCGGCGATCTCGATGGGCATGAAGATGGCTATCACAAGCTGCGTGAACTCGACACAAGCGGAACTGGGATTTTGACAGGCCGCGATCTCGATGGCCTCGTACTTTGGTTCGATAATGGCAACGCCATTGTCGATGATGGCGAATTGCGTTCACTCCACGATATCGGTGTTACCGCCGTCAGCGCACTCGCGGAATGGCAGGACCTGCCTGATGGTCGGGCCGCTCTGCGTTCGACTGCCATTATGAACGGCAAAACGATCATGACTGAAGATATCTTTGTCACCATCGAAACCAAGGCGGTTCCGTTGGCAGAGACATCAGCTGTGGATGCAACCGAAAGGTGAGGTCATGGATTGTTCCCGGCTCTTCGCCTATCTTCGTAATCGCCGTGGCGCGACGGCGGTCGAATTTGTCCTGACGTTTCCATTTTTTATCGCAATCGTCTTCATGATTGCGGAAACTTCAATCTATTTTTTTGCTGTCAGTAATGCAGAAAAAGCTGTCCATAATTACTCGCGTGAAATTGTAGAAATGAACGCGCCAGTTACAGTTGAAGCGCATGAAGAGCGTATTTGGAATCAACTTGGATTTTTGATGAATAGGCGATATTTTCAAAGTCTGCATTTTACCATCGATACCGCTATGCCCACCACCGATTTTTCAAGTGCTTTGCAAGATAATTTCGTGGGTGCAAATATTTTTGACAATAGAAATCGTCCCATTTTTTTTAGGGTAGTTCTCCAGCCTCGCGGCTTGTCCTATGCTCTTACACGCCCGTTTTGGCTTGCCATCGGCGCGGCTCAAGGGGGTGGTCTTCTCGCGCCGATCGATATTCTAATCGTCATTCCCTTTCCAGCGCGTGATTGATCATGAATATATTGAAGATCGTTGGATCCAAGCAGACCTTAGGCATGGCCTATCTGCGGTCATGTCGGGGATCGGCGGTGGAATTTGTCTTGGTATTTCCCTTTCTGTTCCTGTTTTTCATTTTTGTCGTCGATGTCTGCAACTGGCTGGCCGATTGGCGGCAAGCGACACGCCTGGCTGAGTCGATCGTCCGCACGGCGCATGCGCTTGATCGTAAACTTGTCGATCGTGATATCAGACCCTTAGCCGACGATGATCTTCAGCTCTTAACCAACATTGCCGCGCGTATGCAGGTTCAGCTTCCCAATGCACGAAATTCTGTTTGGCTGGGCCGTTATGTACGCCCACACTTAGCAGGCCCATTTGCTGCTACGGTGCCTGTCGTGCAACTTTTGCCCAATGGTCTGGCTGGTCCGAATAATCGCGGCATCATCTTGAGTGGCGACGTGAGAAGTATCGCCGATCAGGACCTGTTGGTCGCTAGAGCTATTGAGCCGATCGCCTTGCCGGGCGAGATATTTTATGCTGTGGAGATAAGGTTTACGCGCCAATTGCTTTCTCCTGTGCCAGAATGGTTGGAGCGGCGCCTCTATAGGGTTAGATTTGTGCAGTGATTACTACAATGGCACGCTCAGCTTTGCCGTTATTGCAGCGCACGTTTTCAATAATTCGGCACGTATCGCTTCGAGATCGATTGGGTCCTTGCGCAAGGTGAGACACGGCACGAGTAGGCTTGCGAGGGCTGTACCGTGCGTATCAATGATGGGGCAGATCACATCGTTGACACCGAGAATATCGCGGCTGGCGACAATCAAAGATCTTTGCTTGCGAAGGGTGTCGATTCTTTCTTCATAGTCAGGTGGCAATATGCCATCTACCGCATCGCGCGCTTCCTGCATCAGTCGGGCGCCTACAGCTCCCGATTGGAAAGCGAGAATGGCGAGACCAGAGCGTGCCTCAATGGCCTTGTTGCCATAACCAAGACCAAGCGTGATGCCGGCATTGCTTTTGCCCGTCGTTGTCGCTGCCACTACGGTTTCACCGCTATGCAGCACGACGAGATTGGCGGATAGGCTGGTACGTTCGCTGAATGATTCCATCTCTGGCAAGGCCGCCGGAATGAGTGCACGGCTCGCCGGCGTACGCATGCCAAGGCCAAACAACTTGCCAGATAGGCGTAGGCCTTCTGTGCCGGGCATGCGGGTGAGATAGCCGCGCCGCAACAAAACGTGAACCATGCGAAAGATTTCATTCTTTGAACGACCCAGCCGTTCGGCGAGCGCACGCGCGGTCAAGGGTTCATCGCTGGCCGCGAGGCATTCAAGGATATCGAGGCCTTTCTCAAGCGCCGGCGCGCTGTAAAGGCGCTCATGATCATCAATCATTTCATTTTGCTTCATGAGTGAAACTTGACACCAAATAAGAAACTTCGCTAGCCTCCTCCCTGTCTTTTTCAGGGATAGGAAATCCCATGCAGTCCGTATTGCGAGCCTGGCTCGACGTGACTGCTGCGCGCGCAAGCGTTCAGCGTGAGCTAGGCTGCGCGCTATGAAGTATGGCTTGCAATTCCGCGATGTTTTTGCGGCTTGGGAATTTTTGCTCGACGGATTGATGACCACTATCTTTCTCTCCGTCGCGACGATGGTTGGGGGCCTAATCATCGGCATCGCGGGAGCAGCCGCACGGGTTTATGGTGGTCCTCTGTTGCGCGCGATTGTTGGCGCTTATGTCGAGATCATCCGGAACACGCCGCTTCTCGTTCAATTGTTCCTGATCTTTTTTGGCTTGCCTGCGTTTGGGCTCCGGCTTGAGGCGATTCCGGCTGCGGTGATCGCGCTGGTCATCAATCTGGGCGCCTACACAACCGAAATTGTACGCGCGGGCCTTCAATCAATACCGCGCGCACAGATTGAGGCGGGCGAATCCCTTGGTCTCAGTGGATGGCAGGTGTTTCGTTACATCATACTCTTTCCATCATTGAAAGCGATGTATCCGGCGCTCGCGAGTCAATTTGTCTTGCTGATGCTCGCAACGTCCATCGTATCGCAGATTGCGGTGCCTGATCTCTTCCATGCAGGTTCGATCATCCAGTCGCGTACGTTCCGCGATTTCGAAGTCTACGCCGTCGTCGGCGGCCTTTATCTCGCCCTCGCTTTCGTCTTTCGCGGTGCGTTTGCCCTCATCTATCGTTGGGCGTTCGCACGATGATCCGCGATTTTGGAACCATCGACATTCTCTACCTTATCGCAGCGGCGCGCTGGACCTTGTTGCTCACGCTTGCCGCTTTTGCCGGTGGTGCGTTGATGGGGCTTCTCCTTGCCGTCTTGCGGGTATCGCCGCTTGCGCCTCTGCGCTGGGTTGCCACACTCTATATCCAGATCGTGCAAGGCACGCCGCTTCTGGTCTGGCTTTTTCTGTTCTATTTCGGATTGTCGATCGCCGGATTGCCTGTCAATGCATGGGTCGCGGCTACGTTGGCCTTCTCTGTTTATGGCGGCGCGTTTCTCGGAGAGATCTGGCGCGGTTCTCTAATTGCTATTCCTAAAACACAATGGGAGGCAGGGGCATCGCTTGGCCTCTCCTTTCTCGAGCAGATGCGCTATATCATCATGCCGCAGGCGGTGCGCAGCGCCATTCCGCCCACGGTTGGTTTCCTTGTCCAACTCATCAAGAATACATCGCTTGCCGCCACGATCGGCTTTGTCGAGTTGACACGCGAGGGCCAGTTGACATCCGCTTCGACCTACAAGCCCTTCGCCGTCTACCTTACGGTCGCGGCGATCTATTTCTGTCTCTGCTTCCCGCTGACGCAATGGAGCCGCTCGCTCGAGCGGAAACTCAATGTCGCTCGTTGAACTCAAGAACGTCTCGAAATCTTATGGCACAAACAAGGTGCTCGATGGCGTATCGTTGAGCGTGGCGCGCGGCGAAGTCATTGCCGTTATTGGTCGGTCCGGTTCTGGAAAAAGTACGATGCTCCGCTGCATCAATGGGCTTGAACCTATTCAGGGCGGCGAAATTCTTGTCGACGGGCAGCGCGTTAACGACGCTGGCACCGATCTCAGGCGCTTGCGTCAGAAGGTTGGTATCGTCTTTCAGAGTTTCAATCTATTTCCGCATCTGTCCGTATCGGATAATATCACACTCGCACCGCGTATCGTCAAAAATGAAACGCCCGAAAAAGCGCGTGCCATCGCACTTGACGTGCTTGGCCGCGTTGGACTTGCTGAAAAGATCGATGCGTTTCCCCATCAGCTCTCTGGTGGTCAGCAGCAACGTGTGGCAATCGCACGTTCGCTTGCCATGCAGCCGCAAGTTATGCTGTTTGATGAGGTGACATCGGCACTCGATCCTGAATTGACGGGCGAAGTGTTAAAGGTGCTTGAGACAATGGCGCAGGAGGGCATGACGATGATCCTCGTGACGCATGAGATTGGATTTGCGCGCCGTTTCGGCACGCGGGTTGTGTTTATGCATCAGGGTAAAATATGGGAAGAAGGCCCTGCTGCTGAAACGCTCGGACGTCCCATGACGCCTGAGCTCGATACATTCCTCAGTGCCGTGCTGCACTGAGGCAAAAGATCAACAGAGGAGGAGAGCCATGAAGAAAATTTTCGCCGCAGCACTCGCTGCCTTGTCGCTCGGTTTCGTCGCTCCGCAGGCGGCCAAGGCCGATAAGCTGCAAGATATCATTTCGAAAGGAACAATCCGCATCGGTGTCCCGTTGGATGCACCGCCTTTCGGATCGCAGGATGCCAACCGCAACCCAATCGGTTTCGATATTGAGCTTGCCGAAATGGTTGCCAAGCAATTGGGCGTGAAGCTCGAGATGCAGCAGATCACGGGGGCTAACCGCATCCCGTTCCTGCTGACAGACAAAGTCGATGTCGTGATCTCGGTGATGGGCTTGACGCCGGAACGCGCCAAACAGATCCAGTTCACGGCACCTTACGCCAACACCTTCTTGGCCGTTTACGGCGCTAAATCGGCCAAGGTCGATTCACCCGCCACGATGGGCAATCTGAAGATCGCAGCGGCTAAGGGAACTACGCAGGAATTGGCAATCAGCGCTTCGAACCCGAAAGCCAACATCATGCGGACCGAGGACGATGCCACGGCAGCTGCGGCCTATATTACGGGCCAAGCTGATCTTCTCGCAACGAATTCGATCGTTGCGCAAGCGCTCGCCAAGCAGAATCCGAACAAGGAATTTGAGCGCAAATTCGTCATCCGTCGCTCGCCTGCCCATATGGGCGTGCAGATGGACCAGCATAATCTTGTCCGTTGGCTCGATAGCTTCATCTTCTTCAACACGATGAATGGCGAACTCGACCGGCTCCATCGCAAATATCTCGACATGCCGATGGATCCACTGCCAACGCTTTGAAGAAAGCCAATAGAACCGCGCCGTAAGGCGCGGTTCTTTCGTCTGGAAAGGTCCCCTTTATGAGCCGAGCGCCGCGCCCCTCAACCGCATTCAGCAATGTTGATTTTGAGAAATCAGGCAAGCAATCGGGCTTTGTCATGATCCCACATTCGCCGCATGACGATGCATGGGGCGTCACACGCATCCCTATTGGGGTGATCAAGAATGGCTCTGGCCCTACCGTGATCATGGAGGGCGGCAATCATGGCGATGAGTATGAAGGGCCGATCACCATTGCCGAACTGATCCGCGATCTCGATCCGGGGCGGATACAGGGCCGGCTCATTCTGATGCCATCGAACAATGTCCATGCCGCAATGGCAGGACAGCGGACATCCCCTGTCGATGGATTGAATTTCAACCGCACATTCCCGGGCGATCCGCGCGGAACGATCACGCAGCAGATTTCAGCCTATGTCAGCGATTATATCTTCCCGCTTGGCGACGCGTTTCTTGATCTACATTCGGGTGGTTCCTCGCTGGACATCATTCCAAGCGCCATCGTCGAGCCGTCACGCGATCCGGAGCTTCATCGCAAGAATATTGCCGCCGTGCAGGCCTTCGGCGCGCCGATGACGGTCGTCATCGCCAATATGGGCGATCCGCGCACGGCTACGGCCGAGGCTGTGGCGCAAGGGCTCATCACGGTCGGTACGGAAATGGCGGGCGCTGGGGCCGTATCGATCGATGCTTTGAAAATCTGCCGCAAAGGTGTGCGCAATGTCCTCGTGCATCTCGGCGTTCTGCCGCCCGAAGATGCGAGCCCTTCTGAGGGGGATAATACGGTGCTCGAATTGCCGGGCGCAAAAGCCTATGTTTTCGCGGGCAGCGATGGCGTTTTCGAGCCGTTCCACAAGAATGGCGAACAAGTGCGTGAAGGCCAACCGGCCGGGCGTATCCATTATCTATGGGATCCTTCGCGTCCACCCGAAACCTTGCATTATCAGTCTGATGGTATTCTGTATGGCCGTAGGCAGCCTGGCCGCGTGAAGCCCGGAAATTGCTGTCTTGTTATTGCCACCCATTATCGCGGAACACTTTGAATGATTACACTTGACGATGTCATTGCTGCGCGCCTTCGCATCAAGGACAAGGTGCGCCATACACCAATGATGCCGGCGTCGCAGATGCGCAATGGACTTGCGCCGCTCGACGTCACGCTGAAAGTCGAATCCCTGCAAGTGACAGGCTCGTTCAAGGCGCGCGGCGCTATGAATAAGGTTCTGACATTGCCGCCTGAGCAAATCGCCAAGGGTCTTGTGACCGCATCCGGCGGCAATCATGGTCTCGCCATGGCGCGCACCGGTTTTGTCGCCGGTGTGAAGACCACGATTTTTCTGCCATCCTCCGTCGTGCCAGACAAGGTCGCGAAGCTGCACGGCTGGAATGCGAATGTCCAAATTGTCGGCTCCGTTTTTGACGAGGCGAATGAAGCGGCGCTCGCTTTTGCACGCGAGACGGGTGCCGCCTATGTGCATCCCTTCTCCGATCCGCTTGTCGTGGCGGGCCAGGGCACGGTCGGTCTCGAGATTCTCGATGATATGCCTGATGTCGATACCGTTCTGATTGCGATTGGCGGCGGTGGTCTCATTACCGGAATGGCGACAGCGATGAAGGCGAAGAAGCCGGGTATCCGCATCATTGGAATCGAGCCTGTTGGATCGCCGACCTTGAAGGCCTCCATGGATGCCGGCCATGTTGTCACGCTCGATGCGGTGACGACGCGTGTCGCGACCATGGCCTGCCGCCGCACGGACGATCTTTTGTTCGCGCAAGTACGCAATAAGATCGACGCGATGGTGCTTGTCTCCGATGCAGAGATGGAAGAGGCGGCCAAAAGCCTCTGGTTCGAATTCGGTCTCGCCACCGATCTTTCGGGGGCGGCCGCGCTTGCTGCTTTGCGCTGCGGGGGCGTCACTTTCCGGCCTGGCGAGAAAATATGCGCATTGGTGTGTGGCGCGGGAACCGACGGCGTTTGACACTCATCGTCTAAAGCCGCCCATAGCCATACTTAATGCCATGCGGCGAGGGGGACGTTGATCGGTGGGCAGCCACACTTGGCTGCGTCTTGCGCGTTTGCGTCTATTCGCCGGGTGAACTGGTCTTACCGGGTCAGCATGACTTGCCAAGCCAGCAGGACTTGCCAAACCAGCAGGACTTGCCAAACCAGCAGGACTTGCCGTGTCACGGTTCGGTCCCCACATCTTGAAAAGCCGGAGCGCGACCGTTCCGGCGGGAGGTGAGAGGATGAATTACGCGAAAACAGCCCTGCTGCTGGCTGGCCTGACCGGGCTTTTCATGGCCTTAGGCTTCATGCTGGGCGGACAAAGCGGCATGCTCTTGGCGCTCGCCATTGCGGGTGCGACCAATCTCTTTGCCTATTGGAATTCCGACCGCATGCTGCTCGGCATGTATGGCGCGCAGGAGGTCGACCGGGCCACTGCGCCCGATCTTTACACCATGACTGAGCAACTGGCCGCGCGCGCGGGTCTCCCGATGCCGCGCCTTTACATCATTCACGAGGACCAGCCGAACGCCTTTGCTACCGGGCGCAATCCGGAGAATGCGGCAGTCGCCGTCAATACCGGGCTTCTCAACCTCATGAGCCGCGAGGAAGTCGCCGGCGTCATCGCCCATGAACTCGCCCACATCAAAAACCGCGACACGCTGATCATGACGATCACGGCGACAGTGGCGGGCGCGATTTCGATGATTGCGAATTTCGGTCTCTTTTTCAGCGGCAGCCGCGAAAACAACAATCAGGGTCCCGGCATCATCGCATCGCTTGCTTTGATGATCTTGGCGCCGCTCGCAGCGATGGTCGTGCAGATGATGATTTCACGGACGCGCGAATATGCAGCAGACCGTTTGGCCGGTGAGATTGTAGGCAATCCGCTCTGGCTCGCTTCGGGCCTGCAACGGCTTGAGCAGGGCGTCCACGCCATCCAGAATTCGCGCGCCGAATACAATCCCGCTACGGCCCCGCTCTTCATCATCAATCCGCTCTCGGGCGCACGCATGGACAATCTGTTCTCGACGCACCCCAACACCCAGAACCGCGTTGCCGCACTCGTCGAACAGGCGCAGGCCATGGGTATTCGCGAAGGCGGTTCCAACACCATGCGCAGTGGGGCAACAGCGTCACCCGGCGGCCCATGGGGCGGCGCAGCGCGCGAGGCGAGCTTCTTACCGGACGGTTTTTCGAAACAACGCCGCAAGGGCCCGTGGGGGTAAACGGTAGTCGACGCTCTTCGTCCGTTCATCGTGATGTAAAAGCAACGATACGGTCTATCGCCATACAAAGTATTGTAAATCATGTATTGCTACGCTTAGGATGAAGACTCGCAACAGTGTGTTAGGCTTCGCAAAATCTGGACTTAGCTCAGGTGTCGAAAAACTCTTCATCAACTTGCTTGACTGCGAGGATTTCGATTGTTCGACAGCCTACGTCATTGCGGATTAATAGTTTGGCTAGTTTTGATCCATCAACAAGAACGATGGGTTTGCTAAGAAGATTAGCCGTTTCTTGAGCGCTTGCGGAAAACGATGACGTCGTTACAAAAAGCCCCTTATTGGCCTTGAAACGATCTAAGCTTCCAAAAAAATCACGGATATCTGCAGCGCCCACAGAGTTGTTCGGCGCGTATCTTTTGGCTTGCATATAAATTCTGTCGAGGCCCAAAGCATCTTGATTGATCACGCCATCAACGCCGCCATCACCCGACTTACCCACAAGTGCTGTTTCAAGCGCATGAATAGAGCCGCCATATCCCATGGCGAATAGAAGTCTTATAACCAAGCTTTCAAAAAAAGCTGGTGTTCCATTCATGATACGTTGAAGCAAGTCTTGTGCGAGAGAATTCTCTAACTCGCGCGCAGCCGCGCGCATTGTTTCGTCGGGTGTCAATTTTGTAGCCTGACCGTTATCCAATTCCTCCTCAGTTTCCTCTTCATTACTTTTATTCTGAAATTCAAGAAATTCAGGAAACTGTCGGAGAAAACCAATATTTATCTTGCGCGGTGCAGATACCAATATCTGTTGTCCTCTTTCAGTTATGCTGAAGTATCCTCTTTTCGTAATGGTGACGAGACCAGCTTTTGCCAGATACGACTTAGCCCAATGAACTCGATTTGCGAATGTTGTCTGTCGGCCTGAAGGTAGTAACTGAGCACGCTCGGAATCGCTAAGCGCAAAATCGCTGGATAGGTTATCTATCGCTTGCGTTATTCTAATTTCGCCATTTTGCGATTGCTTTAGTACAGGCAACATCAGTGTTTGAAAATCCGGAATTGGCATGGAAACGATCCTTCGCAATAGGATCGATATCAGAATCATAAAGCATCGTTGTCAACCAAAACAAAAAGGGCCGCAGATGCGGCCCTTTTGCATTCCCAATGACGCCTTCGCGTCAGGCCATGTTCTGGCCGCCATTGGCAGACAGGGTCGAACCGGTGATGAAGCCTGCATCGTCGCTTGCAAGAAAGACGACGCAGCGGCCGATTTCTTCCGGTGTGCCGAGGCGGCCGACCGGGATCTGCGGCAGAATGCGCGTCTTTAAAACATTCTCGTCGATGGCCATCACCATTTCCGTGCCGATATAGCCGGGGCAGATCGCGTTGACGGTGATGCCCTTGGCGGCACCTTCCTGTGCGAGTGCTTTGACGAAGCCGATATCGCCCGCTTTCGCAGCCGAATAATTGACTTGGCCCATCTGGCCCTTTTGGCCGTTCACTGACGAAATGACGATGATGCGGCCGAAAGAGCGGTCGCGCATGCTTTCCCAAACCGGGCGCGTCATGTTGAACAGTGAGTCGAGATTGGTGCGGATAACGGCGGACCATTGATCCTTCGTCATTTTATGGAACATACCGTCGCGCGTGATGCCGGCATTGTTCACGAGCACGTCGATCGGGCCGAGATCGGCAACAACTTTGGCGATGCCCGCCGTGCAGGCATCGAAGTCGCCGACATCCCATTTGTAAGATTTGATCCCCGTCTCGGCGGTGAATTTTGCCGCCGCCTCATCATTGCCGCCATAATTGGCTGCAACCGTGTAACCGGCCGCTTTGAGTGCTTTCGCGATTGCCGCGCCAATTCCGCGCGTTCCCCCGGTGACGAGAGCCGTTTTAGCCATGGTCATTTCCCCTCTCGCCGGTCATTTGCGACCGGTCATACCTTGATGAACTTCTGAAAGAAAAAAAGCGCCGCGTTGGGGCGGCGCTCTGTTGATTGTTTAGCGTTCGACGCAAAGAGCGATGCCCATGCCGCCGCCGATGCAGAGTGTGGCGAGGCCTTTCTTCGCATCGCGCCGCTTCATTTCATGGAGCAGCGTGACAAGAACGCGCGCGCCCGATGCGCCGATGGGGTGGCCGATGGCGATGGCGCCACCATTCACATTCACCTTGTTGGTGTCCCAACCCATGTCTTTGTTCACAGCGATGGCTTGGGCAGCGAAGGCTTCGTTCGCTTCAATCAGGTCCAGGTCGGATACTTTCCAGCCCGCCTTCTCAAGCGCTTTGCGCGAGGCCGGGATCGGGCCTGAGCCCATGATCGCCGGATCGACGCCTGCCGTCGCCCACGCCTTGATCGTGGCGAGCGGAGTGAGGCCGCGCTTCTTCGCTTCGCCTGCTGTCATCAGCACGACGGCGGCTGCACCATCATTGATGCCGGACGCATTGCCTGCGGTGACCGTACCGTCCTTCGAGAAGGCGGCCTTCAACTTGCCAACGCTGTCGAGTGTGGTGCCGTGGCGGATGTATTCGTCCTGATCGACGACGACATCGCCTTTGCGTGTCGAAATCGTAACGGGCGTGATCTCATCCTTGAACTTACCGGATTTCTGCGCGGCTTCAGCTTTGTTCTGCGAGGCGACTGCGAACGCGTCCTGTTCGTCGCGCGAAATCTGCCATTTCGTGGCGATGTTCTCGGCCGTGTTGCCCATGTGATAGCCGTGGAAGGCATCGAGCAGGCCATCGCGCAGCATGGTGTCGAGCAGTTTCATATCGCCCATCTTCTGGCCGCTGCGCATATAGGAGGCGTGCTGCGAATTCGACATGGATTCCTGCCCGCCAGCGACAATGATCTTGGCGTCGCCATTGGCAATCTGCTGCATGCCGAGCGCCACGGCGCGCAGGCCCGAGCCGCAGAGCTGGTTGAGGTTCCACGCCGTCTTTTCCTGCGGGACGCCCGCCTTCATCGCGGCCTGCCGAGCCGGGTTCTGGCCCTGACCGGCGGTAAGGATTTGGCCGAGGATCACTTCATCGACTTCATCGGCCTTTACGCCTGCTTTTTCGATGGCTGACTTTACGGCAATCGCTCCCAAATCGTGCGCGGGCAACGGGCTCAGGGCTCCGCTGAACGAGCCAACCGGGGTCCGGGTCGCGCTGACAATCACGATATCGTTCTCAGCCATGGTTTTTTCTCCCAATTTGCCTGTTGGCCCGGCCTGAATTGGTCCGGACAAATGTCGCATTCAGTTTTCGACGTCGGCTTTCAAAGCGTCAAGGCTCAAGGGGGCCTTTTTCGCCTTAGCCTTTGGTCCGGCATTCGGTCCCGGCCTCCCTTAAAAGGGGTTTTCGCTTCGCACAATTTTGCCTAAAGTCGCAGTCAGCGAGGATCACGCTCGCCAAGAATGAGGACGCTTAAAGCCCATGGCCGAAGAGACAGGCGCGACCCGCAAGCCCATCACCATTAAGAAGTACGCAAACCGGCGCCTCTACCATACCGGAACCAGCACCTACGTGACGCTCGATGATCTGGCTTCCATGGTCAAGGCGGGTGAGGAGTTTGCGGTATCGGATGCCAAGACGGGCGAAGACATCACCCGTTCGGTGCTGACACAGATCATTTTTGAGCAGGAAGGCAAGACGGGGCAGAATCTCCTGCCGGTCGCGTTTCTGCGCCAGCTCATTTCCTATTATGGCGACAGTATGCAGGCGTTGGTGCCAAGCTACCTCGAATATTCGATCCAGACGCTCGCGCAGAACCAGCAGAAATTCCGCGAACAGATGCAATCGACCTTCGGCTCGGATGTCATTCAGGCGATGGAAGATCAGGTGCAGAAGAACATGACGATGTTCCGCGGCGCGCTCAAGATGTTCACGCCGTTTGGATTGGCAGCTGGGGCACCCGCTGCTGCCACTGCGCAACAAGACAATACTGATATCGACGCACTCAAGCAGCAGCTCGACGAGATGCAGAAACGTCTCGACAAACTATCCCAAAGCTGAGGCGCGGCGCTTCGGTTTCAGTTGGGGGCGGTATGTTGGCAGCCTTATCTCGGCTGCGCCGAAGAGGCGACCTTGCATGAAATCGACGCCGCATTTTTCCAGAAAGACGGCGGTGGATTCGTCTTCGACCCATTCGGCCACCGTCTTCAATCCGCATTGCTGCGCAAGACCAATCAACGCGCTCACGAATTGACGATCTTCAATCGAATACATCAGATTCTGTATGAAGTTTCCGGCGATCTTGACGGTTTCAATCGGCAAGATGTTTAAATGGCGCAGCGATGTCCGACCTATTCCAAAATCGTCAATGGCAAGCTGGGCACCCCATTCGCGCATTGCCATGATCTGTGGTCGGATATGGGCTACTACGCCGAGATCCGCCTGTTCGGTGATCTCAAACAAAAGTCGGCTGGCGAGATCTTCACGGCGCGATAAGCGTACCTCTGCATAACGGAACCAGTCGGTATCGGCGAGCGAACGCGGTGAGACATTCACGGCGAGCTTCAGAGCTGGGTCTGCTTCAAGCGCATCCATTGCAAGTGAGAGCATACGGTGATCGAGAAGCGCGATTGAACCATGCGCTTCAAGGGCCGCGACCAGTTCCTGCGTCGATTCCAGGCCGCCCTGAGCATCGGGAATCCGCGCCAGCGCCTCGTAAAACACAGGCACGCGCGAACCGGCGGCCACAACCGGCTGCAAGGCCATGGCGATCGTGCGCGTGTTGAGGGCGTTTAAGGCGCGCGTTAGCGGATCGGGCCCCGCGTCTGGCTGTGCCAAAAGGCGCTCCGCGGTTTGCAACGCCGCCATCGGATGGCTGGCATCGCGGGGGATGCTCAAGACCGTGGCGGCGGCAGGCAGGCCGGCCTCGCGCGACAGGGCATCGGCTATTCGGTTCTTTGCACCGGCAAGGGCCGCGATGGGGCAGGTGCGGGCGAACAAGACAAGCATCTGCCCGACATATCCGGCCCGGTCGCCGAGCCGGGCATGGCGGCGTAAGCATGCCAGCCATTCGGGCGCGACTGGATCAGGGCCGGGAAGGGCGAAAGCAAACAAGGCCGCTTCGGCATGGGATGGCAGGGTGGCGAAATCGCGCGCCAACAAAGCCAGAAAATCAGCCTCGTGCGCGCCAGGTGCCAATGAAGGCGGTTCGGATCCACGACGAACGAGCCCTTCAGCCCGTGCCGGTCTGCCATTGCGTGCTGCAAACCAGCGCCCGGTATCCTCAATCCAGAAAACCGACCCGTCAGGGCGGGTGAAACCGTAGACGGCCCGATATGGGACGCCAAAGCCCTCATCCGTCTCATTTGTGAACAGGACGGCATGGGCACGCGATTGGCCGGGTGAGCCGGCTAGCCTTTTGGCATAGGCGTTCCCGGTCTTTAGGCGGGCCATGCCCTGAAGGCCGAAGAAACGGGCCGCACCAGCACCCCAGACCAGCCGGTCGGCGGCCAAGTCCCAGCGATAGCTAATGGTTTCGGCGGCGAGGCGCGGACGTGTCAGCCGAGTTCGCCGTGGCCGTGTACGCTTCGTACCGGCCTGATGCTGCTTTGTCCCGGCCAATTCCCGCTGCCTTCTCGTTAGATCGCAGAGGAAGTCTGCCCGAGCCCGGTTAAGGCGGCGTTACGGCACGTCTATTGCTGGTTGAGCGAGAGAATTAGGGTGAACTTTCCGTTGCAGGTTCAGTATGAATCCACGCCTTGCCTTCGATCGTCAGACGCAAGCCCGGTGCCCATCGCGCTGGCCGCGGGCTGATTTCGTTGCGCAGGTGCTGGTCGGGTTTCTGGCAGGGAGAGCAAAAGAAAAGGCGCCCGCATGGGGCGCCTCGGATCGACCTTCCCGGTGCCGGTCCCGGCACCTCGACAAAAGGGTCTAGTTCAGTCCTTTGACTTCACTTTGAGGATCTGGCGGCCACGGTACATGCCGGTCTTCAGATCGACGTGGTGGGGACGGCGCAGCTCGCCCGAATCCTTGTCTTCGACATAGGTTGGGGCGGCGAGTGCGTCGGCGGAACGGCGGAAACCGCGCTTCATCGGCGAGGTTTTGCGCTTCGGAACGGCCATGGAACTCTCCGGTCGGTGTCGCGGGGCCCGTGCTCAGCCAACCGCGTGGAATTAGGAAGCCGGGCTTATACAGGGATTGGGGCGGAATGCAAAGGCCTTCGGGGGGTGTTTTGTGCGCTGCCCTTGCCAAAGCAGGCCTGCCTTTGTTTCATGCGCTCGATAAAGGGCCGTGTCGCGGGCGATTCTGTCGCGAACCCCCTCAGTCCGGGATCGTACATGCCGCCCCATACCCCCGATTTCAAGAGCCTGCTCGCCATCCATGCTGAGGCGGTGGAAGTGGCGCTTGCGGCGTTGCTCGATGATGCTGTCCGCCCTGGCGAGCTTGCCCGCCCTGCGCGCCTCATGGAGGCGATGCGCTATGCGGTTCTTGGCGGCGGCAAACGGCTTCGGCCCGTGCTGGTTCTTGAGAGCGCCGCCTTGTGCGATGGGAATCCGGAGGCTGCGATGCGCGTCGCATGCGCTGTCGAGATGCTGCATTGCTATTCGCTCGCCCATGATGATTTGCCGGCCATGGACAATGACGATCTCAGACGTGGGCGGCCCACGCTGCATCGCGTGTTCGACGATGCAATGGCGATCCTCGCGGGCGATGGTTTGCTGACCTATGCCTTCGATGTGCTCGCCGACGAAGCCACGCATGCCGATCCGCGCCTGCGCGCAGACCTTGTGCTCGGTCTCGCACGCTCATCCGGGCTTGGGGGCATGGCGGGCGGTCAAGCACTCGATCTCGAAGCCGAGGGACGTTACGACAAGGGTCAGCGGCAATCGCTCAATGTTGCCGAGACGCGACGACTGCAAGCGATGAAGACGGGTGCGCTGATCGCATTTTCGGCGGAAGCTGGCGCGATCGTCGCCGATGCATCGCCCGATCAGCGCAAGGCTTTGCGCGCTTATGGGCACGCAATTGGAGCGGCATTCCAAATCGCAGACGATATTCTTGATGTTGAAGCGGATGCAGCAACGCTGGGTAAGGCAACGGGCAAAGATCAGGCGCGTGGGAAGTCGACGCTCGTCGAATTTCTTGGCCTCGATGCCGCCAAAGCCGAACGCGACCGTCTGGTGCAGGAGGCGAAGACGGCTCTCATCTCGTTCGGCGACAAGGCTCAGATATTGTGTGTGGCTGCCGATTTCGTGGCTGCGCGGCAGTCATGAATTCTGTTGCGCATCCTTTTCTCGACCGCCTTTTTGCTGCAGGCCCTCGGCTGACATTGTCCGTTTTCGTCGGCATCGTGGTCGCCGTGACGCTGCCTGACAGTCTTGAATTTCGGCTGACGACGCGCCTTCTCCTCGCGTGGGATTGCGGCGCTCTCACCTATCTCAGTCTCGTCTTCTTCATGATGCGCCATGCCGATGTCAACGAGATCAAGCGTCGTGCCGCCATCTACGATGAAGGTGGTCTGCGCTTTCTCATTCTCGCTGTACTCGGGGTTGCGGCAAGTTTTGTGGCGATCTTCGCCGAGCTTGCCCATACGCGCGGCATGGTCTCGCGTGAGATTGGCTCGATTACGCTTGCAGCTATGACCGTTATTCTGTCCTGGTCGCTCACTCATGTGATGTTTGCGCTGCATTACGCCCATCTTTACTATCATGGTGGGCATGAAAAATCTGGTGGTATCCTGATGCCAGAGAATGAAGAGCCGGATTATTCGGATTTCATCTATTTTTCATTTGTCATCGGATGTGCATCACAAACAGCAGACATTTCTTCGACGACGCGCGCCATGCGTAGGGCCATGACTGTTCATGGCGTCGTCTCCTTCTTTTTCAATGCCGCCATTTTGGCTATGACGATCAACATTGCCGCGAGTTTGGCATGATTGCGCGATTGTTCTCGCCCCATGGCCGCATTGTCCTCGCTGCATTCTTTGGCGGTGTCGTCTATACGATGCTTCCAGAGACTCTGCGCTGGTCGATGCGAGCGCTCGCAGCATGGGATTGCGGTGCGCTACTTTATATTGCCCTGGCAGCAACGATGATGCGTGATGGTGCGCCAGATGAGATACGACGGCGCGCTGCGCTTTATGATGAACCGCGACTGAGTTTTGTGGTCCTGACAGTTCTTGCGGTAGCTGCTAGCTTTGCTGCCATCTTTGTTGAGTTCTCGGCGGCCAAAACGGCGCCGCAGCCACTGATCCCGATTGCGCTTGGTGCGTTTACTCTGCTTGTCTCATGGGTCCTGACCCATTTGATGTTCACCATGCATTACGCCCATCTTCATTATGGAACGGGACTTGCGGCGGGTGGTATCGTACGACCGGAAAAGGGCAATCTCAATTATACGGACTTGCTCTATTTTTCGTTTCTCATCGGATGCGCAACGGAAACCTCGGACTTTGTCTCCGTCAACAGCGCCATGCGGCGATTCATGATCGTGCACAGCGTTGTGGCCTATCTGTTCAATGTCGTTATCATTGCACTGACGATTAGCGTCATTTCGAGCTTTATCTGAAGCATGGGAGACAGTTATGAGCCCGCAAGAACCGATCGTGCCGTCCTTGCCGCCGTCTCCCCCTGTTCATGAGGAGAAGGCCTGGTGGCCCTTGGCCCTCGGACTTATCCTTATCGGGCTCGGTGTTTCGGCGTTTTACAAAATCTGGGCTGGTGCAGATCAGAATCAGATCATGATCGGCGTTTTAATGCTCATCGGGGGAGTGGCGCAGGGTTTCTATGCCGTCTTCGGACGGCATTGGCGTAATTTTTTGGCGGAGATGGCACCAGCCATTCTCTATCTGCTCGGCGGAATGATCATCATTTCCGATCCGTTGACTGGCTCATTTGTTCTGACGCTTCTGCTCGCCACAACGCTGGTGGTGGGTGCTGTCTATCGTATTGCGCTGAGTTTCCGCGAAGGATTGATCAAGGGCTGGCAGATTGCCGCCGTTGCGTTCGGTATCAGCGCGGCACTGTGGCTCTGGCTTTTGTGGGCTTGGCCGAAATCAGGCCTTTGGGTTCTCGGTACAATCGTCGGCGTCGAGCTTGTCGCCAGCGGCATTGCGTGGATCCAGCGCGGTATCGCCGAGCGTAAGACAGGCGCGGAAGTTTGAGCTTGGCTCATTCCGCCGCATTCTGCCGTCCATAGCGGTTCTCGATGTAGTCGGCGACCATTGCCTTGAAGTCTTCGGCCAAAGTAGGGCCGCGCAGAGTGGCCGCCTTTTGCCCGTCGATGAAGACCGGCGCGGTGGGTTGTTCACCTGTGCCGGGCAATGAAATGCCGATGTCGGCGTGTTTGCTTTCGCCAGGTCCGTTAACGATGCAGCCCATGACCGCGACGTTGAGATTTTCCACACCGGGATAGGTGCGCTTCCATTCCGGCATCGACGTGACGATCCAGCTCTGGATATCCTGCGCCAATTCCTGAAACACGGTCGATGTGGTGCGACCGCAGCCGGGGCAAGCGGCGACAAGCGGTACGAAGGTCCGGAAGCCCATCGTTTGCAGAATTTCCTGTGCGACCTTCACTTCGACTGTGCGATCGCCATTCGGCTCGGGCGTCAGCGAGACGCGGATCGTGTCGCCGATCCCATCCTGCAACAGAATGCCCATGGCAGCCGACGATGCCACGATGCCCTTCGAACCCATACCGGCCTCAGTGAGGCCGAGATGAAGCGCGTAATCGGAGCGCGAGGCCAACATGCGATAGACGGCAATCAGATCCTGAACAGCGGAGACTTTTGCCGATAACACGATCTTATTCTGCGGCAGGCCGATCTCGACGGCGCGGTCCGCCGACAGCAGGGCCGATTGAACCATCGCTTCGCGCGTCACGGCGCGAGCGTCGATGGGCTTTTCGCTGTTGGCATTAATGTCCATCAGATGGGTTAGCAATTCCTGATCGAGCGAGCCCCAATTTGCACCGATGCGGACAGCCTTGTTGTACTTGATCGCCATTTCAACAATCGCGCCGAATTGTCGATCTTTCTTGTCCTTGAAACCGACATTGCCGGGATTGATGCGATATTTGTCGAGGGCTTCAGCGCAGGCCGGATGGTCCGCGAGCAATTTGTGGCCGATGTAATGGAAGTCGCCGATCAGCGGCACGTCCACACCGCGCACGGCGAGCGCATCGCGAATATGCGGGACCGCCGCTGCCGCCTCGTCGCGATCCACCGTGATGCGAACCATTTCCGATCCGGCGCGAGCAAGCGCCGTGACCTGTTGCACCGTGGCCTTCACATCGGCCGTGTCGGTGTTGGTCATGGATTGGACGACGATTGGTGCGCCGCCACCAACCATCACATTGCCGATGCGGACGCCGACTGTCTGATAGCGGGTCTTGGGGCCAGCATCGACCGGCGGGGGAAGGCAAGGGGTCGTCATAGCGAGGTTCCAGTTTGGTTTCAGGCCTGACAATGGCTGCAGCGGCCCGTCATTTCAATGACAGACCGGGCGGCGGCAAAACCCTGCCGGGCAGCAATCGCCCGCAATCCGTCCGAGACCGCATCCGATCCCGCCTCATCCACGCCGCCGCAGGTTTCGCAGATCATGAAAACCACGGTTTCGCCGGGCTGGTGGGTGGACGGGCAGGCAATGAAGGCGTTGAGGCTTTCGAGCCGGTGGATGAAGCCCTGCGCGCGCAGAAAATCCAGCGTCCGGTAAATCGTGACAGGAGCCGGCGGCTTCTGGCCATTGGCGGCGATCCGCTCGATCAGATCGTAGGCGCTGACCGGTCGGTGAGAGGCATAGAGCGCTTCCAGCACCGTGCGGCGCAGAGGCGTGAGTCTTTCGCCCCGACGCACACAGCATTCCTCAGCAGCGGCGAGTGCAGCTGGAGCGCGGGCGGCCTGATCGTGCGCATGGGCGCAATCAGAATGGGCGTGATCGTGAGCCATGACCCGTTTCTAACATGAGGTGCGGCCAGCATGAAGCGGAAGGCAAAAGGCAAAAGGAGGGCTTGACCCTTGGGCCGGCGGATGTTGCATTGCAGCAACTTTCACCCAAGCAAAGAGTTGCTGCTATGTCCGAGCGCTTTCTGTCCGGCCGTCATGCCGTTGTTACTGGTTCCACGTCCGGCATCGGACTTGCGATTGCCAAAGCCTATGCCAAAGCGGGTGCCTCGATCACGCTGAACGGCCTTGGCGATAAGACCGCGATCGATGCGATCGTTGCTGCCATCGGCAAGGACCATGGCGTTGCGGTGCGTTATTCCGCAGCCAACATGCTCAAGGCCGATGAGATCACGGCGATGATCAAGGATGCCGAGAAGGAATTCGGTGCCGTCGATCTGCTCGTGAACAATGCCGGCATCCAGCACGTTGCGCCGATCGATGAGTTTCCGATGGAGCAGTGGGATCGTATCATCGCGATCAATCTGACCTCGGCTTTCGTTGCCATGCGCGCAGCGATCCCCGCCATGCGTGCCAAGGGCTGGGGCCGGATTATCTCGACAGCGTCGGCGCATTCGCTGACCGCTTCGCCATTCAAGGCAGCCTATGTTGCGGCCAAGCATGGCATTGCCGGTCTCACCAAGACAGCCGCGCTCGAACTCGCCACGACAGGTGTAACGGCGAACGCGATTTCGCCCGGCTATGTCTGGACACCGCTCGTCGAAGCGCAAATTCCCGATACGATGAAGGCGCGAAACATGACGAAAGAGCAGGTCATTCAGGAAGTGATGCTCGAGCGCCAGCCGACCAAGCGTTTCGTGACGGTCGAGCAGGTGGCTGGCACCGCCTTATTCCTAGCATCGGATGCTGCGGCTGAAATCACTGGAACGAATATTTCCATCGACGGCGGCTGGACCGCGCAGTGAAATGGCGTTCGGCTCGCTCCTGAAGAAGAAAGATAGCGGGTCGGTTCGCAAGAAGGTCAATCTTGCCTTGCAGGGCGGAGGCGCACATGGTGCCTTCACATGGGGAGTGCTTGATGCGCTCCTCTCCGATTCGCGTCTCGAGATAGAAGGTATCTCAGGCACAAGTGCAGGTGCTATGAATGGCGCCATCGTTGCCGGTGCACTTGCGCAGACAGATGAAAACGATGCGGACAAGGCGCGCGCCGCTTTGCGACAATTTTGGCGCGATGTTTCCGTTGACGGAAAATTGTCAACAGGTCAACGCGTGCTCGCCGATATCGTGCTTGCGCCGTGGCGGATCGGCATGGCGGCCGCTGGACCGTTTATGGATGTGACGCGGCGATTCGCATCGCCATATGAATTCAATCCGCTCGACATCAACCCGCTGCGCGGCGTTGTCGAAAGCCATATCGATATGGCTGCGATCCAGAGTGGCAAGGGTCCTAAATTCTTTGTCGCGGCCACCAATGTTTATACGGGCCGTCTGCGCGTGTTCCGGAATGCCGAGATTTCATCTGACGTGCTCATGGCATCGGCTGCGTTGCCTTATCTGTTTCGCGCGGTCGAGATCGATGGTGAGCCCTATTGGGATGGAGGGTTCATGGGTAATCCTGCGCTCTATCCATTCTTTACAGAAACTGACACAGCCGACATCATTCTTGTTCAAATCAATCCCGTCGAGCGGCGACAATTGCCGAACACCTCCGTCGAGATCATGGAACGGATCAATGAGATCACATTTAATGCGCCACTGTTGAGCGAATTGCGTGCAGTCGAATTCGTCGCACGCCTTATCGATGAAGGGCGCCTCAAGGGCACGCATTATAAATCGATCCGTATGCACAGGATCGAAGCGCCGGCGAGCCTTTCCGATTATGGTGCCACGAGCAAGCTGAAGGCCGATTGGCGCTTCTTCGAGGAACTTGCGGTGCATGGCCGCCATGCCGGACATGAATTCATCAAAGCGCATTTCGACGATCTGGGCGTCAAAGGCACGCTCGATCTGCGCGGTGCATTGATGCCATCGACGCAAGAAAAACCCAAGCCGCCGCGATGGATCGGCGGTTGAGACTAGGGCACGGTCCAAACGCGGGTATGCTTCACGTCTGAATCTTCGAGCGTGCGTGTGACTGGAATCTGATAATCGGCAAGGGCGCGCAATTGCGTGCGTGGCAGATAGGCCCGGCCCGGATCGCCGATCAGAATCGTCGCGCCGCGCGCTGCGCATGTCTGCAGCCAGTCGGTTACGCGCGCGGCCATGTCGCATTCATAACAGACATCACCCGCACAAATCACATCCCAGCCTTCGTCGCGCCCGACCACATCGCGCGCCTGGCCTTGCAATGGAACGCTATTTTGTGCGCTGTTGATGGCTATGGCGGCGATGGCGAAATCGTCGATGTCGGTCGCTTCAACCGAAGCCGCCCCAGCCTTCATTGCCGCAATGCCGACAAGGCCTGAGCCGGACGCAAAATCCAGCACGCGTTTGCCACGTACGATTTCGGGACGGTCCAGAACGTAACGTGCCAGCGCCTGTCCGCCCGCCCATGCAAAGGCCCAGAAGGGCGGTGGCAAGCCCATCTCGGCCAATTCTTCTTCTGTGCGTTTCCACAAATCGACCGCTTCGTCAGCGAGATGTAGCACGATCTCCGGTGCGTGAGGCACCGGCAAAAGCCGAGTCTCAGCGCGGATAAAAGCTGCGCGATCGATCATTCTGCGGCGATACCGTCGAGTTTCTCCGCACGTACAGCCGAGAATTTGAATTCTGGGATTTTGCCATCGGGGTCGAGACGCGGGCTGGTCAATATGTTCGCCGCAGCCTCGACATAGGCGAAGGGTACGAAGACCATATCGCGCTGAAGCGCGGGATCTGCACGCGCGGTCAGCGCAATACTGCCGCGCCGCGTCGTGAGGCGGATCGTTTCTCCGGGTGCGACGTCGAGCAGGCGCAAAGTGTCGGGGTGAAGCGATGCTGTCGCTTCGGGCTCAAGTGTGTCGAGCGCGCTGGCGCGTCGCGTCATCGCGCCGGTGTGCCAATGTTCGAGTTGGCGGCCCGTGGTGAGAATGAGCGGAAAATCCTCATCCGGCCATTCACCTGGAGGAAGCGCTTCGGCTGGGACGAAACGCGCACGACCACTCGCGGTTGGGAAGCGTTCGCCAAACACGATCGATTGTCCCGCTGCATCATCGGCGCTGCACGGATAGGTCACAGCGCCCTCGCGTTCGAGCCGCTCCCACGAGATATGGTCGAGCGAGCGCATCAGTTTCTTCATCTCGTCAAAGACTTCACGCGGATGGGTATAAGCCCATTTCAGGCCGAGGCGCTGCCCCATTGCAACGAGAAGATCGAAATCGCGCCGTGCGGAACCAGGCGGTGGCAGTGCAGGGCGCCCCATCTGCACTTGCCGGTTTGTGTTCGTCACCGTGCCAGTTTTTTCGGGCCAAGCGGAAGCCGGTAGAACCACATCGGCGAACATGGCCGTCTCAGTGAGGAAGATGTCTTGCACGACGAGGTGGTCGAGACGTGCGAGGCCCGCACGGGCATGATCGACATCGGGATCGGACATGGCCGGGTTTTCGCCCATCACATAGAGGCCGCGAATTTGGCCTCTCTCGATCGCCTGCATGATCTCGACAACGGTCAGGCCCGGCTCCGGCGCAATTGCTGTGCCCCAGAGATTCTCGACGCGCCTGCGATTGGCGTCGATGCCGACGCGCGCATAATCTGGCAGCATCATCGGAATGAGTCCCGCATCGGATGCGCCTTGCACATTGTTCTGGCCGCGTAATGGATGAAGCCCTGTGCCGGGTCGTCCGGTTTGGCCACACATCAATGCAAGGGAAATCAAGGCGCGCGCATTATCGGTGCCGTGGATATGTTGCGAAACGCCCATGCCCCAGAAAATGATGGCGCGCGGTGAAGTGGCATAAACTCGCGCCACTTCACGCAATGTCTCGGCCTCGATGCCGCAAATCTCGGCCATCATCTCAGGCGTATAGGGCGCAAGATGCTGGCGGAGGCGGTCAAAGCCCTCGGTATGCGCAGCGATATAAGCGCGATCGTGCAAATTCTCAGTCACGATCACATGCATCATTGCATTGAGCATCGCCACGTCGCTGCCGGGCCGGAACTGCAGCAACTTCCACGCCTGTTTGCGCAATGCCATGCCGCGCGGATCCATCACGATCAGCTTTGCGCCGCGCTTGGCGGCCTGCTTGATATAGGTCGCGGCGACGGGATGGTTCTCTGTCGGGTTGGCACCGATGACGATGATGACATCGGCATTGAGGGCCTCGTCGAAACTGGCGGTGACGGCGGCTGAGCCTATGCCTTCCATTAATGCGGCAACAGAGGATGCGTGGCAGAGCCGTGTACAATGATCGACATTGTTGTGACCGAAAGCGGTGCGGATCAATTTCTGGAAGAGATAGGCTTCTTCATTCGAGCCTTTTGCGGAACCGAAGCCGGCAATGCTGGGTCCGCCGTGCAGGCGGCGCAATGCATCGAAGCCGCTCGCTGCGCGATCGAGCGCTTCTTCCCAAGTCGCGGGACGAAAATGTGTCCAAGGGTTCTTGGGGTCGACATTCAATCCCTTGGGTGCATCGGGTTTACGGATGAGCGGCACTGTGAGGCGCTCGGGATTGTGGACATAATCGAAACCGAAGCGGCCTTTGACGCAGAGGCGGTTTTCGTTAGCCGGGCCATCGCGGCCTTCTACATAGGCGATCTTGCCATCGCGGATTTTGAAACTGATCTGACAACCGACGCCACAATAGGGGCAGACGGAATCAACGCTTTCATCCGCACCGCGCGTGCCTTGCAATGTCGCCTCATTGACGATCGTCTTCGGCATCAAAGCACCTGTCGGGCAGGCCTGCACGCATTCTCCACAGGCTACGCAGGTTGACGCGCCCATCGGATCGGCGAGATCGAAAACAGGCATAGCTTCATGGCCGCGCAGTGCCATTCCGATCACGTCATTGACCTGCACTTCGCGGCAGGCACGCACGCAGAGCCCGCATGTGATGCAGGCATCGAGCATCACCGCCATGGCAGGGTGCGAGAGATCCGGTTGCGGCTTGGCATCGCGCGATGGAAAGCGCGATTGCGAAAGCTGCATCGCGTCTGCTTCCTGCCAGAAGTGCGATTGCGCATCATGCGCGGCAGCGCGCGACGGTTGATCGGCGAGAAGCAGTTCCATCACCATGCGACGTGCTGTTGCGGCACGCGGCGAGGCGCTGGTCACGCGCATGCCTTCAGACGGTTGGCGTTTGCAGGAAGGCTGCAATGTCCGCTCGCCTTCAATCTCCACCATGCAGGCGCGGCAATTGCCATCGGGGCGATAGCCGGGTTCGGGCTTATGGCAGAGATGGGGAATATGCGTCCCGTGGCGTTTGGCGACCGACCAGATGGTTTCGCCATCCTCTGCCGTCACGGTCCGGCCATCGAAGGTGAATGTGACGCTCATCGCAGCGTCTCCTCGGGAAAGAAGCGAAGGGACGTCAACAACGGATTGGGGGCAGCCTGACCCAGCCCGCAGATCGAAGCGTCAACCATCAACGCGGAGAGTTCCTTAAGCAGATCCGCGTTCCATGCCTCTTGCGCCAAAAGCGCCGTCATCTTTTCTGTGCCGACGCGACAGGGTGTGCACTGGCCGCAGCTTTCATGCTCGAAAAAGCGTGCCAGATTCCGCACCGCATCACGAATCGAATCGTGCTGCGATAGAACGATGACCGCATGCGAGCCGACAAACGCCCCAAGATCGGCGAGCTTGCCAAAGTCGAGTGGACGGTCGGCAAGCGCGGCTGGCAGAATGCCGCCCGATGCGCCTCCAGGGAGAAAAGCTTTCAGCTTATGGCCGTCCGCCATACCGCCTGCGACCGCAATCAATTGCTGCGCGGTGACACCCGCGGGCGCGATATAAATACCCGGATTTTTTACCCGGCCCGATACCGACCATGAGCGCAGGCCGTTGGCGCCATTGAGCCCTTTGCGCGCGAACCAATCGGCGCCACGTTGCAGGATGATGGGAAGCCAGCACAGGGTCTCGACATTGTGATTGAGCGTCGGGCGACCGAACAAACCCGCTTCGGCAATCAGCGGCGGACGCTGGCGCGGATAGCCGCGCTTGCCTTCGATCGATTCGATCATCGCGCTTTCTTCGCCACACACATAAGCACCGGCGCCACGTCGCATGTCGATGAAGCCTCGCGGCATGAGGCCCGCATCTTCCAGTGCTGCGATCTCGCACGTCAGGACTTGCCGAAGGGCAGGATATTCGTCGCGCAGATAGAGATAGATCCGATCGACACCGACGCAATGGGCCGCGATCAGCGCGCCTTCAAGCATCAGATGCGGATCGCTTTCGAGCCAGAAACGATCCTTGAATGTGCCCGGCTCTCCCTCATCGGCGTTAATTGTCATCAGTCGGGGTGCAGGTTGCGCACGGACCGTTGACCATTTGCGACCTGCAGGAAAACCGGCACCACCAAGGCCCTGCAAACCCGATTGCGATAAGGCTGCGATGACTTCATCTGCCGTGCAACGTTGTTCGCGCAATGCGATGAGGCTGTCATAGCCGCCACGTGCGCGATAGGCCGTCAAATCCGCGTAAGCGGGTATGCTTGGCACGGTCTCTTGTCGCGCAACATGCGCGAGCACTGTTTGCGCATTGGCATGTCCGATCCGGCGTTGATCCGCCAGCACTGCGGGTGCTTCGTTACATGAACCGATACAGGGTGCCTCGATAACACGCACCTGTTGCGGATCGGTCTTTGCCAGCAGGGCAAGCCGCAAGGCTTCTGCGCCTGCGAGTTGGCAGGGCAAAGACGAGCACACACGGATGGTGACAGGCGCCGGGCGCTCGTCGTGCCTCTCGACGCAATCGAAATGCGCATAGAACGTCGCGACTTCCTCAATTTGCGCCATGGGCAAATTCATCCACTCCGCCAAAGCGCGCCGATGGGCAGTAGGAAGACAGCCAAGATGATCTTGCAAAAGGTGAAGATTTTCGATGAGGCGATCGGCCATGCGCCCGGCTTCGCCCGTGAGGCGTACCACCAAAGTCATAGCGTCCGCATCGAGGGGGCGGCCTCGCGGACCCAGACGCGGTTTGCGGCGCATAGTGCCGGGGGGTTGACGCAAACTCTGTTCGTTCATGTTGCAGAGACAACAGAAGCTGCGGCGCCAATGCAAGGAAAAGCTCTGCGGCAATGCAGCACGGTGAGACGGCCGCGCCTGCGGCCGTCTGCATGGTTAACAAATCCTTTATCAGGCGACGATGAAATCGTCCGCCTGTAACATGCCTTTCGTTACGTTCTTTAGGATGATCGTCGTACCCTCAGCCACAATCGCAGCATGGCCTTTAATCGTGGTCAGATGCGATTTGACTCCAGCGAAACTGTCGAGGTCGAAGGTACGCAGATCTAAGCGGTCCATCGCAAGATTGAAATCCGTGATGAAATCGCGGCTAAGGTTTGGAGCGAAAACAAAAACATCCGCACCGGAATCGCCTGTTAACAGATCATTACCTTTTCCGCCGACGATGGTGTCATTGTCAGCGCCGCCATTGATGCTGTCAGCCCCACCATGGCCGATGAGCCGATCAGCGCCGCGCCCTCCCGCCAGCCAATCATGGCCAATGCCACCATTCATCACGTTTTTTTCGATATTGCCAGTACCACGAAAATTACCGCTGCCCACATAAGCGAGGGCCTCGAGATTACCGATCAGCACATAGTTATTGAGCGCAGTGATGACGGTATCGAAACCCTGTTCCTGTTGCTCATTTGGTCGCGCAATATAATCCTTGATGATGTAGGTGTCGTTCCCCATGCCGCCTATCATAAAATCCGTACCGCTGCCGATGATGGTGTCATTGCCAAAGCCACCAAGGATACGGTCGTCACCAGTCCCGCCATCGATAAAATCCGCGCCATTGGCGCCGAAGATCGTGTCTTGACCATCATTGCCGCGCAAGACGTCGTTACCGTCGCCACCAGACAATGTGTCATTTCCACTTCCGGTGGAAAGAGTTTGGGGTGCAAGGGCGGCGGCATCTTGCCAGACCTTAATCGAGTCGATCCTGAAATCTGCGGGCCAAGGCGTTTTTGAATCGGGCGCACCAGCCCAGCCGCCAATAGCAAGATTAGCCACCATGTACATTGGCGAATCGAGTGCGTCCGGCGTCGCGATGCTGCCCATCTTCATTCCATCGACGTAGAAGGTCGTCATGTCCTCCTGCCAATCGACGCCAAAGCGATGCATGCCCTGTGAAAGATCTGGCAGCTTAACGCGTGCCACATTGTATTGGTGAGTGGGCGTGTGCACTGTACCATTATATGCGCCAGGTGTTTGGCCAAGCATTTCCACTATGTCGATTTCGACACGATGGCTTGGATCCACTGAGCGAAGCCAGAAAGCGGGCCACAATCCCTTACCTGCCGGAATTTCGGCTGTGGCTTCAATGTAACCATAGCGCACCTGGAAGGCATCGTAGCTGTTTATCATGCCTGATAGATAAGGCATGCGCACAGTATCGAGGAGTTCTTGTGGTGTAGGTTTGGCATTGAGTGCAAGAACACCATTTTCAATGGTGTAGGCCTCAAACGGAATTGCTTCACTATTAATCGGAGAGCGATAGTTCTCATCGATGTAAAGCTGTTTTTCTCCCGTCGATGACAGCGTGCGCAAACCGCCTGGATAAGTCGTTTTCCAATTGATGCCATCTTTTAATTGAGTACGGTTGAAGTCGTCGCTGAATATCTGAATCATTCCCGCTCGCGGTGGCGTCCCGGATGCAAATACATGCGTGGTCATTTTTATGTCCTTTTCCAGATGAGCGTGCCTGCGATTCAGGCGTGAACATATTAAGACGGAGAGGAAATGTGATCATGATATGGCAGAAAAGCATTGATCAACAGATGTATGAAAGCATCGAAGAAGTATAATCGTGCCATATACGGTAAAGCTTGACTGATTTTTGCCTTGCCCAAAGCAGCTTATCCGAGGCAATCTTCAAGCATGAGCGTTGCGCTTTAAGCGCGAAAAAAAATCAGGATGTTAGCGATTCATCATGGCACTGGCCCTTGATCTATCAGCATATAAGGACGGCCTCATCGTTTTGGGCACGGCTGCTGTCATTGTACCGCTCGTCAATAGGCTCAAATTCAGTCCGATTCTCGGCTTTCTTGCCGCAGGGCTTATGCTAGGGCCGAAAGGTCTTGGCGCATTGGCGCAGGATTTTCCTCTTCTCGATTTTGTGACGGTTACCGGTGAAAAACAGATCGCCGCCATTGCCGAGCTTGGCATCGTTTTTCTGCTGTTTCTGATCGGGCTCGAATTGTCGCCGCAGCGCCTGTTTAAAATGAAACGGCTCGTCTTCGGCCTCGGGGGTCTGCAGATTGCGTTATCAACATTGGTCTTGGCGGCGGCGCTTATCGGGCTTGGATTTCGCCCGGGTACAGCGGCCGTGATCGGAGCAAGTCTTTCGCTGTCGTCGACAGCGATTGTGGTCGAGATTTTGGCACGGAGCCGTCGGCTTGCAACCAGTACGGGACGTACCAGTTTCGCCGTTCTGATCGCGCAGGACATTGCCGTTGTGCCGCTTCTGTTTCTCGTTGGCGTCGTCGGCGCCGGGCAGCAAGGTTCGATCTGGTGGGAATTGTCCCTCGCACTGGCCCAAGGAGCGGTTGCGATTGCGGCTATCGTGCTTATCAGCCGCGTAGTGCTTAAGCCGCTTTTCCGATTGGTGGCTATGCCAGACAATCCTGAGTTCTTCATCGCAGCGACGATTTTTGTCGCAATTGGAACAGGCGTTGCCAGTGCATTTGCTGGATTGTCGATGGCGCTTGGCGCTTTCGTTGCCGGGCTTGTGCTTGCAGAAACAGAATATCGCCGCGCTATTGAAGTGACGATCGAGCCCTTCAAATCATTACTTCTCGGCGTATTTTTTTTCTCGGTCGGAATGAGTATTGAGCCAGCCTTGATTCTGCGCAGTCCGCTTCTGATCGCGGGCGGTGTGCTCGCACTACTTATAATCAAGTCGATTATAACTTATGGCTTGGCGCGGGTCTTTCGCGTTTCGAATGCGACATCGATCGAGATGGCTTTTCTGTTGGCACCAGGCGGTGAGTTTGCCTTTATCGTCATTGCGATGATTCTGTCTCTCGGGCTGCTCGGTCGAACGGAGGCAGAGCTTTTGCTCACCATCGTCGCTGTCAGCATGGCGCTCTTGCCGACTATTGCCGTTGTAGCCAGACGTTATTCCCGGCTGTTTTCTGTCCCGATCCTGCCGCAGGAAGCGATGGTGCAACCGCCAATCGACGAAGCGCAACGAGCCATCGTCGTGGGACATGGTCGCGTCGGGGAAGTGGTGTGTGATATGCTCGACCGTCACAAGGTGCCTTATCTGGCAACTGATCGCGATGTGAGTGCGGTCTCGCTTTGGCGTCGCCGGGGTCGCAACATTTTCTATGGCGATGCATCGAACCAATTCTTTCTCAAGAGTTGTGGCATCGACAAGGCGAGTGCCGTCATCGTCACGATCAACAATGCCGCCAAGATTATGGAGGTTGTGAATGCAGCCAAGTCTTTGCGTAGCGATGTGGTGATCGTCGCTCGTGCGCGCGATGCAGCGCATGCGCGTGAACTCTATGCCGCCGGCGTAACGGATGCGGTGCCAGAAACGATTGAAGCAAGCCTGCAACTATCGGAAGCTGCACTTTTTGGTCTTGGCGTTGCAGCGGGATATGTCATTGCGTCGGTGCATGAGAAGCGCGATGAGTTTCGGCATGAATTGCAGGAAGCGGCGCGTCAGCAGGGTATCAGCCAAAGCCATGCAATCCGGCCCAAGGACTAAGCGCGTGGCGTTCAGCCCAGCATTGTCTTGAACCAGCCCTTTTTCTCAGCTTCCGGCGCATCGTCTGGTACTGGGCCGACGACCTTGCCGAATTTCTGAAAGAAATCGCCAGCCAGTTTTTTGGCTGTTGCGTCGATCAAGCGCGAGCCCAATTGGGCAATTTTGCCGCCAATCTGAGCGCTCACTTCATAGTGTAGCATGGTCGCATCATTCTCGAGAGGCTCGAGCCACACTTTTGCTCCACCTTTCGCATGCCCTGCGGCGCCGCCCGAACCTTCGCCACTGATCGTGTAGCCATGTGGTGGGTTGAGATCGGACAATGTCACCTTGCCGGTAAAGGATGCCTTCACGGGGCCGATCTTTAAGGTGACTTTTGCATCCATCTCGGTGTCGGACGTCTTATTGATCGTCTCGCAGCCCGGAATGCAGGCTTTCAGAACATCGACATCGTTAAGCGCGACCCAAACCGTTTCGGGCACAGCCTCGATGCGCTGCGAGCCTTTCATATCCATCGTCGAATTCTCCCGGCTGAGGGTTTTATGTCTTGGCGCACCATAGCGGGCGCAGGCTGGCTCGGCCAGTGCGCTTGACAAGAAGCCTGTCCTCTCGCATCCCCGGCCGGGGAGTTTTCCATGACACGCGCACGGGCCAGCTGGGCCGGATTTGGTGCTATTGCCCTGTGGGCAGCGCTGGCTTTTTTGACGGCGGCTTCGGGACGGGTGCCGCCATTCCAATTGGCGGCCATGACGTTCGCGTTTGGCACATTGCTTGGCCTTACCGCCATGGCCGTGCGCGGTACATGGTCTGCTCTCATCCAGCCTTGGCCGGTATGGGCGCTCGGGATTGTCGGTCTGTTCGGCTATCACGCGCTCTATTTTGCTGCGCTTAAATGGGCGCCGCCCGCCGAGTCGGCAACAATTAGCGCGCTCTGGCCCTTGCTCATCGTCCTGTTCTCTGCGTTTTTGCCGGGCGAACGCATTAAGCTCATTCATATTCTCGGTGCAGGGCTGGGTTTTGCTGGTGTCGTTGTACTCGGCTGGTCGCGCATGGGCGCGTCGGGGTTTAGCGCTGCCTATCTTCCGGGCTATGCGGCGGCGCTCGCCTGCGCGTTCGTCTGGTCGGGTTATTCAGTTCTGTCGCGCCTGTTCGGGTCTGTGCCCACCGATGCTGTGACAGGCTTTTGCGCTGTGACAGCGCTTTTGTCCGTGCCTTCTCATTTCCTGTTCGAGCAGACCGTTATTCCTCAAGGGAGCGAATGGATCGCGATTATTGCGCTTGGTCTGGGGCCTGTCGGTGCGGCGTTCTATATCTGGGATATCGGCATGAAGCATGGCGACATCCGTCTGCTTGGTGTTCTCTCTTATGCCGCGCCGGTGCTATCGACTTGTTTGTTGATTGTTACCGGCTTTGCGTCCGCCGATGCTGCGCTTCTTGGTGCAGTGGTGCTGATCGTCGCCGGCGCGCTGATTGCGTCTTCAGACCGGCTCCGTTTTAAAGCGTGATGTAGTCGTAGCGATAGGCTTCACGAAAACCGAAATGGCGATAGAGCGCCACAGCCGGTTCGTTGGCCGCCACGACCTGTAGATATGCGCGCATCGCGCCTTGTTCGCGCGCCCAACGCATCAGTGTCCCGACAATGGCGCTACCATGCCCCTGACGACGAACGCTCTTGGCGGTTGCGATATGAAAAATGCCTGCAAGACCACGCTCGACGACAGCACGACCGACTGCGACGGGTTCACCATCCTGCATTACGCGGGCAAATCCTTGCGGGGTTGTCACGTCGGCAAGAAGGCGAGCGATCAGTAAGCGCTCGGCTTCATCCGCGCCGGAGGCCGCCAATCCGGCAAGCCAAACGTCGGACAAATGGGATTCGAGAAGTGCAGTTTTTTCAGGCGCCGTTAATCCACCAAGCGGGGCGACTTGGACCGCCGTTGCGTCGCCGGTCATGCCCTTCCCATGTGCTTGCAACCAATCGGCTAGCTCGCGACCGCCAAGCGGCGTGACGCGCAGCGTGCAGGGCAGATTACGATCATCGCATAATTTCTTGGCGAGTTTCAGCGTGTCTTCAAGCTTGCCTGCGACCGGTGCCATCGGTGTCACGCAATTGACCCGGCGTGAACGTGCGCCCGGGGTGAAACGGACTTCCCATCCATTCACCTGAACGATTTCCGGCGCAGGCCAAGCGCGGGCGGAATGGGTTTCTAGCGCGCGCACGAGTTGTCGATCGATCGTCGGGTCGAAAATGTTCATGGAGTCAGAGCCGGGCAGCACGCGGAACAGGACGCCAGCCGGGCGGCGCCATTTCGAAATGAGCGAAGTCGAAAGCAGGCGCCACGGTGCATCCAACAAGCGTCCACGCGCCGAGGCTTGTCGCCGTTTGCCATGCGCCGGGTGGGACAACGCATTGCGGGCGCTCACCCGCTTTCAGGTCGGGTCCGATACGAAACGCCGCTGCAACATGCCCGTTCTCCGAGATCGTCAGAACCAGTGGGGCGCCGGCATAATAGTGCCAAATCTCGGCAGCATCGATGCGGTGCCATTCGGACACATCGCCAGTGCCGAGCAAAAAATAAATTAGACTCGACACCGAACGGCCCTCCGTATCGGTCCGGCTGTCGCGAAAAGTCTCACGATACCAGCCACCTTCCGGGTGAGGCTTGAGATCAAGCGCGGCGATAATGTCTTTTTCAGTCAAGCCGGAATACATGTCAGGCTCGATTTTTCCGTGCCCGCAATTCGGTAAAGACTTCGACCGGGGACGCGTGAGCCATACCAAGGCGGGAGGCGATTAACGGATCGTCGGCACGCAGAAACGGATTTTCCGCATTCTCGGCGCCTATCGTCGAAGGGAGCGTGAATGCACCTTTGGCGCGCAGCGCCTCAACCTCGCGGGCGCGCTGCTTGAGAGCTGCATTGTCCGGGTCGACGGTGAGTGCGAAGCGTGCATTCGACTGCGTGTATTCATGGCCGCAATAGAGTTTGGTGGCAGCTGGGAGCGCGCGGAGCTTTTGCAGCGAAGCCCACATCTGCGCAGGCGTTCCTTCGAACAGGCGGCCACAACCCAGCGAGAACAGTGTGTCGCCGGCAAACAGCAATGCGTTATCCGGGCAATGATAGGCGATATGATGCGAAGTATGTCCGGGCGTTGCGATGATGATGGCTGTCGTTGCACCAAGATTGACGCGATCGCCCTCCTGCACGCCGTGATCGACGAGTGGGACGCGATCCTTGTCAGCCAGCGGAGCAGTGACTTTGGCCCCCGTGGCCGCCTTCAATTCGGGAATACCAGCGACATGGTCGCCATGGTGATGGGTGACCCAGATATCGGTTAGGGTCCAGCCGGTCTCTTTGAGTGCAGCCAGAATGGGCGCGGCTTCTCCCGCGTCAATGGTCGCGGTCGCGCCGGTCGCCTCATCATGGATGAGGATGCCGTAATTATCGTTGCCGATGAGGAATTGGTGAATTGAAGCTGACATGGCAGTAATGTTCCAGAGAGCGGGACAGAAGGCCAGTCCCGCAATGGCAGTTCGGACATGCGCAGCGACGTCGTCGATCTCAGAGGGTTTTATGGTGGGCCTCTCGGGCAACTCGCCACTCGTACGGTGGGAGCCGTGATCGCGCAACGCTGGCAAGATCACCGCGACGCGATCATGCTCGGGATTGGCTATTCGACCCCTTATCTTGAGCCATTCCGGGCCGCGGCCAACCGCGTTCTTGCGCTGATGCCAGAAGGCCAAGGCGTAGTGCATTGGCCTGCAAGCGGACCTTCGGCGACTGCTCTGGCCGATACCGGCATGTTGCCCCTGCCTGATCAGACGGTCGATCTCGTCCTTCTCGTTCACGCGCTCGAGACCGATGACAGTCCGCCCGATCTGCTCTCGGAGGTCTGGCGCATCCTCAATCCCGGTGGTCGCCTGATCGCCGTCGTGCCTAACCGGCGCGGACTGTGGGCGCGGATGGACACGACGCCGTTTGGTCAAGGCCAGCCCTTCTCCCGCGGACAATTGACCCGCTTGATGCGAGAATCTCTGTTTTCGCCCATCTATTGGACGGAATTGCTTTATATGCCGCCGGTGCGGCGGCGCTTTTTCTGGCGTACAGCCACAGCATGGGAGAAGGTGGGGGCGACCTTATCATTGCCTTTTGCTGGCGTTCATCTGATCGAGGCGACCAAGCTGCTCTACCGGCCGGCACCGGTTCGCGCCTCGCGGCGGGCCGCAATCCGGTTTCAGCCAGTTCTCGTCCCATCCACACGAAAGGCGCTGACGCCTTGACGGCGCCTTTTTGTGGGGTCACTTGTCCCGGGCGCTGCGGGCTTGTATCACGGCGCGCGACAAAGGGCTTTTGCCCTGACGTAACGGCAAGTTTACGGCAAAGGGTTTTCCTTGCGCAGCTATCTCGATTTTGAAAAGCCGGTCGCGGAGATCGAGGCGAAGGTCGACGAACTTCGCGTGATCGCCGAGGCGAATGGTTCGGACTCCGTGCGCGACGAAGCTGCACGGCTACAGAACCGGGCGAATGCGTCGTTGCGTGAGCTCTATGGCAGTTTGACGCCGTGGCAAAAGACAATGGTGGCCCGCCACCCAATGCGGCCGCATTATCGTGATTATCTCGACAGGTTGGTCGAGGATTTCACCCCACTGGCAGGCGATCGCCTGTTTGGTGAGGACGAAGCCATTGTTGGTGGCTTCGGCCGTTTTCGCGGCGAAGCCGTCTGTGTCATCGGTCAGGAGAAAGGCTTCGACACCGAAAGCCGTCTCAAACACAATTTTGGTATGGCGATGCCTGAGGGCTATCGCAAGGCGGTACGCTTGATGGATCTAGCCGACCGTTTCGGCTTGCCGGTTCTCAGTTTTGTCGACACGGCCGGTGCCTATCCCGGTATTGATGCTGAAGAGCGTGGGCAGGCAGAAGCGATTGCGCGGTCGACAGATCGGTGCCTCTCGCTGGGCGTACCCAATGTCGCGCTCGTAATCGGTGAAGGCGGATCGGGTGGTGCGGTGGCTATCGCATCCTGCAACAAGGTCCTCATGATGGAGCACGCCATTTACACGGTGGCATCGCCGGAAGCCTCCGCTTCGATCTTGTGGCGCGATCCGGGACGGGCTCAGGATGCTGCGACTAATATGAAGATCACAGCGCAGGATCTGCTGAAGTTCGGCATCATCGACGGTATTGTGACAGAGCCGGTTGGCGGCGCGCATCGCGACCCCGATGCGGCAATCAGGGCCGCAGGCGACGCGATGGCAGCGGCCCTATCCGAGCTCGTTCCGCTCTCCCCAGATGCTTTACGTGACCGACGTGCAGCCAAATTTCTGGCCATTGGCCGGAAGGTATGAACAAGATAAGCTGACGCTGTTTAGCTCTTTCTTAACCATGGCATCGGGTCGAACGGGCCGATGGTAAGAAATGGGAAAGGATGGCGTCGTTAACGATGGCGTTGCAAATGTCGTCGTGCGCTTGAGGGAATAGCAGGCATGGTGTCCACCACTGTTTCGCGTCTGATCCTGTCGTCCGCTGCCCTGCTCGTTGTGGCTGGGTGCGAGGAACAGCGTGGCAAATATCCTGCCCGCGCCTATGCGCCGGTCCCGGCAGCCACCGTTGCCAAGATGGAAGCGAAGGGTTCGTCGAAGAACGCGCCAGTGCTCGTACGCGCCTATAAGCAGGAATCAGAAATCGAGATCTGGAAGCAGACGGCGAGCGGCGAATATGCGCTTGTGAAGAGCTATCCTGTCTGCCGCTGGTCGGGGCAACTCGGTCCGAAGAAGAAGGAAGGCGACCGTCAGGTTCCGGAAGGTTTCTACTACATCACCTCAGCGCAGATGAATCCGAACTCGGCGTTCTGGCTGTCCTTTAATGTCGGCTATCCCAACCCGCTTGAGCGCGCGATGGCGCGTACGGGTGGCGATATCATGGTTCATGGGACTTGCTCGTCGCGCGGTTGCTTCGCGATGACGAATGACCAGATGGAAGAGCTTTACGCGATCATGCGCGAAAGCTTTGCGGGTGGACAGAAGGCGGTGCAGTTCCAATCCTTCCCGTTCCGCATGACGGCGGAAAATCTTGCCAAGTTTCGCCATGACCCGAACATGCCTTTCTGGAAGAACCTCAAGGAAGGCAACGATCATTTTGAAGTGACGAAGCGCGAGCCGCAGGTGGGCTATTGCGGCCAAAAATATTATTTCAACGCTTCGGCCGAAGGCGGACGTCCGGATCCGGTTGGAGTCTGCCCGACGCTGAAGGTCGACGAAACGCTTGCTGAGGCGGTGAATGCGAAACAGCAAAGCGACACCAAGAAAGTCGCCGAGCTGATTGAGCGCGGGACGCCCGCCATCTCCGTGCGCTACGCCGATGGCAGCCAGCATGAATCGTTCCGCGAGAGCAGCAGCTTCGTCGCGCTTGCTGGGGATCGTGTTATCAGCCAGCGTGCCGACCGCACCGCTAGATTGGGCGATGTGAGCCGGCCTGAAGCAATTGGTGCCGTGGAAGTCGTCCATCTCGATGCGAACGGCACACCTAAGAATGCCGCGCCATCCAATACGGCATCCGTTGCAAAGCCAACGCAGCAGGCACCGGCACAAGCTGTCGTAACCGTTGCGCCCGCTGCTTCGACCGGCACGGTACAGGCGGTGCCAGCGCCCGCGCCCGCATCGGGCTTCACCATGTTTTCCGGTTTCGGATCGCTCTTCGGCGACAAGAAAGACCAAGCGCCTGTGAGCGCACCGCAGCAATCAGCGACCAATGCAGTGCCTGAAAAGTCGGTGCTGCAACGTTGGTTCGGCGGTAGCGAAACATCGGCACCGGCGGGTGCAACGTCGTTCCCTGCCACTGTGCCGTTGCCGCCACGCCGCGCGGGGCAAGACAATGCGGAGCGGGTTTCGGATGCAGCCGCTGCACGCAAGCTGATGCCTGGTGCACAAGCGATCGTGACGGCGGATCTCACCGCCGCACAATGAGTGGCGGCGGACAAACCCCGCGTCCCTCCGACCGCGCGCACCCTGCGCGTTTCGTCGATCAATCCCAATCCGATCCCGCACAAGAAGAAGATGTGCGGACCAAGCAGGCGTTGCTGACAGCGATCGTTGTGCTCATTTTGTTCGGTGCAGGCTTCTGGCTCGTGCAGGAATTTCATCGCAGCATTGCCGCGCATCAATGCCTTGAGCAGGGGCGACGCAATTGTCCTGCCGCGGAAATTAGAACGCGTTGAACGACGTTCAACGCTTCATTCGGATCGCCATGACGGTGCGACTTTCGAAGCACATCGAAACGTGTTGGGCAGCGTAAAAAGGGTGAGCATCACGTCGCGCGCAGGTGTCAAAACGAATCACTTCAAACGCGTATCGAATCATTTTGCGCGAATCAAAGTTCCGCTTGACATGCAAAACAGCGATTTCGTGCAGGTTAGATGCATTTTTTTTTGCTTTTTCTAACGAACACTTGAACAACTAAACTTATTAGCAAATTCAATAACTTAATATGGACAGAATCGAGCCTTGGAGCGCGGCTGTTATCAAATTATTCAGAAATTGCGAGCGAAATCGTCAATGGACTCTTGGTATTTCCAAGATTCTAAGCTTTGATTCACTCGCCATGATTGGACATGGCGCTGGGAGGACTGTTGATCATGAAGGCCCCGAAGAAATCCGCTGCTAAAGCCAAGCCGGCCCGCAAGGCTGGTCGTAAGCCCGCTGCAAAGCGCACTGCTGCTGCCAAGGCAAAGGCTGCCAACGCTAAGGCGAAGGCTGCTGCCAAGAAGGCAAAGGCTGCTCTCGCCAAGAAGATGAAGGCCGCTCAGGCCAAGGTCAAGAAGGCTTCGGCTGCTCTGAAGGCTGCGAAGGCTGCAGTTGCGGCTCTCAAGGCTGGCAAGAAGCCTGCTGCTCGTAAGGCTCGCCGTAAGGGCGCTGGCCGTCCGCGCAAGGCGAAGGCCGCTGCTGCTGCGCCGAAGGCGTAATGGCCTTTGATCCATCGGGGATTGCTGTGATTTTCTCAGCAAGCCGCCCAGCGTCCCGGCCCCATTCGCGAAGGCCGTGATCAAGGGCAGGCAGGTTCGCCTGACCTTTAGATGGATCCGATCGATTATCGATCGCACGCACCCGATCCTCACGGATCCGGGTGCGTGATCGTTTTGGGGCCCTCTAAGGGTATGTTCCTGCTGGGTTCAAACCACCGTTGCTTCACCCTCTCGAACTTGCACGAAACTTGCTGCATCATGGCGGTGGGGCGTGTCAGACGGAGGGACACGATGAAGTTTTCAACGCTGACCGGGTGGGCGCTGACGCTGGGCCTTGCCACGGTTTTGGCCGCACAACCCGCGGCCGCCGAAGTCTTTCAGATGAACTGTACGAATTCGCGCTATTCTTACCGGATTACCTTCGACAATGAGGCGAAGCGGTTCCAGTGGGCGTCTGATGCAGGGCAGGTCGATTACATTGTCATCCGCTATAAGGCCGAGGAAGACGGCGTGACGGTGTGGGGCAAGGTGCGCCGCTATGGCAATGAATTCGTCGCCTATTTTGCTTCCGAAGGGTGGATGAAGAGCCTTTACGCCAATGGCAGCTCGATGACCGATGTATGTCGCGGGAAGTAGAACATCCGCGACACCCCTGCTTGATCGTTACGGTCGGACAGCGCAGACAGTGTGAGGAGGGCGCGTGTTCGGGCGCGCCCGCGATCATGGTGTTGTTCATGCGCTGCAAAGCTCTGTCTTTTCTTTTGCTTCTGAGCCTGTCGATTCTGCCTGGTGCTGCCATTGCCGAGGAAAGCTCGGTTGCCGTTCACCGGGACCGATTGGCGCAGATGCTGGCTACGAAGCCGAAACTGGTCACGCTTGATGCCGCAGCTTTGCGACAGGTCGCAGATCGGATGATGGTGTTTCCAAGCCGCCTGCCCAAGACTTTTTTTGATGGCCCGAAGTTACGTCAGGACGTGCGGCAGAAATCTCTGACCTTTGCCAAGGCGCGGTTCAACGATTTGAGGATGCATGATTTGAGAATCCTCGACATGCTTTATGTCGGCAGCCTTGCATCCTTTGAATATGACGATCTTTCCGATGTCGACATTCACATCATCATTGATCCGACGTCTTTCAAGGGCGATCCGAAAGTATTGCGGCGTTATCTGTCCAAAGTGAACGACCTCAACGAGTTTCTTTTCAACCGCGTGACTTTTTATGGACGGAAGGCCGATTTCAGCTTTTACGCCGATACGGTGGAAGGTCGGATCGAGCCGGGGGTCGGCATCTATTCCTTGTTCAACGAGAATTGGCCAAGCCAGCCTGAGGTTGCGCCTAATCGTTTTTCGCGCGCGCGCGTCTATGCCGAGTTCCGAGATTTCGTGCAGCGCTACAATGCGCTTGCAATCGATTATGCCCGCGACAAGCGCAGCTTTGTTTGTCTGCGTTTCTCCGAATTGCGCGAGGAAGTGCGACACTACCGCCGCAAGGGGATCGCGCAGGATGGAATCCGCTCGACAGAAAACATCGTCTATCGTGCGCTCCGGCGCATCAATGGCAATCTTTTGCGGCAAATGGAGGGGCTTGAACTCGAATGCGAAAACATTCAGGGTTCACTATAGGCCTTTCAGCATAATTGCTTTTGCGCTCTTAGCCTTCCGCAATCGCGCGGACAACCTTGCTGCCAGTCCAACAAAAAATCCGGTAAGAACATTACCGGATTTTTTTCACTTAACCGAACTGACCGTGGCAGTGCTTGTACTTTTTGCCCGAGCCGCAGGGACACGGCTCGTTGCGGCCTACACGTCCCCATGTGTCAGGATTGTTCGGGTCGCGTTCCTGCTTATCGGTTGGTGTCGCGAAAGCAAGGTTGGCCATCGCCATTTCATTCTCGCCTGTGTTGGGGTCGAGATGGCTTGCCGTCATGGGCGGTAAGTCTGGCTGCGTTGGTGGCGCAAATTGTACTTCGATCCGCATGAGTTGGCCCGTGACGTTCTCGCGCAGATGGCCGATTAATCCGTCAAAAAGTTCGAACGCTTCCGACTTATATTCGTTCAGCGGATCACGCTGGGCATAGCCGCGCCAGCCAATCACTTGCCGTAATTGATCGAGCGTGACGAGATGTTCGCGCCAGAGATGGTCGAGCATCTGAAGAAGAACTTGCTTCTCGACATAGGTCATGACCTCGGGCGTGTTGCGCTCGACGCGGGCCGCATAGGCTGTGTCTGCTGCTTCGCGAATGCGGTCGCGAATTTCTTCGTCCGCGATGCCTTCTTCCTTGGCCCAATCGGCAACGGGCAGTTCCATCGAGAGGAATTTTTGGATGTCCTCATTGAGGCCAGCCAGATCCCATTGCTCTGGATAGGCTCCTTCCGGGATGTGGCGGGCAACAATGTCGTCAATCACGCCATGGCGCATATCGTCGATCGTTGTGCGCACACTGTCATCGGCCATGAAATCACGACGCTGTTCGAACACGACCTTGCGTTGATCGTTCATCACATCGTCATATTTCAGGATGTTTTTCCGCATGTCGAAATTACGCATTTCGACCTTCTGCTGCGCCTTTTCGATGGCCTTGTTGATCCAAGGATGGATGATGGCTTCATCGTCCTTCAGGCCAAGCTTCGTTAGCATGCCATCCATGCGCTCGGAACCGAAGATGCGCATGAGGTCGTCCTGTAGCGACAGGAAGAATTTCGAGCGGCCGGGGTCACCCTGGCGGCCTGAACGGCCACGCAGCTGATTATCGATGCGGCGACTTTCGTGGCGTTCCGTGCCGATCACATAAAGGCCACCGGCGTTGAGCGCCTTTTTCTTGAAATCGGCGATCTCAGCGCGGATCTCGGCCTCGCGCCGCGTGCGTTCCTCGCCTTCCGGCATGTCGCCGAGATCGTGGCCTATGCGCATGTCGGCATTGCCGCCGAGCTGAATATCGGTGCCGCGGCCTGCCATGTTGGTCGCGATCGTGACCGCACCGGGTACGCCGGCTTGTGCAACGATGAAGGCCTCCTGCTCGTGGAAGCGCGCGTTCAAGACGGCAAAATACTTGGAGGCACGACCATCGCGCGCGGCTTGGTAGAGAGGCTCAAGCGCGTCTGGTTTCGAGAAGTCGATCAACTTGAAACCTTGCGAAATCAGATGATAAGCAAGCTGCTCGGATTTTTCGATCGACGTCGTACCGACAAGAAGAGGTTGCCCCTTCTTGGCAGCCTCTTCGATCTCGCGCGTGATGGCGCGGAACTTCTCTTCCGCCGAGCGATAAACCTCGTCATCTTCGTCGATTCGCTTAACCGGCAGATTTGTCGGGATCTCGACGACTTCGAGTTTATAGATATCCATGAACTCGTCGGCCTCGGTGGCGGCCGTGCCGGTCATTCCCGCCAGTTTGTTATAGAGGCGGAAATAATTCTGGAAGGTGATCGAAGCGAGCGTCTGGTTTTCGGGCTGGACCTGCACATGCTCTTTAGCTTCGAGTGCCTGATGCAGCCCTTCGGAATAACGGCGGCCCGGCATCATGCGCCCGGTAAATTCGTCAATGATCACCACTTCGCCATTGCGGACGATGTAATCCTTGTCCCGCTGGAACAGCGTATGGGCACGCAGCGCCTGATTGACATGATGAACGAGCGTGATGTTAGCCGCGTCGTAGAGCGAGCCTTCCTTCAGAAGACCCGCTTCGGCGAGTAATTCTTCTATATGCTCATTGCCTGCTTCCGTCAGGGAGACGGCGCGCTGCTTCTCGTCGACTTCAAAGTCGCCCGGCACAAGTTTTGGCAGGATTTTATTGATTGTGTTGTAGAGATCGGAGCGATCATCGAGCGGGCCCGAGATGATGAGCGGCGTCCGCGCTTCATCAACAAGGATCGAGTCGACTTCATCGACGATGGCGAAGGAATGGCCGCGCTGCACCATCTGCGACAGATCGTATTTCATATTGTCGCGCAGATAGTCGAAGCCGAACTCATTGTTCGTGCCATAGGTGATGTCGCAGGCATAAGCGGCCTTGCGCTCTTCGTCATCGAGACCGTGCACAATCACGCCGACGGTGAGACCGAGGAATTTGTATAGACGGCCCATCCATTCGGAGTCGCGGCGTGCAAGGTAATCGTTCACAGTAACGACGTGGACGCCATTCCCAGACAGTGCGTTCAAATAGACGGCCAGCGTGGCGACCAGCGTTTTGCCTTCGCCAGTGCGCATTTCTGCGATGCTGCCTTCGTGCAGCACCATGCCGCCGATCAGCTGGACATCGAAATGGCGCTGGCCGAGTGCGCGGCGTCCAGCTTCGCGCACCGTAGCGAAGGCTGGGATGAGAATATCGTCGAGCGTCTTGCCCTGTGCGAGTTCGTCGCGAAACTTCTGGGTCTGCGCGCGCAACTCGTCGTCGGAGAGTTTCTGCATCTCGGCTTCGAGTGCAGTGATGGCGGCCACAGGCGCGCGATAGGTTTTCAACCGGCGATCATTGGCCGAGCCGAAGATTTTCTTGGCGAGTGCGCCGAACATCGAAGACCCTTCAAATTCTGGGAGGCCGGCAGAATTGGCCCCTCTGGTCCGGAGACAGCTTGGCGGGAACCCAGAGAGGGCAGAACCGCATTCGGACGCTGCATACCGGAGGCCCTCACTTAAGGTGTTTCAGCCCGATTTTCAAAGGTTCAATAGGCTTAAAAAGGTACGAACGTACGTCATTAAGCCTTGCCAGCGGGGCGCGCTTCGTCCACTTCTCTCTCGCCTATTTTTCACGCTCCGGAGCTTTCGATGCGCGTCCCCTTGACCCTTTCTCTACCGGTCCTCGGCCTTTTGGCCGGCCTTACCATGCCGCAGGGCGCGCTTTTGGCCCAAACCACCGCCAAAGATGGGGTCGTGGCGACCATCGATGGCAAGCCAATCACCGAAAAGGACCTCGAGCTGGCCTATGAGGACCTTGCCTCCTCCCTGCCGCCGCAGGTTTCGGACGCCCAGAAGCGGGATTACGCCATCAGCTATCTCGCCGACATCAAGGCTGGGGCGCAGGCCGCGATCGCCGCCAAGCTCGATCAGGGCGAGGATTATCTCCGCCGCCTCAATTATACCAAGGACAAGCTGCTGCTTGAGGCTTATCTGGCCGCCGAGACCAAGAAACAGGTCACGGAAGAGAAGATGCGCAAGCTCTATGAGGACTCCATCAAGGCTATGAAGCCGGAATTGGAGATCAAGGCGCGCCACATCCTCGTCCCCTCCGAGGAAGAGGCCAAGACCATCACCGCCAAGCTCAAATCTGGCGAAGATTTTGCCAAGCTCGCGCAGGAATTCTCAAAAGACCCCGGCTCGGGCAAAGAGGGTGGTGATCTCGGCTGGTTCACGACGGATCGTATGGTGCCAGAATTCGGCGATGCCGCCTCCAAGATGAAGCCCGGCCAAGTCTCCGATCCGGTCAAGACGCAGTTCGGTTGGCACATCATCAAGGTCGAGGATGTGCGCGAGAAGAAGCCGCCGTCATACGATGAGGTGAAGGATCAAGTGCAGCAATTCCTCGAGCGCCAAGTCCAGACCGACATCATTGGCAAGCTGCGCACGTCGCTGAAGATCGACAAGAAGGATACACCGGCCGCGGCTCCAGCGGCGCCTGCCCCGGCAGCGCCGGCCACCCAGCCGAAGAAGTGAGTTGAAGGGGTCGCCCCGCAGGCGGCCCCTTTTTTACACCTGAACCCCTCTCTGGAATAAGAGCATGTCTGCCACGATTTCTCCGCTCGCACCGAAAACCTATCCCACACTGCCTGCCATCGAGGGTGTTCGCCTTGCGACTGCCGAGGCCGGGATCCGCTACAAGAACCGTACCGACGTGCTCCTTGTGACAGTAGAAGAGGGGACGGCAGCGGCTGGCGTTTTCACCACTTCGAAATGTCCCTCTGCACCGGTCGATTGGTGCCGTGCGGCGCTCAAGGGCGGCAAAGCGCGCGGGCTTGTCGTCAATTCCGGCAATGCGAATGCTTTCACCGGTAAGACCGGCGCACAGGCCGTCAAATTGACCGCACAGATTGCCGCTAAGGCATTGGGCTGCAAGCCGGCTGAAATCGTGCTCGCCTCGACGGGCGTAATCGGTGAACCGCTCGATGCAACGAAATTCAATGGCGTGCTCGCCGATTGCGCAGCGCGCGCGACAGGCGATGCATGGCTTGAGGCCGCCAAAGCCATCATGACCACGGACACCTATCCCAAGGTGGCGACGAAGACGGTTAAGATCGATGGTGTCGCGGTGACGATTAACGGCATTGCGAAAGGCGCTGGTATGATCGCGCCGGATATGGCGACGATGCTCTCCTTCGTCTTCACCGATGCACCGATTGCCGCCGGTGCGCTCAAGACGCTTTTGAAAAATGCAGTCAATCCGTCCTTTAACGCGATTACGGTCGATAGCGATACGTCGACCTCCGATACGCTGATCCTGTTCGCGACGGGCGCTGCCAAGAAGCGCGGTTGTCCGAAGATAACTTCAGCGGGTGACAAGCGCTTGGCTGCTTTCAGCAAGGCGCTCAACGCGCTCGTGATGGATCTCGCCCATCAGGTCGTGAAGGATGGCGAGGGTGCGCGCCATTTCGTAGAGATCACAGTCGATGGTGCCAAGAGCGATGCATCGGCAAAAAAGATCGCACTTTCGATCGCTAATTCGCCGTTGGTGAAAACGGCCATTGCAGGTGAAGACGCGAATTGGGGCCGCATCGTTGCCGCGGTTGGCAAAGCTGGCGAGCCTGCGGACCGCGATCGTTTAGCGATTTCGTTCGGCGGCATTCGTGTAGCCCACAAGGGTCTGCGCGATCCCTCTTACGATGAAGCTCAAGTGTCGGCCTACATGAAGAACGAAAAAATCGATATTCGTGTCTCGCTGGGTCTCGGCACAGGCAAGGCAACGGTGTGGACCTGCGATCTCACAAAGGAATATGTTGAGATCAATGGTGATTACCGCAGCTGAGACGATCCAGTGAAACTTGTTCTCGTCGTCGCTTGTGCGCTCATCGACAAGGATGGGCGCGTGCTCATTGCACAACGTCCGAAGAACAAGGGAATGGCCGATCTATGGGAATTTCCCGGCGGCAAAGTGGAAGCCGGTGAGCGGCCGGAAGAAACGCTCATCCGAGAACTCAAGGAAGAGCTCGGCATCGATGTAAAGGAGCCGTGCTTGGCACCGCTTTCATTCGCGAGTTTCGCCTATGACGATTTCCATCTGTTGATGCCGCTTTATGTCTGCCGCCGTTGGGATGGCTTTCCGCAGGCACTCGAGCATCAAGCGTTGAAATGGGTGCGGCCGAACCAATTGCGCGATTATCCCATGCCGCCTGCCGATGAGCCGCTGATCCCGCCTTTGATCGACCTCTTGTTGCCGCATCGATGATACCCGTTCTCGGTTCGGGTTCCGGCCCCATCATCGTGCGGATGATGATTTGCTCGTCGCTGTGGGGATCGGGTTTTCTGTTCATGCGCCTTGTCGGGCCAGATGTCACGCCCGTTGTACTCGCATCGGTTCGTGCTGGAATCGCGGCCATCGCGCTCTCGGTTTTCTTCGTCTTGCGCGGCGACAATCCGCTGCCGCAGAAAAGCGATCTCGTGCCATGGCTGACGCTCGGTACGTTGAACGGTTGGGTGCCGAACATTCTCACAGCGTTCGCAATCCTCCACATTGCAACGGCGCAATCGGCGATCATTCAAGCGGGTGGCCCATTGATGGTCGCAGTGATGGCGCATTTCGCGTTTCACGACGAAAAGCTAACACTGCGCCGCATCGGCGGTGTATTGACCGGTTTCTGCGGCATGGCTTTACTGATTGGGCCTGCCGCTTTTCAAGGATTGAGTGGCGAGGGGCTTGGCTTTCTCGCCATGCTGGGCGTCGCGTTATGTTACGCGCTCGGAAATATTTATGCACGCTTCGTGCGCGAGATGCCGCCAGCGCGCATGGCGCTTGGCCAGCAAATTGTGTCCGCTTTTGTTGCGACGTTTATCGCGCTTGTGTGGATGGGGACGGCAGCTTATCAGCCTGCGCTCGATCGCATGGTCACTCTGCTTGCGCTTGGGCTTTTTGCGACAGCGATCCCGATCACCGTTTTCATGGGTCTGATCCGCATGGCAGGTCCGACGAAAGCTTCGATGGTCGGCTATCTCATGCCATTGTGGGCCACGTTCTTTGCGCTTACTTTTCTCGGCGAGACGATCAATCTGCGCCAAATGGCCGGTGCTGCGATCATTCTTCTCGGCGTGTTCATTGTGACGACGGCGCCGCGCCGCGTGGTATAGATCGTTCAGCGCATGAGCATTGCCAGTTTGGCGCGCATGTCTTCCGGGATCGGGACTGGACGCATGGTGGCGCGATCAACAGTGACATGCACGAAACGCCCAGTGCAGATTGCGTGATCCACATCGCGACGGAAAATTGCCGTCGCATAGACGATCGATGACGTTCCAACCTTGTCCACGGCGATCCCTGCTTCGAGCGGTTCCGGATAGGCGGCGCTCTCGAAATAGGTGCAACCCGTCTCAACTACGATGCTGATGATGGGACTTTTCTCGATATCGAGAAGCTCAGTCTCGACGAGCCACATGTTCACAGCCGTGTCGAAATATTCGTAATAGACAACGTTATTGATGTGTCCATAGGCATCATTATCGCTCCAGCGCGGCTGGACTGGGTAAAATTGCCGAAAGCCGGCACGGATTGGAGGTTCTTTTTTCATCACCAGGCTTTTTCGTAGATCGTCAAGGCATCGCCATAGCTGAGCGTGCGCGGATTATTGACGAGAAGGCGCGTCTGTTTCATCGCGTCTTCCGCCAGCATGGGCAGGCTTTCACGCGTCACGCCATTGTCGCGCAGGCGCATCGGTAAGCCGCATTCTTCCGCCAACCGGTAAAGCCTGTCGGCGAAGGCTGAGGCGCGGGTCTGCGTCCCAATTTCAGCCAATTCGGGAAAGACATCGATGGCGATCTCAGCATAAAGATGCTCAGCTTCCGGAGCGTTGAACCGCAGAACTTCCGGCAGAACAAGTGCGTTCGAGAGTCCGTGTGGAATGTGATAATGGCCGCCGAGCGGATAGGCGAGCGCATGAACCGCTGCAACTGGCGAATTGGCAAAGGCTTGGCCCGCCAGCATTGCACCCAGCAGCATTGCGCCGCGCGCCTCTCTGTTGCCGCCATTGCGCACAGCGATCAGCAGATTGGCACCCATCAAGCGCAATGCCTTGCGCGCGAGGATTTTCGAAACCGGATTGTTGTTCGCGCTTTTGGACGCATAAGCTTCGATGGCATGAACCATTGCGTCGATGCCGGTGGCAGCCGTCACAAGTGGCGGCAGGCCAAGCGTCAGATCGGGATCGAGCAATGCGATGTCGGGCAGAATGACTGGCGAGACGACGCCTTTCTTTTCATTCGTTCCTGTTGTGACAATCGAGATCGGCGTCACTTCCGAACCTGTGCCCGCGGTTGTGGGTACGAGCATCAAGGGGAGCCGTGGTCCTTTCACAAGGCCGACGCCATAGATCGCAGAGAGCGTTTCGTTGCTCTTGGCAAGAAGAGCAGCGAGCTTGGCGACGTCCATCGACGAGCCGCCGCCAAAACCGATGACGCCGTCCCTGCCAGCGGCCGCCGCCGCGCAGCGCTGCACGATGTCTTCCGGTGGATCGGCAATCACTTCGTCGAAGATTGCGACGTCACAACCTGCGTTTTTCAACGAGGCTAGGGCTGCTTCCGCAAGGCCTGCCTTGATCACGCCCTTGTCGGTGACGAGGAGAAGCTTCGTTCCCAGTTTTGCGCAGGCAAGCGCGCCGATCTTCGCTGCTTCGCCCGGACCGAAAACGATCGAGGCGGCGCTGTTGAAGACGAACGGGCTCATCGCATCGGGCCCCTTGGCAGTTCCGGGGTGCTACCGGTGAGCGATTGGCTGAGAAACAGCCCGCCATGCAGAAGTCCGCCACCATCGATGCCATGACCGATACCGAAGGAGAGATGGAATTGGCAGGGCAGGTCCGCTTTCGCGAGCGCCTCTGCTGACATGAATAACGCGTCGAGCGGTATGATCTCGTCCTGATCGCCATGGATCAGAAGCACCGGCGGCTTGTGATGCACTTCGCCAAGATGTTCCGGCCCAACCAAAACGCCGGAATAGCCGAGGATGGCTGCTGGCTTTTTCGCACGGCGCAAACCTGTATGGAGCGCCATCATCGTCCCCTGCGAGAAACCGACCAGAGCGAGCTTGGAGTCATCAAGACCATGCTTCGCGAGTTCCGCATCGAGAAAGGCATCGAGCGTGGGACGCGCCGTCGTGACACCGCGCCAACGTTCGTCCGGATCGCGGAAGGTCAGGCCGAACCATTGCCGACCCATCGGCGACATGCCACAGGGCTCGGGCGCGTGCGGGGAGACGAAGGCCGCATCGGGCAAAAGGGATTGCCACTGCTTGCCGATCTCAATCAGATCGTTGCCATCGGCGCCATATCCGTGAAGGAAGACCACAAGCTGTTTCGCCTTGCCCGATTTCGGCGCAATCCGTGGTCCATCGATCGATACGGCCATTCTGTCCTCCCATTCCGATGCTGCCTGTTTTGCACCCGCGGGGCAGGCGGGCAAGGGGGCAGAGAGGGCAATGCGTTCAGATGCCTTCGCGGGATTTCGCCACCTTGTAATAGGCCCAGAGTACAAGGGCGGCCGTGCCGCGCACCGGGCGCCAGCGTTCGGCAAAGGCGGCCAGCGCCTTGGCATCGGGCCGCTTCCGCTTGCGATAGGCAAGGCGAACCGCTTCCTGAAGCGCGAGATCGCCGGCGGGGAAAGCGTCAGGGTGGCCGAGGCAGAACAGAAGATAGATGTCGGCTGTCCAAGGTCCGATCCCTTTGACGCGGGTCATCAGGTGATGGGCCTCATCGGCGGGTAAACCGTGCAATGTGTCGAGCGGAAGGCTTCCTGTCACGATCGCATCGGCGACGGCGCGCAATGTCCGCATTTTGGGAGCGGATAGGCCGCAGACGCGTAATTGGTCCTCGCTTGCGGCGAGCACCGTTTCAGGCGTTAGCGGGTCAAGGCCTGTCGCTGTGCGCGTCCAGATGGCGGCAGCACTGGCGACGGAGACCTGTTGTCCGACGATAATGCGCACCATGCCACGAAAGCCGGGTTCGCTTTTGCGCAGCGGCGGTGGGCCCGAAATGGTCATGATCTCGGCCATGGCCGGATCGATGGAGGCCAGCAAAGCTGCCGATTCCGCCAGCGTCGCTTCGTCCGTCAGCATTGCATCGAAGCGGCGTGTGACCTTAGGTTTGCGCGCCATGATGCTGCCCTTCCCCACTGATCACCCGCAAGGACCGCCAGTTTTCCGGTTCGCGCCGAGCCCCAACGGCCCGTTGCATCGCGGGCATGCGCTTTCGGCGATTCTGAATGCTGAACTTGCGAGGCGGCATGGTGGGCGCTTTCTGTTGCGGATCGAGGATATCGACGCGGAGCGGAGCCGCAAAGAGCATCTTGCGGCCATCGATGATGCGCTGCGCTGGCTCGGTCTGGTGTGGGAACAACCCGTGCGCCAGCAATCGCAGCATATGGACGATTATGCGCGGGCCTTGGATGAATTGAAACGCAAGGACGTGCTTTATCCGTGTTTCTGCACGCGCGGCGCGCTGGCAGCCAAGGTCGTTGCCGCCGAAGCGCGCGGCGAGGAATGGCTGCGCGATCCTGATGGCGCTCCGCTTTACGATGGCGCGTGCCGGGACTTGCCGTCGATGGAGCGTGAGGCTCGTCTTGCAATAGGGGAGGCGCATCAATGGCGGCTCAATATGCGCAAGGCGCTCGCGCTGATAGGGCCTTTGGCGTGGCGTCGTTTCAATCCGCAAACCGGGGCGTCGATGGATGTTGTTGCCAATCCGCTGCGCTGGGCCGATCCGGTGATTGCGCGTAAGGGTTTGCCGACGAGCTATCATCTCTCCGTCGTCGTCGATGATGCGCTACAGGGCGTCACCCATGTCGTTCGTGGCAGCGATCTCGAGGCCGCGACAGACATTCACGTCGTCTTGCAAAAATTGCTCGCTTTACCGCAGCCGCTTTATTGGCATCACCCGCTCGTGATGGATGGAGAGGGGCACAAACTTGCGAAAAGCAAAGGCTCCCAGTCTTTGCAGGATGAACGTGCAGCAGGCATCGCCGCCCACAGTCTGCAGGCTGAAGCATTTTTGCTGTTGGCTCAGTGAATGCCGAGCCACGCCAACCAAAATGCCGATGTGATGACGGATAATGCCGTGGACAGCGCAATCGCGCTTGAGGCGATGCGCGCTCCGGCCCGGTAGCGCTCTGCAAAAAGATAAGCGTTCACGCCAACAGGCGATGATGCAAACAGCACCGCCACGCCCGCCCATACTGGCGGCATGGTGAAGACGTGAAATGCAAATACATAGACGAGGAATGGATGCACGATTAGTTTCAACGCGGTGATCGTGGCTGCGAGTTTAAAACCCTCGCCAATGCCATAGCGGTAAAGAGCGACGCCCATGGCGAAGAGGGCGCACGGGATAGCGGATGCGCCCAGCATATCGACGATAGTCTTGATGCCAGTTGGAACCGATAGACCCGAGAAGCGGAACGCGGTGCTAAAAAAAATCGCGAGTAATATTGGGTGCAGCAGTAATTGCCGTACGATGCGCCGCCAATGGGCATCGCCCTTTTCTGCCATGATCGTTGCTACGGTCATCATGATGGGCAGATGAACGGCGACCAAAAGAAAGAGTGGCACGGCTCCCGGCTTTCCATAGGCCTCTAGAATAAGCGGAATGCCGACCATCACCGTATTGGCTTGTGCGGATGAAAATCCGGTGACAACATTATCCATACGTCCTAGGCCGAAGGCGCGCTTGCCGATGAACATCGCCACGGCCCAGACGATCGCTGCGCCCATGAAATAGGAGAGCCAATAACCCCAAGGCTGACTCTGCGGCAAATCGGCTGCGGTCAGCGTTTTGAAAATCAAAGCCGGGACTGCGATTGTGAAGACGTAGTCGGAGAGGCCATCGCCAGTCCGATCCAGCACGAGTTTCCCGCGTCGCGCACCATAGCCGATGGCGATAAGGCCGAAGACCGGCAGAACAATCGAGAGAATATGCAGCATCGCTCCGGTCCGTATGCCGGCATGCCGCGCGGCCAAATTGTCAGCGCAAGGAGGCGCGTTCCGAAATGCGCGTCGCCTGCGGAGCCTTGCGCATGATGTCGTCGATACGTTCGCGCTCTTTGCGGAATTCGGCGAGCTGACGCTGGTCGAGCTCTCTTCCACGCGGCAAGCGGATCGACATTGGATCAACGAAATTGTCGTTGACCAGAACTTCGTAATGCAAATGCGGTCCGGTTGAAAGGCCTGTGCGGCCGAGATAGCCAATGATTTGGCCTTGCCGCACGCGCGCGCCCTCAGTGATGCCTTTCGCAAACCCGTTCATGTGCGAATAGGTCGTTACAAAATTATAGGAATGCTGAATCTCGACGCGGCGGCCATAGCCCGAATCCCATTCAGCCTTGACGATGATGCCATCGCCAGCCGCCATGATCGGGGTACCGATCTTGTTTGACCAGTCTACGCCCGAATGAAGGCGTGAATAACGCAAGATCGGATGATATCGCATCCCAAAACCTGAGCGCAGCTCGCCATCGGTGATCGGTTTGCGCAAAAGAAAGCGACGGCTCGACTTGCCACTGTCGTCAAGAAATTCGATGCCTTCGTCCGGGGTTTGGTAGCGATAATAACGCCGGATCTGTCCGCCAGAGTTAAGCGAAGCATAGAGAATATCGATGCGCCCGGGATTATCGTCGTCTTCAGCCCAGAAGACCTCGAAACTGTCTGTTGCCGAGACACGGCGTTGTAGATCGAAATCGTAGAAGAAAACACGGACGATTTGGTCGACAACATTCTTTGGTACTTCGTTTTTGAGAGCCGTTTCATAAAGGCTTTCGAACAGGCGCAGATTGTCGCCCGCTATCTCTTCATCCTCATCGTCTGCGGCATCCTGTTTCGTCGGCAGGGCCGGTGGCTCTACGGAAATGAATTCATTGCGATCGTCGATCGCGGCAATTGCGCGGATTGAATCGTCTTCATAGGCGGTTACACGCAGAAGTTTCTCCGGCTCTTGTCCATCTTTCGGAGCGACGAGCAATTTGAAACGGGTCGTCTCTTTGAGAGCGCCCATGCGGCCTGCCATGATGGATATGATGGTGCGGGCATCGGCTTGCGAGGCACCATTTGCCCGGAGCATCTGTTCAGGAGTCTCGCCGCGCTTGAGCGCGACTACGCGTTCATTAGCGCGCAGAACAGGTGGTAAAATGGTGTTCGCCTTCGGAACGTCGGTGACGTTTTCCGGAACGACTTTTACTTCGATCGAAGAAAACGAGGTTTCCGGTGTCGCCGAAAGACCAAGCACAGGCGAAAAGCCAGGGCCGCGGCTGCTCATTAGCATCTGTTGCGCCGGGATTGGCAAGAGTGCTGCGGTGCGGCCAGCTTCGAGGAAAGCACGGCGAATGTCCTCGACCTGTGCGGAGACTTCAATGTCATCGAGAGTCAGGCCGGAATCCGCACCTGTGTCGGTCGCGAAGCTCCGCTTTTGAAATGAGATCTCTGCGTCAGCCTCTGCAACCTCGGCATTTTCGCTCGGTGCAGGTGCTGGAATGGCTGTGCCGGCCGCATTGAACATCCGCATGACATTAAATTGTGGAACGTCAGCGGCGAAGCCGAGGGGCGTAACCGAGAGATTGGCCGCGACGCGCACGAAAGGCTTCAAGCGAACGACCTCTCGATCGCCAACCTTGATCGTGGTCGCCGCGCGAAAGCCTTGTTTGGCACTTGCCATTGCAGGATCAGGTGCCGTAACGAGCCGATCCCCACGGGAACGAGGTGCACCCGCTGCGCTCCGCATCGTTGCAGGGCTTGCAACCTCCGCTCGTTCGGCAAAGACCCATTCACCATCTAGTGCAGCGAGAATGGCTGACGCCATCAAGCCGCCACCCGTCAGGCCAACCAGAATGGAACCAGCGAGCCATCGCAGGCTGACCGCGCGCCTGTCATAGGCGCGCGCATCTGATCCATCCAGTACGATGGGGGGATCAAGCCCGGGATCGATCGCCTGCGCCGAAAGGGCCGCGCGCGGGCGCAAGGCAGTGGCACGGTTCAAAAGGGTTCAGCCTTGTTCCTCATTATCCCGACCGGGCGGGACCATGGAGCCGTTCGACTGTGAGGTCAATGGAAGCCCCGAGGTTGCTTAGGCCCTGCAATCATGGCTCCTTTGAGGCCGAAAGGCGGCTCTATCCACAGGGCAAAAGCCGCAATCGGAACTCCTGTCATGAAAATGCGTTTTTTATCGCTTTTCCGTGCAGGTGGCTGTTGACTCCTTTTGAGGAGAGGGCCTATATACGCGCCATCGAGGGCGATTGCTGTGCAATATCGTCCTGCAGCTTTTCCTCATCGCAGATGCGGATAAGGCCTTTCGGGGCCGAAAGTTGCGTCGTCTATTGGATGCGCAAGCACCCTTGGCTGTTTGACATTATTGGAAGGAAGAGAAGCGCGGACGGCGGTTTCTTTGCGGTTTCTATTGGGTTTATGCCTGATGGGAGCGAAAGAGATGATGCTGTTACGCGTTTTGGAAGCTCGCTTGGCCGTATTTCCAGAGATGGTGGTATGGTTTAGGTGGAGCTCCGTCAAAAACGTGATTGAGGGACTGGGGGTTTTGACTTCTGGTCCACTTGTGACAGCCAAGGATTATCTCCAACTTGAGAGTTTGATCCTGGCTCAGAGCGAACGCTGGCGGCAGGCTTAACACATGCAAGTCGAACGCCCCGCAAGGGGAGTGGCAGACGGGTGAGTAACACGTGGGAACGTACCCTTTGGTTCGGAATAACTTGGGGAAACTCAAGCTAATACCGGATAAGCCCTTATGGGGAAAGGTTTACTGCCGAAGGATCGGCCCGCGTCTGATTAGCTAGTTGGTGAGGTAATGGCTCACCAAGGCGACGATCAGTAGCTGGTCTGAGAGGATGATCAGCCACACTGGGACTGAGACACGGCCCAGACTCCTACGGGAGGCAGCAGTGGGGAATATTGGACAATGGGGGCAACCCTGATCCAGCCATGCCGCGTGAGTGATGAAGGCCTTAGGGTTGTAAAGCTCTTTT
>Ga0214917_10000214_pt1 | contig 74728 bp, 83 predicted proteins | sample LL_1208_BB_MetaG_FD_177983 | JGI IMG/M metagenome (GOLD analysis project Ga0214917, IMG submission 177983) | Freshwater microbial communities from Lake Lanier, Atlanta, Georgia, United States - LL_1208_BB | ecosystem: Environmental > Aquatic > Freshwater > Lake | place: USA: Georgia | collected... | reverse complement strand
GGAACCCGACAAGTAACCCCAATCAGCGGGCCCAGACAGACCACGCGCAGCACCACCACCGGCCAATAAATTGGGAAACACACTGCCATCGGTGCGCAGCACGCGCATGTCGGTGTTGATTTCCAATCCGCCTTGTGTGTGGGTCAAGGCACCAATGATCTTGCATAGGTAAAAAGGGGCTTGCAGCGGCGGCTTTTGGGTGAAGTCACGACCAAACGCATCGGCTTTTTGACCACTGGCACTGGCAGCCACATCGGCAAAGGTGGCTGTCAATGCCTTTTCATCGCAGCCAATCGCCTTGGACAAAGACGCAATGCTGTCGTGGCGTTTGATGGCACCAGACTCATTGGCCTGCATGTGGCTGTGTTGTTTGTTCGCTGGAATCTCGCCGCGTTCGTCCCAAATGGCCCAGGCGTATTGACCGGCTTGGCGGTGCACATGCAAGGCCTGCTCTGAATAACCGGAGTTCTCGTTGGAAAAGCGTTGGCCCGCTTGGTTGACGTGAAAGCCGCCTTCCGTCACGGTGGGCCAGCTCAAGTGGACCGCATGCGGTGTGGCCACCGCTCCATGGCCTTGGAAGGAGCCCATGTCTTTGAGGGATGCGCCCAGGGCGGTGCCCCACATCACGGCATCGCCTTGGTTGCCAGCGTGGCCTTCATAAAACAAATCCACGGCCTCAGGGATATATTGGCGCAGCATGTCTTTGTTGCCACCAAATCCATTGCAGGCCAAGATCAGCACATCGCAGCCCATGTCTTCGGTCTTGCCATCAGGCCGCTTGACCCGCACGCCGTGCACCAGGCCAGCGTCGTCGGCAAACAAATCGGTCACATGGGCGGATGTGGCAATCGGGATGCCCTCGCGCTCAACCGCAGACAACAATACCGCCAGCAACTCAGCGCCATAGCGCGTGGGAGAGGCATGCATGTGCGGACGGCTGTGGCCTGGGTATTGAAAATCCAGCACCGGGGAAATGGGCAATTGGTAGCGCTCTGCCAGCCATTCGACGGTGGGACCCGATGCGTGGGCAATGTGGCGGGCGATCTCCAGGTCACATTCCCCATGGGCTTTGGCGACCAAATCCATGAACAACAATTCAGGGGTGTCGTCCATCAGGCCTGCGGCTTTTTGCAACCGGGTGCCCGCCGCAGGAATTTGCCCGCCCGACAAAGAGGTGTTGCCCATGGGGCGTGCATCCCGCTCCAAGATCAACACCTCGGCCCCGCGCTCATTGGCAGCCAAAGCGGCAATCGTTCCGCAAGCACCGGCACCTATGATGAGCACTTGCACACGGCTGGAAAACTGGGCCTGATCAGGCTTGAGCACCGGCATGGGTAACTCCTTTAAAGAGGTTTAAAAAACTCAAGGCGCAGTGAGATTGGGCAACCAAGTGATCATCTCCGGGAAGATCACATACAAGCCCAGTGACAAGAAGTCGAGCAAGATGAACGGCGTCACGCCGGCAAAAGCTTGTCCCAGCGTGACCGGTATTGGCGACGAACTCTTGACCACAAACACATTGAGACCCACCGGCGGTGTGAGCACACCAATTTCTGCGAGTTTGACCGCCACCACACCCAACCAAATCGGGTCAAAGCCGGCCTCTTTCATGACCGGGAACATGATGGGCAGGGTCATCACCATGATGGCAATGGGTTCAATGAAACAGCCCAAGATGGTGAACAACACCACAAAGGAAAACAAGTAGGTGTATTTGTTAGCCCCCAAGCCAATCATGAAGCTCGACAGGGTGGTGACCAAGCCTGAGTAGGTGAGGAAACGTGCAAACAACATGCCGCCCACCACGATGATGAAAATCACCGAGGTGGTGACCGCTGCTTCTTTGAGCACACCAATGAGAGAGCCGGGTGTCAATTTGCGACGTGCCAACGCAATCAGGAAGGCCCCAAAAGCACCCACTGCACCCGCATAGGTGGCCGGGAAGTAGCCACCGTAGATTCCGCCCACCACGATGGCGAACAAAATCATGATGCCGTAAACCCCTTTGAGGGAATCAAAGCGCTCGGCCCAGGTGAATTTGAGATTGGCCAGTGGGGCCATATCTGGCCGCACGCGGGCCAGCACATAAATTCCGGTGCAGTAAATGATGGCGGTCAAGATGCCCGGCACCACGCCTGCGATCAGCAGTTTGCCAATCGACTGCTCGGTGATGACGGCATACACCACCATCAAGATGCTCGGCGGTATCAGGGCGGCCAAAGTGCCTGCAGCGGCGATGCATCCCGCGTTGAGCCGCACGTCATAGCCAAATCGGGCCATCTCGGGCATGGCCATTTTGGTGAACACGGCGGCATTGACGATGGTGGAGCCTGAAGCGGCCCCAAATGCAGCCGAAGACATGACAGTGGCCATGGCCAAGCCGCCGCGCAGTGCACCCAACCACACATAAGCCATGCGAAACAATTCGGTGGTGATGCCCGACACCGTGGCAAATGAGCCCATCAATATGAACAAAGGGATGACCGCCAGAGCAAACGAATTGGTGGTGCCAAAGGGAATGGCAGCGATCTGGGCAAATGCGGCATCCGGGCCGACCGACAGGTAAATGCCCAAAAAACCGGCCAGGCCCAGGGCCACACCGATGTGCGCACCCAGCGCCAGCCAAACCAGCAGCAGGCCAACGACCAAATATCCAGTGGTTTCAGGAGAAAGTAACGGCATTGGAGTGTCTTAAAGTGTTTACTGAAAGTTGGTCTGGGTGTTTTGCTCAACACGGGCTTGGCCACTGAACATTCGGCGAGCATCTTGGATCAAGTCCAGCCCCAGCTGCACCAAAAGCAGTGCACAGCCCACCACCAATAGCAATCGCGCTGGAAACAGCGGGAAGCGAATGGAGCCCATGGTGGCCTCGTTGATTTCCAGGCTGTAGAGGGCTTCGTCAATACCTTGCCAGGTCACAAGGCCAAAAAAGGCAATCGCCACCAAATGCGTGACCACATCCATGAAGGCCTTGGTGCGCGGGCTTCGCTCGGTGTAAAAAATTTCCACCCGAATGTGACCGCGCTGTGTCTGGGTGAATGCCAGCGCGCCAAATACGATCAGCACCATGGTGCTTTCGGTGATCTCCAAAGTGCCAGGAACAGGCCATCCAAAAAACTTGGTGCCCACCACATCGGCAAAGCCCAAAAACATCGAAATGATCATGCCCACAGCACCCATTAGCAACAAAATTAAGGCCAGTTTTTGCACCCATTCACTGATTTTTTGCATGTCGTGAGGTCCTAGAAATGGGGTTGTCCAGCACACTCAGGTGCGGCCAGGATTCGGAGAAGTATTTCTTGTCCACTGCCAACCCATCCTTTATAGGGCGGGTGGCCATAGATAAAAAACAGGCTTAGACCGTTCAGTCCAAGCCTCGGAGAGGGATGAGGTGCTTATAGGCCCAATATTTGGCGCCAGCGGGCAGCCACTTTCTTGGGGGTATCGGCATCGCCCGTGGCCGCTGCGGTGGCTTTTTCCCACTCGGCCAAGAAGTCGGGAGCAGTGGAACGCCACTTTTTCAACTCTTCGTTGGAGATGGGGATCACATTGCCGCCTTGTGCTTTGATGTTGACCAAAGACTTGGCCTCAAAATCCAGGATGTAGTTCATGTACTCACGTTGTGTGGCACGGGCTTCTTCTTGGAAGATTTTTTGAATATCGGGTGGCAGACGGGCCCAGGTGCGTTTGCTGATGGTGATGTTGTGACCAGAGATGGCCATCACAGGGCCGCAATGGGTTTTGGCCACTTCGTTGAGTTTGAGTGACTGGATGTTGCCCGGGTTGATGAAAGAGTAATCAATGTTGCCGTTTTTGAGGGCCTCATAAACACCGACGGGCGGCACGGTGACTGGCACAGCGCCAATGGCGGTGAATGCCTTGGGAATGTCAGCCCCAAAGCTGCGGGCTTTTTTGCCGCGCATGGTGGCAATGCTGGCGCAATCCTTGGTATCGCCACTCAGGTAGTACTCGCCCAGTGGTTGCTGAAACAACCAAACCACACCAATGCGGTCCATTTCTTGTTTGTAAATGGGCATTTCTTCCACCACCGTCTCCAGCAAGTCAATCACCTGTTTGGTGGAGGTGAATAACATGGGTGTTTGAAATGCGCGCCAGTAGCGCAATTGATCGGGGTTATAACCTGGTGCTGTAGCGGTCATGTCGATGGCACCACGTGCCGTCAGCATGAGCAATTCGGTGTCTTTGCCCAAGCCGCCAGCAAATGTGATTTCAATTTTCACGGCACCGTTGGTGCGCTTTTCAATTTTGGCGGCGAAGTCTTTTTCAAGTTGCAGAAAGGGGCCATCGGGCAGGTAGTGTCCCCAGCGCAGCAGGTACTTGGGTTGAGCCATGGCAGCTGCGGCCAAGGTCAAGCCCAGCACAGTGGCCAGCGCAGAACGCAAAAACGAAAACTTGTTGAATTGCATTGAGGGCTCCTGTTTATATGCAAATGAAAGGGTACAAAACATTGTTGGTGTGAACTTATGCTTTGTCAAGCGAGCAAACCTCACTGCGCAAGCGGGGTATCAAATAGGTCTAACACGTTTTGCGAACGCCATGTTGGCGCACACAATGTGGTTACTGTGGTAATAATTCTGGGCTTGATGCTCATACAGGTACAGGCCATATCACTGGCATACTGAGCTTCGTTCAAACAACCTCCAGCCATCACAGGAGTACCACCATGGATTTACAACTTCGCGGCAAAACCGCTATGGTCACGGGGGCCAGTGTGGGCTTGGGGCGCTGCATGGCGCTGATGTTGGCGCGAGAAGGTTGCGAGTTGGCGCTGGTGGCCCGACGTGAACCCTTGCTCAACATTTTGGCTCAAGAGATTCAATCCCAAGGCGGTGCCAAGCCCTTGGTGGTGGTGTGTGACATCACCCAACCCAATGCGTCTGAGCTCATACGCGAACAAGTGATTCAGCGTTGGGGTGGCTTGGATATCTTGATCAATAACGCAGGTGGTTCACGACCGTTTGCCGGCATCGGTACCCGAGAACAATGGGACGATGCCATGAATTTGAATTTTCACGCTGGGCGCGAATTGACCCATGCCTTGTTGCCCTACATGCAGAAGCGCGGTTTTGGGCGCATCGTCAATTTGACGGGTCCAGATGAGCCCATGACCATGAATGGGGGGGTACCGCCCAATGGTGCTGTGCATTTGTGGTCCAAGGCTTTGTCCAGGCATGTGGGTGCAAACGGCATCACCGTCAACAGCATCGCTCCTGGGCGCATCCATTCAGAACAAGTGGACCAAAAACTATTGCCCACGCCGCAGGCGCAGCAGGCTTGGGTGGCGGCCAATGTGCCTGCGGGTTATATCGGTGAGCCCGAAGACCTTGGAGCCCTGGTGTGTTTTTTGGTGTCCCCCCTGGCGCGCTACATCACAGGGCAAGTCATCCATGTCGATGGCGGTGCCAGACGCGCTGCGTCCTAAAGGTTTTAAAACTTGCCGTATTGGAGATATGCCTCCACCGGGTCCATGCCTGAGCGGATGGCCTCGCGCACCTGGTTTTCGGTCTGCGCCACGGCTTCGGTTTGGCTCACCACATCGGCCACCAAGGCCTGAGGGATGACCACCACCCCATCGCGATCGCCCAGCACATGGTCGCCGCTGTGGATGGTGACGCTGCCAATGGTTACCGGCTCGCCATAGCGGTCAGGTTGCCAGCGCGCCACGATGTCGGACGGGGTGAAGAACGTGTGCACCACCGGAAAGCCCAACTCCAAAATGAAGTCGGTGTCGCGGCATCCCCCATCGACCACATAGCCCAGCACCCCTTTGTTTTTCAAGGTTTCGGCAGACAACTCACCCATCAAGGCAATTTCTTGGTTGTGCGGCTGGCACACCACCACATGCCCACTGGGCGCTTTGGACAACAAGTTGGTCCAACCCAATAAGCTGTCGTGGCGGCTTATGCTGTGGTCGATGTGGCCCGAGACTGTCCAGGCCGGGCCGGCCAGCTTGAGGGCCGGATCCAGGGGGCGCAGGTGTGAGGGCAGCACGCAATTGGGGTGATCCATCCCGCGCATCACATCATGCACCGCGCCGGTATAGAGTTTGGACAATCGCTCGACCAGTGATGGGTTGTTGGGCATCATGGGGGTACTCCTGTGAGCCACTTTACGAGATTGGGCAGCTGGCCTGCGTGCTGGAAAACCCCTGCTACAAGCCGCTGTCCCAGTTTTGTGGATAGACCCACAACAGCAGGCTGGTCATCACCAAGTAACGCAAGAATTTACCCACACCCATGTACATCAAGCAAGGCCAAAAGGGCAAACGCAAATACCCGGCCACCGCACACAAGGGGTCGCCAATCACGGGCAGCCAACTGAGCAAACAGGCTTTGGGCCCCAAAGTTTGCAGCCAAGCCAGGGCGCGCAAGCGCACCGCACTGTCGCCGCGCACCTTGCTCACCATTTTTTCGGTGCCCCAACCCATCCACCAATCCAGTGCGCCGCCCAAAGTGTTGCCCAACGTCGCCACGCCAATGGTGGGCCAAAATAACTCGGGGTTGAGCTTGATCAAACCAAACACCACCGGTTCTGAACCCATGGGCAACAAGGTGGCCGACACAAAGGACACCACAAACACTGTGCTCAGGCCGTAGCGTGGCAGTGCCAAAGTGGTCAACAACAGGTGCATCCAATCCATCGTGGCCTCAGTATAGGAACATGTTAGGGGTCACTGCGCTCGCATGGGTGTTTACGTGAATGAAAAAACTGTTTGGACGACTTGTCATGCGCAATGGCACGCCGCTAAAATCGTGCCTTCTTTTTAAGCACTCGCTCTGCCCGCTCCATCAAACTTTTGATCATGCAAATTGGACCTTTTGCGCTGCGCAATCGATTGATGGTCGCCCCCATGGCGGGCGTGACCGACAGGCCTTTTCGCCAGCTGTGCAAACAATGGGGTGCGGGTTATGCGGTCAGCGAAATGATCACTTCGCGACCTGATTTGTGGCACACCGCCAAAACCATGCGGCGCGCCGATCACCACGGCGAAAGCGGACCGATTGCCGTGCAAATTGCTGGCACCGATCCGCAGACGATGGCCCATGCAGCGCGCCACAACATCGATCACGGTGCGCAAATCATTGACATCAACATGGGTTGTCCGGCCAAAAAAGTCTGCCATGTCTGGGCCGGCTCGGCTTTGATGCAAAACCCAACATTGGCCCTGGCCATCGTTGAGGCGGTGGTCCAAGCCTGTGCCCCATTGGGCGTGCCGGTCACCTTGAAGATGCGCACCGGCTGGAGCCAGGCGCACAAAAATGCATTGCCTTTGGCCTTGGCCGCTGAACAAGCGGGCGTGCAAATGATCACCATCCATGGTCGCACCCGTGAGCAAGCTTACAAAGGCCAGGCCGAATACCTCACGGTGGCCGAGGTCAAGTCTCGCGTGCGCGTTCCGGTGGTGGTCAATGGCGACATCGATTCACCTCAAAAAGCCCGCGCTGTGCTTGCACTCACGGGTGCGGATGCTTTGATGGTCGGCCGCGCCGCGCAAGGTCGGCCTTGGATTTTTCGCGAAATCGCCCACCACCTGGAAACCGGTGACCTGCTGGCCCCGCCCCTGGTGGCTGAGGTGCGTCGCACCTTGTTGGCCCATTTGCATGCGCATTGCGCTTTGTATGGTGAGTGGACCGGTGTGCGCACTGCCCGCAAGCACTTGGGTTGGTATGTGCGCCACATGCCAGGTGGTGAAACCTTTCGCCAGCATATCAACACATTGGAAGACCCGCAGGCCCAGGCCGATGCGTTGGGTTTGTTTTTTGATCAGTGGGCACAAACCTCTGACCGCATGCCTGCGGCCGATTGGGCCCACACCCCAACAACTGAGACACAGTTAGCATGAGCAAAAAAAACATAGAAGACGTGGTGCGTGCCAGTCTGGAGACTTACCTGCGCGATTTGCGCGGCACCGAACCCGGCAATTTGCATGACATGGTGATGCTCACGGTTGAAAAACCATTGCTGGAGGTGGTCATGAAGCACGCGGACGACAACCAGTCCCGTGCCGCCCAATGGCTGGGCCTGAACCGCAACACCTTGCGCAAAAAACTCACCGAGCACAATCTGCTTTGATTCCTTCTTCCGAGCGCCAGTGGACACACGCCTCTGCGACAACCTTGGAGCATCATGAATGCATTGATCTCAGTCTCTGATAAGAGCGGTATCGCCGAACTCGCCCATGCCTTGCACGACTTGGGGGTGGGCCTGATTTCCACCGGCGGCACGGCACAATTGCTGCGCGACCAAGGTTTGACGGTGCGCGAGGTGGCCGATGTCACGGGCTTTCCCGAAATGCTCGATGGTCGAGTGAAAACCTTGCACCCCAAGATACATGGTGGCTTGTTGGCCCGGCGCGACTTGTCCGCGCACAGGCAGGCCTTGCAAATTCATGGCATCGACACCATTGACCTGTTGGTGGTCAATCTCTATCCGTTTGAGGCCACCGTGGCCAAGCCCGGTTGCACCCTGGAGGATGCGATTGAAAACATCGATATTGGTGGCCCTGCCATGGTGCGCAGCGCTGCCAAAAATTGGAAACATGTGGCCGTGCTCACCGACGCCTCTCAATATAGTCCGGTGGTGGATGAATTGCGTCAGCACGGTGCCTGGAGCGATACCACCCGCTTTGCTTTGGCCGTGGCCGCATTCAACCGCATCAGCCAGTACGACGGTGCCATCAGCGATCATCTCTCGCGCATCCAAGTCGATGGCACGCTCACCGTGTTTCCGTGGCAAGCCAATGGCCGCTTTGTCAAACTGCAAGACCTGCGTTACGGCGAAAACCCGCATCAATTGGCGGCCTTTTACCGCGATGTGAACCCTGCCCCGGGTTCCTTGGTCATGGGTGTGCAGTTGCAGGGCAAGGAGCTGTCCTACAACAACATTGCCGACGCCGATGCCGCCTGGGAATGTGTGAAAAGTTTTGTCATGCCCGCTTGCGTGATCGTCAAACACGCCAATCCATGCGGTGTGGCCCTGGGCGCAGATGCCTTGCAGGCTTATCGCAAAGCCTTTCAAACCGACCCCACCTCGGCCTTTGGCGGGATCATTGCGTTCAATTGTGCGGTAGACCTGGCCACGGCAGAGGCGGTTCACCAACAATTTGTGGAGGTGTTGATCGCACCCGCCTTCAGTGCCGACGCAATGGCCCTGTTGCGATCCAAAGCCAATGTGCGGGTCATGCAAATCGACTTGCCACCCGGCGGTGACACCGATTGGGCACGCGGCCAAAACACCGTGGATATCAAGCGCATTGGATCTGGGGTGCTGATGCAAACCGCTGATAACCATGTGTTGCAAGTCAGCGACCTCAGCGTGGTGACGACAAAGCAGCCCAGCGCACAACAAATCGAAGACTTGCTATTCGCCTGGAAGGTGGCCAAATTTGTCAAGAGCAATGCCATTGTGTTTTGTCGCGATGGCATGACCTTGGGTGTCGGGGCCGGGCAGATGAGTCGCCTGGATTCAGCCCGCATTGCCAGCATCAAAGCGGGACACGCCCACTTGAGCCTGCAAGACTCGGTGGTGGCGAGTGATGCGTTTTTCCCGTTCCGCGATGGGCTGGATGTGGTGGTGGATCAGGGCGCAACTTGCGTCATACAGCCGGGCGGCTCGATGCGCGATCCAGAGGTGATTGATGCGGCCAACGAGCGCGGCGTGGCCATGGTGTTCACGGGGGTCAGGCACTTCAGGCATTGAGCGTGATGGCCTTGCTTTGTTCGCAATGATGTCTAAGCTCAATGCGAGCCCGAAAGGCGCGGCAGACTGATCACAGCGTCGCCAACACCTCTGCCGCTGCTTGTACCGTGTCAGCAATGTCTTGCGCGGTGTGCGCACCGCTGACAAACCCAGCCTCGTACAAGGCCGGCGCGATGTAAACCCCTTTGTCCAGCAAGCCATGGAACAAGCGGTTGAATTTGGGGCCATCGCTGGTCATCACCTTGGCGTAGTTTTGCGGCAACTCGGGCAGCAAAAAGAAACCGAACATCCCGCCTTGGCAGTCGGCGCTGAAGGGCACACCGGCTTTGGCGGCGGCGGCTTTGAGGCCATCCACCAAGCTTTGGGTGCGGGCCGACAGGGCATTGAAAAAACCAGGTTTTGAAATTTCATGCAAGGTGGCCAAGCCGCAAGCAGTGGCCACCGGATTACCGCTCAAGGTGCCCGCTTGGTAGACCGGCCCCAAAGGCGCAAGTTGTTCCATCACCGCGCGCTTGCCGCCGAAAGCCGCCAGCGGCATACCGCCCCCAATCACCTTGCCCAGCACCGTGAGGTCGGGCTCGAAACCAGGCAAGGACTTGGCGTACACACTTTGGGCACTGCCCAAGGCGACGCGGCAACCCGTCATCACCTCGTCAAACACCAACAAGGTACCGTGCTGGCTGCACAGTTCTCGGCAGCGTTTCATGAACGGCACGCTGGCGCGCACAAAGTTCATGTTGCCGGCGATGGGTTCAATCATCAAACAAGCCAACTCCTGGCCGTGCAGGGCAAAGGCCTCTTCGAGTTGTGCCAGGTTGTTGTATTCGAGCACTAAGGTGTGTTGCACCACTTCGGGGGGCACGCCCGCGCTGGTGGGGTTGCCGAAGGTGGCCAAACCAGAGCCCGCTTTCACCAACAATGCATCGGCATGGCCGTGGTAACAGCCCTCGAACTTGATGATCTTGCTGCGTCCGGTGGCACCACGTGCCAACCGCAGTGCGCTCATGCCAGCCTCGGTGCCCGAGCTGACCAAGCGCACCATGTCCATCGAGGGGATGAGTTTGAGCAGCGCTTCGGCGAGTTCAATTTCACGCTCGGTGGGGGCACCGTAAGAGAAGCCTTCCAACACCGCTTTTTGCACCGCTTCGACCACCGCTGGATGACCGTGACCCAGAATCATGGGGCCCCATGAGCCGATGTAATCGATGTGGCGCTGGTCATTCGCGTCCCAAAAATAAGCACCCTGTGCGCGCTTGACAAAACGAGGCGTGCCACCCACTGCGCGAAAAGCGCGCACCGGCGAATTGACACCACCAGGGATGACTTGGCGGGCGCGCTCAAAGAGTGTTTGGTTCAGATCGGTCATGGCGGATCAATGCTTGGTTTCGTGCGGTGGAAGGGCAAATTCGGTGGCCACATCACTGCTGTCGCTCTCGTCATCATCGCTGTGGGCCCAAAACAAACGATCGGGTACCACATGGCCCATGCCAGAGCGAAAACCGTTGTCCAAGCAATGATCCAGGTAATTGAGGGCTTCCAGGCAAGCGGCTTCCAGATCGGTGCCAGCCGCGAGCAAGGCAGCCAGCGCCGCACTCAAGGTATCGCCTGCGCCAGAGAAAACCGCGTCGATGTGCTCAAAACGCTCCGTGGCCAATACCGTCATGGGTGTGGCCAAGGCGTTTTCAATTTGTTGGTCGGCTTGGGCGATGCCGGTGACCAATAAGTAGGGCGTGCCTTTTTCGCTGGCCGCACGCGCCAGGTCGCGCGGGCCTGGGCTTTTGCTTTGCGACCAGTCGGGCAATAACCAGCGCCATAAAGTGCTGTGGTTACCCACCAGCACGGTGGTTTGGGGGAGCAGCAATTCCATGAAGGCATCTTGATAGGCCTCGGCTTGGTCTTCATCCCACCAGGACAAATTGGGCATATAAGCAACCACCGGCACTTGGGCGTAATCGCTGCAGGTTTGGGCCACCACGCTGAGGTTTTCGGGGGTGCCGCAAAAACCCACTTTGAAAACTTGCACCGAGCTGTCTTCCAGCACCACGCGGGCTTGTTCGGCCACGGCGTCGTCGTCCAGAGCGATGTGGTCGAAAATTTCTGCACTGTCGCGGATGTAAACGCCTGTCACCACCGCCATTGGGTGTGCGCCCACCGAGGCCACGGTGAGTTGGTCGGCACCCAGGCCGCCGGCACCACTGGCGTCGTTGGCGTTGAAGCACATCACGCAGGCGGGGGCGCTGGCCTCTTCATCCAGCGATGGGTTGTCATGAGATGGGAATTCTTGCGCCATGGTGATCTATACAATGCAAGTCATTCTATGCGAGCCCTTTGTGGCTAAGCCCTTAGCTTTTTTCATTCGATCCGAAGGCAAGACTGTGGCAAAAACCTGGATGTGTTTGATATGCGGATGGATTTACGACGAATCCACCGGCGCACCTGAGCATGGCATTGCGCCTGGAACGCCTTGGGAGCAAGTTCCCATGAACTGGACATGCCCAGAATGCGGTGCGCGCAAAGAAGACTTCGAAATGGTTGAAATTTAAATCACCTGTTTGCCCATGAACCCTGAGGTTCTTGTTGCGCCTGTTGTTTGGCGGCAGGCCTTCGACCAGGCCATGTTGGATTTGTTGCGTGGCCGACCTCGTGTGGCCCATGCGCCTGCCCAAGTTCTGCAATCCTTGTGTGTGCAAGCCGCTCATGGGCCACCCAATTCCCTCGCAGAGCAGCTTAAATTTTGGGCTGTTGCCGGTCATTTTTTCGCCCACTTGTCGCAAGCCCAAGGTTTGGATTGGCAGGATTGGCACGGCGTGGTCTGCGCCCGCATCATGGCCGCAGCCCCCGGTGTGGCTCCGCTGGTGCCCACGCCCACGCAACAGGCCGAGGCCTTGAACAGTTTGTTCCTTGAGTTTGTCCATGCCCAGGTGGGGGATTGGCAAGCCTTGCTCGAGCATGCGGCCAATGCGCCATCGGATGAGTCTTTGCGCAATGCCTTGGGGGCATCCACCGAGCTGTTGCGCCAGCTGTTGCGCGACATGCAACTCGATGGCATGGCTGAGTTGTGCGAGGCGCTGGCCCAAGCGGTGCACGCGGCCTGGTCGCGCGAAGACTTTAATGGCTTGGCTGAGCAAGCGTTGGCCGCTGCGCATGAAATGCTGCGCCTGTTGCACCAGTACGCGGCCGGTTTTGTGCGCGCACCCAACCCGGCGCTGATGGCGGCATTGCGCGGCTTGGCCGTCTGAGCCCGCAGCGGGTTTACTTTTTCACCACCGAATAGCGCAACAAGGTGTCTGACCGAGCCTGCGCATGGTCAACCACTGGCCATGGCTGGTTCTCACCCAGGCGGATGCCGGCGTCTTGAAGCACCTCGGCGGGGGCCAGCCAGGGTGCATGGATGTGGCGATCGGGCAGCGCGGCCAACTGGGTCTGATAGCGCCGGATGAACTTGCCTTGGGGGTCAAACTTTTCGCTTTGGCTGATGGGATTGAAGATGCGAAAGTAGGGCTGTGCATCACAACCGCTGGAACTGGCCCATTGCCAGCCGCCATTGTTGGCGGCCAGATCAAAGTCAATCAAATGGGTGGCAAAGTAAGCCTCCCCCCAGCGCCAATCGATGCCCAAGTCCTTGACCAAAAAACTGGCCACCACCATGCGCAAGCGGTTGTGCATGTAGCCAGTTTGGTTGATTTGCGCCATGGCCGCATCCACCAAAGGGTAGCCGGTGCGCGCTTGACACCAGGCGGCAAACAGATCGTTGGCGCCTTGGCCACTGGCCCAGGCTATGGCATCGTATTCGGGTTTGAATGAGCGCTCCACCACACGCGGATGGTGGAACAAAATTTGGTGGTAAAAGTCGCGCCAAATCAACTCGGTCAACCACACCGCTGCCCCCGCCGAACCCTGCTGCATGCGCTCATGGGCCAAGCGTGCGAGTTCGCGCACTGACACCGTGCCAAAGCGCAGGTGCACGCTCAGGTAACTGGGTCCTTTGATGGCTGGGAAATTGCGCGTTGCTTCGTAGTGGTCGATGCGCGTTAAAAAATCTGCCAACACCTGTTGCCCGCCGGTGGCACCGCATTTCACGGGTAACTCGGCCAAATTGCTGGGCGCAAAGCCAATGTCTTGCGCCGTGGGTGGGTCTTTTTGCCACGCCGCTGGTCGCTGGGCCAACTGGCCGCGCAAGCCGCTGCAAGGCCAGGCGGTCAAGTGCTGAGCGGGCTGGAGTTTTTTCAGCCAAGCGTTTTTGTAGGGCGTGAACACGCCATACGGTGTGCCACTTTGCGTCAACACCTCTGCGCGCTCAAACACCACATGGTCTTTGAAGGTGAAAAATTCCTGCCCTTGTTGGGCCAAGCGGGTGCGCACCAAGTTGTCGCGCGCCACAGCGGCAGGCTCATCGTCATGATTGGCAAATACCGCTTGGACGCCGAGCTGTTGGGCCAAAGTGCCGACCTCATGGGCTGCCTCGCCATGGCCAACCATCAGTCCGGCATGCGCATGACCTGCCAAAGCGCGCAGGGCAGCATCCAAATCGCACAGGCTGGCCAAAATAAAGTCCACCCGTCGGTCTCTGCGCGGTAGCGGTTCTAAGATATCGCGATCAAGCACAAACAGCGCGTGCACCTGGGCGCATTGGTCCAAGGCGTGGTGCAAGGCGGCGTGATCGTGGGCGCGCAAATCGCGGCGAAACCACACCAAACCCGTGTCAAACCGGGCAGTGTCTGGGCGTTTTGTCTTCAACATAAAATGCGCTAATGACCATGGATTCTGAACCGATCAATCTGACGCATCATTTTTTGATCGCCATGCCCGGATTGTCCGATGAATCGTTTTCCAAGAGCGTCGTTTACTTGTGTGAACACAGCGAACGTGGGGCTTTGGGGTTGGTGATCAACAAACCCAGCGACATCAATGTGCGCGGTTTGTTCGACAAAGTCGACCTGCCCCTGCACCGTGAAGACCTGAATCAAACCCCTGTTTACCAAGGCGGACCGGTGCACACCGAGCGTGGCTTTGTGCTGCATGAACCGGTGTTGGCTGCAACCACCCCACCGAGTGAATCCGCGTACGCATCGACTTTGTCGGTACCGGGGGGCTTGGACATGACTACCTCCAAAGACGTGCTCGAGGCCTTGTCCACCGGTGCGGGTCCGCGCAAGGTGCTGATCTCTTTGGGTTATGCCGCTTGGGGGCAAGGTCAATTGGAGTCGGAGTTGGCTGAAAACGCCTGGTTGACGGTGCAGGCCGATACCTCGGTGATTTTTGACACCCCTTGCGACCAGCGCTACGACAAAGCGCTGTCCTTGTTGGGCTTGCAGTCATGGATGATTTCGCCTGACGCGGGGCACGCATGAGCGTTGGCGCATCGATCGGCTCCCGTCAGCTTGCGCCCCATTTGCTTTCTTTTCTGGCTTTTGACCCTGGCACCCGGCGCACTGGCGTAGCGGTGGGCAACCGTTTGCTGCGCCAGGCTTCGCCGCAAGGTCATTTGACAGCGCAAGGCGATGCGCGTTGGCCCTTGATCACCCGCTGCATCCAAGACTGGCAGCCCGATGCCTTGGTGGTGGGTGTGCCGTTTCACCCTGATGGTGCAGCGCATGAAAACACCCACCGGGCCCGACGCTTTGCACGCCAGTTGCAGGGCCGCTATGGATTGCCGGTGTTTGAAGTTGATGAGCGCTACAGCACCACCGAGGCTTTGGCAAATCGGGCTGCGGATGTGGATGCGGTCAGTGCCAGCATCATCTTGCAGCAGTTTTTTCAGGAGATGGCCGCATGAGTGGAAATTTGTCGCTCAATGCCGAGAGCTTGTATGGCGACTTGTTGCGCGCCTTGCAACCGCGTTGGCAGGCGCAAGACCGCTTGGTCGGTATCACCTCAGGTGGCGCTTGGTTGGCCGAGCGTTTGCAAGCCGACTTGGGTGTGGCCGAGCCCTTCGGGGTCATTTCTTCGGCCATGCACCGCGATGATTTTGCGCGCCGCGGTTTGGCCGATGGCGGCGTGACCCGCTTGCCTTTCGACATCGAAGGAGCCTGCCTTTGGGTCATTGACGACGTGCTCTACACCGGGCGCACGGTGCGTGCGGTTATCAACGAGCTGTACGACTATGGCCGACCTGCGAGAGTGCGCTTGGCGGTATTGGTCGACCGGGGCGGGCGCGAGTTGCCCATCCAATCCGACTGCGCTGCGGCCCGCCTGAGCCTGCCCGCAGATCAAAAGTTGAGGTTGCAGCGCAATGATCAAGGCCAGCTGTCTTTTTCGCTCAGGGGTTGATGGTGCTTTACAAAAGAAATCCACAACTCAACCGTCACGGCGAATTGATCCATCTCTTGTCCACCGAGGGTTTGCCGCGCAACACCATCACCCATATTTTGGACATCGCCAGCCAGTTTGTGTCGGTCAGCGACCGCGAGGTGAAAAAAGTCCCACTGCTGCGCGGCAAGAGCGTGTTCAATCTGTTTTTTGAAAACAGCACCCGCACCCGAACCACCTTTGAAATAGCAGCCAAACGCTTGTCGGCCGATGTGATCAATCTGGATATCGCGCGCAGTTCGGCCAGCAAGGGCGAGTCGCTGCTCGACACGATTGCCAATTTATCGGCCATGGCGGCGGATATTTTTGTGGTGCGCCACAGCGAGTCGGGCGCGCCTTATCTGATTGCCGAGCATGTGGCCCCGCATGTGCATGTGGTCAATGCGGGCGACGGCGGCCATGCCCACCCCACCCAGGGCTTGCTCGACATGTACACGATTCGCCACTACAAGGGCGATTTTGCCAACCTGCGGGTGGCCATCGTGGGCGATGTGCTGCACTCACGGGTGGCGCGCTCCGACATCCACGCCTTGACCACCTTGGGTTGTGCCGAGGTGCGGGTGGTGGGCCCCAAGACCTTGGTGCCTGGCGACCTCTCGCACATGGGCGTGAAGGTGTTTCACCAACTGGAGGCCGGCATCCAAGACTGCGATGTGGTGATCATGTTGCGGCTGCAAAACGAACGCATGAGCGGCGCTTTGTTGCCCTCCAGCCAAGAATATTTCAAGGGCTTTGGCCTCACGCCGGCCAAGCTCCAATGTGCCAAGCCCGACGCCATCGTCATGCACCCAGGCCCCATCAACCGGGGGGTGGAAATCGATTCAGCCGTGGTCGATGGCGCGCAAAGCGTGATCCTGCCCCAGGTCACTTTTGGCATTGCGGTGCGCATGGCGGTGATGTCCATCGTGGCGGGGAACGAAGCATGAAGACCTTGATCCAACATGGCCGCGTGATCGACCCGGCCAGCGGCCTGGATGCTGCCGCCGATCTGGCCATTGCCGACGGACACATCGTGGCCATTGGCCAGGCCCCAACAGGTTTCACGCCCGATGCGGTGTACGACGCCAGTGCCCATTGGGTTCTGCCGGGTTTGGTGGATTTGTGCGCCCGATTGGGCGAGCCCGGTCATGAGCACGAGCACATGCTCAATACCGAACTGGCGGCTGCGGTGGCCGGTGGGGTGACCAGTTTGGTCTGCCCGCCCGACACCGACCCGGTGCTGGACGAACCTGGCTTGGTGGACATGCTGCGCTATCGCGCAGAGCGGTTGCATTTGTCCCGTGTGTACCCCTTGGGCGCACTCACACGTGGCTTGACCGGCGAGGTGCTGACCGAAATGAACGAACTGACCGAGGCTGGTTGCGTGGGTTTTGGCCAGGCCGAGCAAGCGGTGGGCAACACCCAGGTGTTGCAACGCGCAATGCAGTATGCGGCCACCTTTGATTACAGCGTATGGCTGCGGCCCCAAGAGTTGCATTTGGGCAAAGGCGTGGCCGCCAGCGGACCGCTGGCCACCCGCCTGGGTTTGAGCGGCGTGCCGGTGGCGGCCGAAACCATTGCGCTCAACACCATCTTGGCGTTGATGCGCATCACCGGGGCCAGGGTGCACATTTGCCGCCTGTCCAGTGCGGCAGGGGTTGAGTTGGTGCGCCAGGCCAAGGCAGAGGGCTTGCCCATCAGTTGCGATGTGAGCATCCATTCCTTGCATTTGATCGATGTGGACATCGGTTACTTTGACAGTCGCGCCCGGCTCAACCCACCGCTGCGTCAGCAAGCCGATCGCGCGGCCTTGAGCGTGGGTTTGCGCGACGGCACCATCGATGCCTTGGTGTCCGATCACACGCCGGTCGAGGGTGATGCCAAGGCCTTGCCCTTTGCCCAAGCCCAGCCCGGTGCCACCGGTTTGGAGTTGTTGTTGAGCATGGCTCTCAAGTGGGGCCAAGACCCAGCGGTGGGCATGCACCGGGCTTTGCAAGTGGTGACCTCCGCACCCGCCGTCTTGCTGGCGCAAAGTGGTGCAGGGGCCGCACCCGGCCTGGGCCAATTGCAAGTGGGTGCGCCTGCGGATGTGTGTGTGGTCGATCCCACGACCACTTGGCGCGTCACCCCCGGGGCCTTGCGCAGCCAGTGCAAGCACACCCCGTTTGCCTTTGACATTTGCGGCATGGCCTTGCCCGCATCGGTGCGGGCCACTTGGGTCACTGGGCATCAGGTGTACTGCGCCCCATGAGCTGGGACAACGCCTTTCACGCATGGCCTTGCGCGCACTCTTAGGCATGGCGCGATTGGCGCGGGTCATCGCACGGATAGCGCAGGGCCACTGGCGCATCCGCCGCGATTTTGCGCACATGGATGCCGCCCAACGCGCCCAGGCCGTTGTCCAATGGTCGGGCCAGATGCTTGAGGCGCTCGGCATTGAACTGCACACCCAAGGCAAAGCCCCCACACATGGACCGGTGTTGCTGGTCTGCAACCATGTCACTTGGCTGGATATTTTGGTGCTCCACGCCTGTGGCCATGCCCGTTTTGTGGCCAAGTCCGAAGTCCACCACTGGCCATTGATTGGCGCCATGGCCGCTGCAGCGGGCACTTTGTTCGTTGAACGCGCATCGCGGCGCGATGCCATGCGCTTGGTGCACCAGATGGTGGCGTGCTTACGAGCAGGCGATGTGCTGGCTGTTTTTCCCGAGGGCACCACCAGCAATGGACTGGGTCTGTTGCCGTTCCATGCCAACCTGATCCAGGCCGCCATCAGCGCGCCCGCACCGGTCTTGCCGGTGGCGCTGCGCTATCTTGATGCTCACAGCGGCCAAACCAGCCAGGCGGTGAGCTTTGTGGGTGAAGAGACCCTGGTCGATTCGATTTGGCGCACGGTGTGTGCCCGGGGCCTGCAAGTGCATTTGGCCTGGGGCGAGGCACAAACCGCCGACGGGCGTGATCGGCGGGTTTGGGCGCGCGATTTGCATCAGCGGGTGCATGCCTTGTGGTTGTCCGTGGGAGGCACGGCCAGCCGTGAAGCCCCCCAGGTTTTGCCAAACAACCTATAGGCGCCATGCGTTGGGGCATGGGTGCTGGCTTGAGGCAAAATCCAATGGTGTACTTTGCCTGACTTGCCCCATCTGGACCACCCCGTGCCCACTGCCACTGTCCCTGTTACCCATCCAGACTCTGCATCAACCCCAGCTGCAACTGTGGCCGATTGGTCGGCGTCCGACCAGGTTTTTCGCGATGCGGCCAAAACCTTTAGGATCATGGCCGCGCCCTTGCGTTTGAAAATCATCAGCGCTTTGTGCCTGGGCGAAAAAAACGTCGGCGAGTTGCTGCAAACCATTGACACCACCCAATCGAATATGTCACAGCATTTACACACCTTGTACCGTGCGGGCATTTTGGGCCGCCGCCGCGAGGGGGTGCAAATTTATTACTGCATTGTCAACGAAGGTGTGGTGGGCATGTGCCGCGCCATGTGCACCCAGTTGGCCATTCAAGCGCACACTGACTGAGCCGCTGACTTGCAAAACCATGCCACACCGAACCCACCTGAAGTCCCTGATTTTTGAAGGAGCCAAGATGAAATCAAACAAATTCGCCACTTTGGCCGCTGCTTTGGTGCTGTCCTGCGCTGGTGCAATGGCGCAACCTGCTCCCGAGCATGTGCGCAGCTGGGCCGCTGGATGTGCCAACTGTCACGGCACCAATGGCCAAGCCCAACCCGGCTTGGCGGGCTTGGCCGGTGTGCCTGCCGCTGCCACGGTGGCCAAAATGCAGGCATTCAAGTCGGGCGCCTTGCCCGCCACCCTCATGCACCAAATTTCCAAGGGCTATTCGGACGAACAAATCCAAGCCATCGCAGCCTATTTCGCTGCCCAGAAAAACTGATCAGGAGTTGCCATGAAACGTCGTCAATGGATACAAACCGCTTCGGCCGGTTCGGTGCTCGGGGCTTTGGGCATGTTGTCGGGCTGCGCCACGCCCATGGGTGGTGCAGGGCCCAAGGTGGTGGTGGTCGGTGGGGGCTACGGCGGTGCCACGGCCGCCAAATACGTGCGCATGTGGTCGGATCACGGCATCGACGTGACCTTGATCGAGCCCAATGCGGCCTTTGTGTCTTGCCCCATCTCCAACCTGGTGGTGGGCGGCAGCAAAACCATGGCCGATATCACCACCTCTTACGACAACTTGGTGCGCCGCCATGGGGTCAAGTGGGTGCAAGACCGGGTCACCCAGATTGACCCCGATAAACGCACCGTCACCCTGGCCTCGGGTGCCAGCTTGCCCTATGACCGCTTGATTTTGTCCCCGGGCGTGGACTTCATGCCTGGCAGCGCACCGGGCATGGACAAGCCGGGCGCCGCTGACAAGGTGCTGCATGCCTGGAAAGCCGGGCCCCAAACCTTGGCTTTGCGCCAGCAACTGCAGGCCATGCCCGATGGTGGGGTTTTTGCCATCAATGTGCCCTTGGCACCCTACCGTTGCCCGCCCGGTCCCTACGAGCGGGCCTGCCAAGTGGCGCATTACTTCAGCCAAGCCAAGCCCAAGAGCAAGGTGCTCATCCTGGACGAAAACGAAGACGTCACTTCCAAAGGACCGTTGTTCAAAAAAGCCTGGGCCGAACGCTACAAGGGCATGGTCGAGTACCGCCCACGCCACAAAGTGATCGATGTCGATGCGGCCAGCCACACCATGAAGTTTGATTTCAACGACGATGTGAAAGCCGATGTCCTCAACTACCTGCCGCCCATGCGCGCGGGCGAGATCGCCGTCAAAACCGGTTTGGCCAGCGCCAACCAGCGTTGGTGCGAGGTGGACTTTTTGACCTTCGAATCGGTGGCGGTGAAAAACATCCATGTGCTGGGTGATTCGATCCAAGTCGCGCCGGCCATGCCCAAGTCGGGTCACATGGCCAACCAGCATGGCAAAACCTGTGCGGCCGCGGTGGTGGCTTTGCTGACCGGAAAAGCGGTGAACCCCTTGCCCATCTACAACAACACCTGCTACAGCTTTGTCAGTGACCAAGACGTGATCCACGTGGCCAGCGTGCACCGCTACGACGCCGACAAAAAGACCATGCTCACCGTGCCTGGTTCAGGCGGGGTGTCATCGGCAGCGAACGCCTTGGAGGGGCAATACGCCCTGGCCTGGGCGCGCAACATCTGGGCCGACACCTTGGCTTGATGACGATGTTCGGTTCCTTCGCTTGCTCGGTGTGGCGTGCTTGCGCGCCGCGCCTGGCCACCACCATGGCGCTGGGGCTGTTTGTTTTGGCATTGGCTTGGCCCCACCTGGTGAATGGCCAAAACCGTGTGGTCTTGCCCACCGCCACCGATTTGCCCATGGCTTTGGCGCAAGCCAAGGCCCTGGGCCAGCCCTTGATGGTGATGGTCAGTTTGGACCACTGCCCTTATTGCCAACAGGTGCGGCAAAGTCATTTGGGGCCGTTGTGGCGCAGCGGCCAAGTGGTGGTTCAAGTCAATATGCAACACAGCGAGACCTTGACCGATGTCGATGGTCAAGTGCGCAGCCATGCCGAGTGGGTCAAAAGCCGCAAGGTCTCGCAGGCCCCCACGGTGCTTTTTCTGGGCCCGGGCGGGCGCGAAGTGGCCGATCGGTTGGAGGGGGCGTCATTGCCTGATTTTTACGGCGCTTACCTTGACGAGCGACTGGCACAAGCCCGTCAACGTTTGGCGACCCAGCCCGCTGCCACGCTCAAGCCGGTGTCGCTGTCCTTTGACCTGACGCAAAGCCCTTGCGCGTTGGCGCGACAGGGTAAATCAGAGGCAGCCAGGAACGCGTTTTGCGGTCCAATCACCCAGCAATGGTTTTGGTTGATATCAATTTGAAAGGGTGTGTGATGCGCAGATGGGTTTGTGGGTTGATGTGTTTTGCATTCGGCGTTGCACCGGTGTGGGCCGATGGTGATTTGGCCCGCAAAAATGCCTGCATGTCGTGCCATGCGGTGGACAAAAAATTGGTCGGTCCAGCCTATGCCGATGTGGCCAAAAAATACGCCGGTCAAAAAGACGCCGCCGCCAGCGTGGCCCAGCACATCAAGGGCGGTGGTGCTGGCCGTTGGGGGCCGGTGCCCATGCCCGCGCAACCTGGTTTGAGCGATGCCGACGCGCTGACCCTGGCCAACTGGGTGCTGGCAGGTGCCAAATAAACGCGTCCTTTGCTGGCTGGCCTTGCCCTGGCTGTTGGGCATGCCGGTGGGGCTGGCTTGGGCGCAGGCCGATATTTTTGCCGGTGCAGACCTGGCCTTGGGCCGCCAGTTGATGACCCAGCATCAATGTGAGGCCTGCCACGCTCGCTATGTGGGCGGCGACGGCACCGATGTTTACAACCCCGCTGGTCGGCTCAAAACCCCGGGCTTGCTGCGCGGCATGGTCGAGGCTTGCAACACCCAACTCAATTTGGGGCTGTTCCCGGAAGAGGTCACGGCGGTGGCAGCCCTGCTCAACCGCGAACATTACCGCTTCAAGTGAGGCTTTTTTTTGACCCAAACATCAGTCTTTATTGATATAAAAATGAAGCCAGACACCCCCCATGGCCGCTTGCGCAAGGCCCCCGAACATTTTTTGAATGCCCATCAATGGCAAACCGTCGTCAGCGAATGGCGTCTGGGTCGGCGTGGTTTCTTTGAAAAGGCTTTGGCCGGTGCTTTGGCGGGCGGCTCTGCCCTGGCGCTGGCCCAAACCAATCCGGTGGGCCCAGAGGGGGGGGATCCCCACATCTTGAACCTGCCCGAACATGCCAAGGGCTTGGGCCTGGGGGTGGCCACCGATGGTTATGGCAAGCCTTCGCGCTTCGAGGCCAATGTGCAGCGCCGGCAAAGCCCAGGTTTGACCCAAACCACCCAGGCCTCGGTGTCCTTTGCACCATTGCAGTCGCTGTTTGGCATCGTCACCCCCAGTGGACTTCACTTTGAGCGCCACCACCAGGGTTGGTGGGACATCGACCCGTCCAAGCACCGTTTCATGGTCAATGGATGGGTGCAAAAACCCCTGGTGTTCACCGTCGACGAAATCATGCGCTTGCCCTCGCAGTCGCGCTTTCACTTCATCGAGTGCGGTGCCAACACCGCGGTCGAATGGGCCCAAGTGGCGGTGCCCACGGTGCAGTACACCCACGGCATGATTTCCTGCAGCGAGTTCACTGGCGTGCCGCTGATCACCCTGCTGGAGATGGCTGGGGCGGATCTGAAAAACGGCCGTTTTGTGCTGGCCGAAGGCGGTGAGGGCTCATCGATGACTCGCACCATCCCGATGTCGCTCATCACCTCGGGCGAAGTGATGGTGGCATACGGCCAAAACGGCGAAATGCTGCGGCCCGAAAACGGTTACCCATTGCGCTTGGTGGTGCCGGGCGTGCAAGGGGTGAGTTGGGTCAAATACCTGCGCCGGGTCGAGGTGGGTGACCAGCCCTATGCCACCAAAGACGAAGCCATCCATTACATGGACTTGCTGCCCAATGGCACGCACCGCCAGTACACCAGCTTGCAAGAGTGCAAAAGCGTGGTGACCACGCCCTCGGGGGGGCAGGTGCTGCTCGACCAAGGCTTCTACAACATATCGGGTTTGGCCTGGTCAGGCCGGGGCAAGGTCAAGCGGGTGGATGTATCGGTCGACGGCGGTCGCAATTGGCGCAGCGCGCGCTTGCAAAGCCCGGTGTTGTCCAAGGCGCTTACGCGGTTCAACATCGATTGGGTGTGGGACGGCAAGCCCGCCATCATCCAAAGCCGCGCCATTGACGAGACCGGTTTTGTGCAACCCACTTATGCGCAATTGCGCGCCGTGCGCGGCACCCGTTCCATTTATCACAACAATGCCATCCAGTCGTGGTGGGTGCAAGAAAGCGGGGAGGTGAAAAATGTCCAAGTGGCTTGAGCTTCGCCGCGTATTTTTTCCCATGCTGATGATGTGCGGGGCAACGGCCCTGGCCCAAAAGCCGGCAGATGCTTACCCGGGTGTGGCCCGATTGGCCACTGCCAGCGAAGTGGCCGCGTGGGACATCGATGTGCGTGCCGATTTCAAGGGCTTGCCCAAAGGTGCGGGCTCGGTCGCGCAAGGCCAGGATGTGTGGGAGGCCAAGTGCGCTGCTTGCCATGGCGTGTTTGGTGAATCCAACGAGGTCTTCAACCCGGTGATTGGCGGGGTGACGGCCCAAGACGTGGAGCGCGGACGGGTGGCCAACCTGACGCGGTCAGACTATCCCAGCCGGACCACCCTGATGAAGCTGGCCACTTTGTCCACCTTGTGGGATTACATCAACCGGGCGATGCCTTGGAACGCGCCCAAATCGCTCAGCGTCAACGAGGTGTATGCGGTGGTGGCCTACATGCTCCATTTGTCAGAGGTGGTGCCAGACCCCTTTGTGCTGTCGGACCACAACATCGCCCAGGTGCAGCAGCGCATGCCCAATCGTTTGGGCATGACGACCGATCACGCCATGTGGCCGGGCCGTGAGTGGGGTAGGCGCGCCAGCCGTCCTGACACCGCCAACACGGCTTGCATGAAAAATTGCGCCACCGACCCACAGGTCGCTTCTTTGTTGCCCGATTTTGCGCGCAATGCCCACGGCAATTTGCGCGACCAAAACCGCTTGGTCGGGCCGCAGCGCGGGGCCAATACCTTGCTGGCCGATGCCAGTGCACCCTCTGCCGGGGTCGGCGCAGCGATCAGCCCCCTGGCGGCAGGCAACAAGGCCAGCATGGCTTTGTTGACGCAGCACAATTGCACCGCCTGCCATGGACTGGAGCGCAAAATTGTCGGCCCGGCTTTGACCGATGTGGCCAAGAGGTACAACGGTCAGGCCGATGTGTTGGTGGTCAAAATCAAAAGCGGCGGAGTAGGTGTGTGGGGGCCCATTCCGATGCCCGCGCAAAATTTGCCCGATGCCGATGCCAAGGCCATTGCCGCTTGGTTGGCGCGCGGTGCGCCGCGGTGAAAATCCTGTCTCTCTGGGTAGGCCCGTTTGAGGTTCTAATATAGGCAATATTTGTTCAGGAGATTCACCATGCAAAATCGTCGCCAAGCGATCCAACAGTCGGCAGTCGTGGCCAGTTTGCTGTCGGCCTGTGGCTGGCTGCCCAGCACGGCTTTGGCCGCGCTCAACAAAGCTGCATTCGATGCCAAAACCATTCAAGAGGCGGTCAAAGCCTCCGGCGGGGGCAACATCAGTGAGAGTAAAGAAGTGAGCCTCACCGCACCTGACATCGCCGAAAACGGCGCGGTGGTACCACTGGGCGTGAGCACCACGATGAGCGGCGTCAAGCATTTGCTCATTTTGGTAGAAAAGAATCCATCGGTGCTGGTGGCGGTTTTCAGCGTCACCGACGCGGTGGACGCCAATTTCGCCACCCGCTCCAAAATGGGCCAGTCGTCGGATGTGTACGCGGTGGCCATCATGAACGATGGTCGTGCCTTGTATGCAAAAAAAGAAGTCAAGGTCACCCTGGGTGGTTGTGGCGGTTGATGCCCCATCCCAACCGCTTTGAACCCCTCATACATTTAGGAGAAGAATCATGGCAGATCCCATGCGCATCCGCGCCCAAGCCAGCGGCGACAAAGCCACCGTGCGTGTTCTCATGAGCCACGAAATGGAGTCCGGCCAGCGCAAAGACGCGGCCGGCAAAATCGTCCCCGCCTGGTTCATCCAGGAAGTCACCGCCAGCCACAACGGTAAAGTGGTGATGACCGCCGAATGGGGCCCAGCGGTGTCCAAAAACCCTTATTTGCAATTCAATGTCAAAGGGGCCAAGGCCGGCGACAAGGTGTCCATCAAGTGGGTGGACAACCGCGGCGATACCCGCACCGACGAAGCCACCATCAGCTGATGTTTTTCCATTTCTGCGAGGTGCGTATGCGACAAGCTTTGATTTCCTTGGCCCTGGCCATGGCTTTGGGGGCGGTACCAGCGCTAGCCGAAAAAACCGCCAGCCAAGGCATTGACGAATACCGGGCCATGTTGCAAGACGGCAACCCAGCCGAATTGTTCGAGGCCAAGGGCGAAGACCTGTGGAAGCAAAAACGCGGCCCCAAAAACGCCAGCCTCGAGGCCTGCGATTTGGGTCAAGGCCCCGGCATCATCAAGGGCGTGTTTGTCAGCTTGCCCAAGTTCTTTGCCGATACCGGCAAGGTGCAAGACCTGGAGTCGCGTCTGCTCACCTGCATGCAAACCCTGCAAGGCTTTGACGCCCAAGCGATCGCCAAAACCAATTTTGGACGTGGCGAGATGGCCAATGTGACCGCTTTGGCCACCTGGATCGCGGCTGAGTCCAAAGGCATGAAGTTCAACCTCTCTCAGTCGCACGCCCAAGAGCGGGTGATGTACGAAGTGGGCAAGCGCTTGTTTTACATGCGCGGTGGCACGCACGACTTTTCGTGTGCCTCGTGCCACGGCGAAGAAGGCAAACGGATTCGCTTGCAGGACCTGCCCATGCTGACCAAAAACCCTGGCGATGGGGTTGGCTTTGCCGCTTGGCCCGCCTACCGGGTGTCCAACGGACAAATGTGGGGCATGCAGCAGCGCTTGAACGATTGCTATCGCCAGCAACGCTTCCCCTACCCGGGCTTTGCCAGCGATGCCACCGTGGCGCTGGGTGTCTACCTGGGTGTGAATGCCCAAGGCGCCGCTTCCATCGCCCCCGCCATCAAGCGCTGATACGGAGTCACCATGAACCACAAATCCCAACTGATCGCTGGGGCCTTGGCCGCTGTGGCGGTCGCCGGTTGCGCCAATTTGCCCAGCGTCGCCGAGCTCAACCAAATCACCGATCAAATCGTCAAAGCCTCCTTTCGCACTGAGGCCCACGTCAACGTCGAGCGCTTGACGCAAACCGATGACACCAATCGTTTGTGCGGTGAGGCCGATGCCAGCGGCAAGCCACTGGACGATAAAGTGGCCAAAGCGATTGAAGAGACCAACCTCAAAACCATCCGTTGGCCCAGCAATGGGCAGTTCATCGGTGACTGGAAACGCGGCGAGGCGATTGCCCAAAGTGGGCGCGGACTCACCTGGACCGATAATGCCCAAATGGCCAATGGCGGCAATTGTTACAACTGCCACCAAATCGACAAATCTGAAATCTCTTACGGCACGATTGGCCCCAGCCTGTACAACTACGGCAAGCTCCGTGGGGTCAGCGACCCCAACAGTGCGGCGGCCAAACCGATTGTGGAATACACCTGGGGCAAGATTTGGAACGCCAAGGCCTACAACGCCTGCTCCAACATGCCGCGCGCCGGTCACATGGGCATCCTGACCGAGGCCCAGGTGCGCGACGTGGTCGGTTTGCTGCTCGACCCCAAGTCACCGGTCAACCAGTGACCCGCCACACCGGGCCCAGGCCCGGTTTTTTGAATCCTTTATATCAGTGAAGGCTTAACCATGAACCTCCACAAACGTGAATTCATGCAGGTTCTGGGTGCGGGTGCGGTGGCTGGCATGGCCATGGGCCGCTTCGCCGAGGCCGATGCCGCCACGGCCAGCGAAGGCTTGTACCAAGCGCCGCGTTTTGGTCATGTGTCGTTTTTGCACATGACCGATTGCCATGCGCAGCTGTTGCCGATCCACTTTCGCGAACCCAGCATCAACCTGGGCGTGGGCAGCATGCGTGGCCAGTTGCCGCACCTGGTGGGTGAGCACCTGCTCAGGGCCACGGGCATACGCCCAGGCACGGCCCAGGCCCATGCCCTGACCCATCTGGACTTTGACAAAGCCGCGCGCCGCTACGGCAAGGTGGGTGGCTTTGCCCATTTGGCCACCTTGGTCAAGCGCCTCAAAGCCAGCCGGCCTGGGGCTTTGCTGCTCGACGGTGGTGACACCTGGCAGGGCTCGGGCACGGCGCTGTGGACGCGCGGCCAAGACATGGTGGACGCGTGCAAGTTGCTGGGCGTGGATGTGATGACCGGCCACTGGGAGTTCACCCTCGGGATGGAGCGGGTGAAAGAAATTGTCGACAAAGACTTTGCCGGCCAAGTGGAATTCATCGCGCAAAACATCCAGACCCAAGATTTTGGTGACCCGGTGTTCAAGCCCTATGCGATGCGCGAGATCAATGGCGTGCCCTGCGCCATCATTGGCCAGGCTTTTCCCTACACCCCGATTGCCAACCCGCGCTACATGGTGGCCGATTGGGCCTTTGGCATCCAAGACACGCGCATGCAAAGCATGGTCGATGAGGTGCGGGCCAAGGGCGCGCAAGTGGTGCTGGTGCTCAGCCACAACGGCATGGACGTGGACTTGAAGATGGCCTCGCGCGTGCGGGGCATCGATGCCATCATGGGCGGCCACACCCACGACGGCATGCCGGTGGCCAGCCTGGTCACCAATGCAGGCGGCAAAACCATCGTCACCAATGCCGGTTCGAACGGTAAATTTTTGGCGGTGCTAGATCTGGACATTCGCCAGCAGCGCGTGGCCGACTTTCGCTACCAATTGCTGCCGGTGTTTGCCAATATGCTGCCTGCTGACAAACCCATGCAAGCCTTGATCGACCGGGTGCGTGCGCCCTATGCCCAGCAGCTGGGCGAGACCTTGGCGGTCACAGAGGGCAGCTTGTACCGGCGTGGCAACTTCAATGGCACGGGCGACCAATTGCTGGTCGATGCCTTGATGGAGGTGCAAGGCGCTGAAATCGCGTTTTCGCCCGGTTTTCGCTGGGGCACCAGCTTGCTGCCTGGCCAAGCCATCACCCGCGAATGGCTGATGGACATGACGGCCACCACCTATTCGTTTGCCACCGTCAGCCAAATGAGCGGCGCGACCATCAAAACCATTTTGGAAGACGTGGCCGACAACTTGTTCAACCCCGACCCCTATTACCAGCAAGGCGGTGACATGGTGCGCGTGGGTGGCTTGCAGTTCAGCTTGGACCCCCTGGCGAAAATGGGCGCGCGTATCGGCCAAATGCGGCTCAAGGGACAGCCCTTGGTGGCCGACAAAACCTATAAGGTGGCCGGCTGGGCACCGGTGGCGGAGGAAGCCCGCCACCAAGGCAATCCGCCTGTGTGGACGGTGGTGGAGCAGTGGCTCAAGGCACAGGGCGGCCGGGTCAAACCCCGCCAGCCCAACGCCCCCACCCTCACCAGTGGCTTGCCCAACCCTGGCCATGCGTGAGCATTCAGACAACCCCACCGTGGTACAGCCCTTCCAGCTCGGCCAGCGCAGCGGGATCTCGCGCCGCCAATGCCTGGGGGCAGCCGCAGAGGATTTGCCGGTATGGGTTTTGGGGTCACTGCGGTGGGCGATGGGGTGATGGGCCACCGCATCGCCAACATGGAGGACGGCACTTACTCAGGCAGCTTTGCCTTGTGCAAGGCTTTGCCAATAACATGGGCAAGTCCAGCAGCTGGGCGTATTTGGAAGCGTAAAAAGAGGCGTTTTGAGCAGGTGGATTGCAGAGCCCTGTGGGTCAAGTTTGCCCAACTCGGGACGATCTTGGAGCAGACCCCTTGTGCGCCGGCCAGCGCTCAAGCCAGAAGACGTGCCCTGCAACACTGGGCTTTGGCAGCATGTTGACCATCCTATCTCCCCCCTTTCACCGCTTTTGGAGACCATGTCTACAAGCTGTGCTGGTCCTGTGCCTGGCTTCCTGTGGCGGTGGCGGCGGTGGCGGCAACCCAACCGCACCCGGGGTGAACACCAGCGGCGCCGACGCGACCCCTGCCGGTGTGTTACAGCAGGGCCGCTTCATTGACAGCCCGGTGATTGGTGTGGCCTACAAAACCGCCACCCAAAGTGGTTTCACCGGTAGCCTTGGTGAATTTGCCTACCGCGCAGGGGAAAGTGTGACCTTCAGCATTGGCAAGGTGGTGTTTCCCACCGTGCCTGCCTCGGCGCTGGTCACCCCCCTGACCCTGGCCGGCGCCGACCTGACCGACCCCAAGGTCGCCAACATGGCTTACTTGCTGCAAAAGCTCGATGCCGACGGCAACAGCGCCAACGGCTTGGTGATCGATAAACGCTTGATCGACCTGGCAGTCGACGCCATCAATTTCAACCAGGATACGGCTGACTTTGTGCTCGATGCCAAGGTCCAGGCCTTGATCAAGGCCAACACTGAACTCACGGGTGTCGAGGTCGGTGTGACCCCTGAGGTAGCGGTGGAAGACCTGGCCAAAAACCTGTTGGGCGCGCTCGACTCGGACACCGCGCCAGCCAAATCATGCGCCCCGCAAACCGCTACCGTGTCGGGCTCGCGCACGGCGCTGTCGGGCAATTTGTGGGCCGATGTGTTTGCCAAGCCGAACAACAAATACGGTTGGTTTTATGACAGCACCCTGGGCGAGCGCGGCGGTTCACCTTTGGGCGACTTTGTGATGTTCAAAACCGCACCCAACCGACCCGAGTACATCGCGGCCAGTTTGAGCGAGCATTGGGATTCAAACTACTCGCCCAAGCAAGACCTGTGGCTCAAACACCGCCAATATGAGGGCGTGATGATGCGGGTCGCCGCCTATAAGTCACCGGCCGAAAGCAAGAGCATGCCCGCTTACATTGGCAACGCGATTTACCTGCACTTCGTGGGCCCACCAGGCACATACTTGGAGTTGATTTTTGGGCCACAGCAGTCGCCCACCGTTTTCTTCAGTTTCATCCCCAACAGTGCCAGCTTGCAGTACTTTGGCACGGCGGGCAAAGACGGCGTGATGAACACTGGCGATGATGGCTATTACCCCAAGGTGGCTGGGGAGGGTTGGCACAACCACCAACCGGGGGACAAAAACTTTCCGCCCAGCATGCGCATGGGGGGCACCAGCCCCAACGGACGCCAACTGCCAATTGGCACTTGTTGGATCAAATCGGGCGGCTCGGTGCTGCTGTGGACGCGCCCGTCCAATCGGGTAGACCTGTTCTTCAGCCCCAACAGCGAGGTCAACAAATGGGGTTGGATGGCACCGCTGTATGACGATGAGTTGGGTTTCCAAGGCTCGGTGGGCATCCGCGAAGGCAGCAACAAACTCAATATCATTTCCGGCATTGTGGGCGGGCAGTGAGGTCAGGCCCTTAAGATGGGCCCAACTTTCCCTTCCTCGACCCATGCCATGCGTTTGATCATCGACGAATCCGAAGTCACCGTCACTGCGGTGCGCTCCCAGGGCGCGGGTGGGCAAAACGTCAACAAGGTGTCCAGCGCCATTCACCTGCGCTTTGACATTGCGGCTTCGTCGCTGCCCGAGGCGCTCAAGCAACGCATGCTGGAATTGGCCGATGCCCGCATCACCCGCAATGGCGTGGTGGTCATCAAGGCGCAAAACCACCGCAGTCAAGACCTCAACCGCATGGAAGCTTTCAGCCGTTTGCACGAATTGTTGGAGTTGGCCAGTCACGAGCCCAAGCCGCGCCACGCCACCCGACCCACCCGCAGTTCACAGTTGCAAAGGCTGGACACCAAGCGCTTGCGTGGCAATGTCAAAGCCTTGCGCGGGGGCAAAGCCCACGACTTCGATTAAATCCCAATCAACCCGACCACGCACACAGGATGCCAACCATGCAAACCCTTGATCAACTTGAAAACCTGGACCAACTGCGCAACGCCCTCAAGCAAAGGCACATGGTGCCCGGTTGGGAAAAGCAGTCGCGCCCCTTGTTCACACCAGAAATGCATTCCGAATACGAACCCGGCCATTGGAGTTATGCCCAAGTGCATGCGGCCATGCGATCGGCCGGCCGATTGATTGACACCGAATTGGCCGAGCGGCGCAACGCCATCATGGTCAACCCCCGCACAGGTCATGATGTGGAAACCCTCAACACCTTGATCTGCGCTTACCAGTCCATCTTGCCCGGCGAGAAGGCCCGCTCACACCGCCACGCCACCCATGCCATGCGGGTGATATTGGATGCCAAGGGGGCATATTCGGTGGTCAACGGCCACAAACATCCGATGGAAACCGGCGACATCGTGCTCACCCCCGGCGGCAGTTGGCACGGCCATGGGCACGAAGGCGAAGCCCAAGCCCATTGGTTTGACTGCCTGGACCTGCCCCTGACCCGACGGTTGGAGACCGTATTTTTTGAAGAGCATCCCTTGGGCTTTGAGCCCATCGCCAACACCTCGCCCCAATCGCCATATCGCTTCCCCTGGGCCCAAACCCAAGAACAACTCAAAAGTGCCAGCAGTCACCCGCATTGGGGCCCCACCATCGCCTTGGAGGCCCTGGGCATGCCCACCATCACCATCCAGGTGCACCGCTGGGCCCAGGGTTGGTCAGGGCGGCCCTACCGCCACACCGCCAATGCCTTGCATGTGGTGTTGCAAGGCCATGGGCAAACCCAGGTGGGCGATCGCTTGTTTGATTGGGAATTCGGCGACACGATTGCCATTCCCGCTTGGCAGCGGGTGCAACACCGGGCCTCGGCCCAAGCGGTGGTGGTCAGCCTGAGCGATGAAAACCTGCAACGCTGGACCCAGTTGTACCGCCATCAGGCGCTGGATTGAAGGACCCCAAATTGGCGCCCCCGACAGGAATCGAACCTGTATCTGAGACTTAGGAGGTCCCCGTTCTATCCATTGAACTACGGCGGCGCTGGGGGGATTTTAAGGACTGGGTGCGCCAAGGGTTTGGTATGCTCAATCACCATCACCATTCGCTTGTGGTCACCAAGCGCTGGCGCGTATCAGTCGTCTGAGGCTTTCCATGAATAAGTTGTACCTGATTGGCTTGTCCATGTGTTTGTTGGCATGCCAGAACAAAGGCGTGGATACCACGGAAATCGATGAGTTGCGCACCCAGGTCCAAATGCTGGAACAAAAGGTCAAAAATCTGGAAGAGGCTTCCAAGCCCGCCGGTGGGTGGATGTTGTGGGTGTCCACCGAATGGGTCGACAAGCGCAGACCCAATCAATTTGGTTCGCCCAAACGCTTGAGCGCCTTTGATTCGCGCGAGGACTGCCAGGTCAACGCCAAAAAATACGTCTTGCCGCAAGGTCAGGTGACCAACGAAGACCCCTACACCCTCAGCGATGGGCGGGTGTCCTTTGTCTACAACTGCATGCCTTCGCACGTAGACATGCGACCACGCGCCCCATGAATTCGTCCCAGCTTGTTACTCGCCTTTGATGCCGGCTTGAGAAATCACCTTTTGCCATTTGGCACTTTCGCGCCCTAAAAATTGGGCGAAATCGGCCGGTGAGTGGGCCGGGGGTATTTCAAAACCCAGCGCGGTGAGACGATCGACATAGTCTTTGTTGCCTTGCAGTTTGATCAGTTCTTGATTAAGGCGCTGAACAATGTCTTCGGGGGTTTTGGCCGGGGCAAACAGGCCGTACCAAGGCACCACATCAAAGCCGGGCACGCCGGCTTCTGACAAGGTGGGCACGTCGGGCACCAGCGGGGAACGCTTGGGGGTCGTGATGGCCAGCATTTTGAGCTTGCCGGCACGGGCCATTTGGGCGATCACGGGTTGACCAAACATGAAGGAGACCTCGCCCGACATCACGGCCGCATCGGCCTGTGGAACGCCTTTGTAGGGCACATGCACCACATCAATGCCAATGCTGCTTTTCAACAACTCGGCCGCCAAATGGGGTGGTGTGCCGATGCCAGCGGTGGAGTAATTGAGTTGACCGGGTTTTTGCCTGGCTTGTTGGATCAAGTCAGCGAGCGATTGGATGCCACTGCTGGGGCCTGTGACCAATATCATCGGCGCCGTAGCGGCATTGGCAATGGGCGCAAAGTCTTGGTAGCCGTTGTAGGGCAATTTTTTGTTCAGGTGCGGCGTGATGACCATCGCACCCGAAGCGGAAAACAACAAGGTGTAACCGTCGGCTGCGGTGCGCGCCACCGATTCGGTGCCCACCACCCCGCCGGCTCCCAGTCGATTTTCAACGATGAAGGATTGACCCATGGACTCGGAGAGCTTTTGCGCCATCACCCGGGCGATCAAGTCGGTGGGTCCGCCAGCCCCATTGGGCACCACAATGCGAACCAATTTTTGGGGGTAGGTTGGGGCCTGCGCGCTGGCAGGTGTCGCCACGACCAGGGCGAGGGCGGCCAACACGGTGTGAAGACAATTTTTCATGGGCATGGCGTGCAACTTCAATCGTTTCAAGATACCACCGGAGGCTTCGGCCACCCATCAGGGTTTGCCTTGAGGTTCGTGCCCCGCTCAGGTCAGGCTTGGGTTTACTTGGACATGGCCCGCATGGCCTCTTCCAGGCCTTTGAGGGTCAGGGGATACATGCGGTTGGACACGAGTTGCTGGATCACGCTGATGCTTTGACGATACTGCCAGACGCCTTGCGGTTCGGGGTTGATCCAGGCAAACTTCGGGAAGGCGTGGGTGAGGCGTTGCAGCCACTCGGCCCCGGCTTCTTCGTTGTTGTATTCGACACTGCCGCCGGGCTGCAATATTTCGTAGGGGCTCATGGTCGCGTCACCAATGAAGATCAGCTTGTAGTCTTTGTTGTACTTGCGGATGATGTCCCAGGTGTCAAATTTTTCGGCGAAGCGGCGGCGGTTGTTCTTCCACATGAAGTCGTAGACGCAGTTGTGGAAGTAATAAAACGCCATGTGCTTGAATTCGGCCTTGGCAGCGGAGAACAATTCCTCTACCCGCGCCACGTGTTCGTCCATGGTGCCGCCCACGTCCATCAGCAGCAGCACTTTGACGTTGTTGTGGCGCTCGGGGACCATTTTGATGTCGAGCCATCCGGCATTGGCTGCGGTGCTGCGGATGGTGTCGTCCAAATCAAGTTCGTCGGCCGATCCTTCGCGGGCAAATTTGCGCAGGCGGCGCAGGGCCACTTTGATGTTGCGCGTGCCCAGCTCTTGGCTGTCATCATAGTCTTGGTAAGCGCGCTGTTCCCATACTTTGACCGCGCTTTTGTTACCACCTTTGCCGCCGATGCGGATGCCTTGGGGGTTGTAGCCACCGTTGCCAAACGGTGAGGTGCCGCCGGTGCCTATCCATTTGCTGCCCCCTTGGTGCCGATCTTTTTGTTCTTCCAGGCGCTTTTTGAGGGTTTCCATCAACTCGTCCCAGCCCATTTTTTCGATGGCGGCTTTTTGCTCCGGGGTGAGTTCGCGCTCCAGTATTTTTTGCAGCCATTCCTGCGGCACTTCTTTGGTGAAGTCGGCAATCATCTCCACGCCTTTGAAGTAGGCGCCGAACGCGCGGTCAAATTTGTCGTAATGCTTTTCGTCTTTGACCAAAGCGGTGCGGCTCAAATGGTAAAAGTCGTCCATGCTCGGCGCATCGCTGTCGGGGCCAACCACATTGGCTTGCAAGGCTTCCAGCAAGCTCAGGTACTCTTTGACGGACACCGGCAACTTGGCTGCCCGCAAGGTGTAGAAAAAGTCAATCAACATGGCAAGCCCCTTTCATTGGGCAAACAGGTTGGTTTGGCAAAGATCATCCAGGCCACTCAGGGGCTCAGCGGTTGCGGCTTTGCATGAACACCAGCTTTTCGAACAAGGTCACATCTTGTTCGTTTTTGAGCAAAGCCCCAACCAAAGGCGGCACCGCCACTTTGTTGTCTTGGGTTTGCAGGGCTTCCAAAGGGATGTCTTCGGCCACCAGCAGTTTGAGCCAGTCGAGCAACTCGCTGGTGCTGGGTTTCTTTTTCAGGCCAGGCAGGTTGCGCACGTCGTAAAAGGTTTTCATGGCCACCGCCAGCAGGTCTTGCTTGAGGGTGGGGAAGTGCACCGCCACAATTTGTTTCATGGTATCGGGCTCAGGGAACTTGATGTAGTGGAAAAAGCAGCGCCGCAAAAAGGCGTCGGGCAATTCTTTTTCGTTGTTGGAGGTGATGAACACCAAAGGCCTTGCTCGGGCGCGCACCAGTTCGCGAGTTTCGTAGCAATAAAACTCCATGCGGTCGAGTTCACGCAGCAAGTCGTTGGGGAATTCGATGTCGGCTTTATCGATCTCATCGATCAGCAATGCCACGGGTTTGTCAGCGGTAAAGGCCTGCCACAAAACGCCTTGGACGATGTAGTTGTGGATGTCCTTGACCCGCTCGTCACCGAGTTGGCTGTCGCGCAAGCGGCTGACCGCATCGTATTCGTAGAGACCTTGTTGGGCCTTGGTGGTGGATTTGATGTGCCACTGCAGTAATTGAACGCCCATGGATTCGGCCACCTCTTCGGCCAACATGGTTTTGCCAGTCCCAGGCTCTCCCTTGACCAGCAACGGGCGCTTGAGGGTGATGGCGGCATTGACCGCCAATTTGAGGTCTTGGGTGGCGACGTATTTATCTGAGCCTTGAAATTTCATGTTTTGAAGGTTCCAATGTTTGCATGGGACTGACACATGGGGTCGATATAATGAAATTCATTCAAATCGATTTTCAAGATTGTCTTCGCAAAATGAATGCCATACTGTCTTATGTGTTTGTCGCCGCTGTCACTTGCGTGACCACTGCCACCTTGGCCCAGGAGATCAAGGGCGACGCCCAGGCAGGGTCCAAAAAAATCGCCATGTGCATTGGCTGTCATGGCATCAAAGGCTATCAGGCCAGTTTTCCCGAGGTTTACAAGGTACCCATGATCTCTGGGCAAGGTGGCAAATACATCGTCTCTGCTTTGAATGCTTACAAAGCCGGTGACCGCAAACACCCTACCATGCGTGGCATTGCCCAATCCTTGAGTGACCAAGACATGGCGGACATTGCTGCTTATTACGAACAGCATGGTATCGCAGGACCGGTGCCGGAAAAGGCCGCAGATGCCAGTGGCAAAGCGGCCGAATTATTGGCCAAAGGCGCATGTGTCTCATGCCATGGCCCCAACTTCAGCAAACCCATTGACCCCAGTTACCCCAAAATTGCCGGTCAGCACAAAGACTATTTGTTTGTGGCCCTGAAGTCATACAAGAGCGAAGGTCAAGCCACGTGGGGCCGCAACAATGGTGTGATGGGCGGTATCGCCAAGCAGTTCAGCAATGCCGAGTTGAAGGAACTGGCCCAATACATCAGCAGCCAGCCCGGTGAGTTGAGGGTCGTGCCTCAATCAAAGTTTCGTTGACTCTCTCTCCTGGGGTGAGATGAGCCTCCCCCATCTCATGCCCATCGACTTCACCCTGAAAAGGGTGAGCAGATTTCGAAACTTGCCCCATGGCGAGCACGAACTGGTCAGTGCTTTTTTCGAGGGCACGGTCAGAGGCTTTTATGTCGATGTAGGCGCCAACCATCCCACAGAGGATTCGCAGTCGTGGCATTTGGAGCGCTTGGGTTGGGATGGATTGCTGATTGAGCCCTTGCCCCACTATTGCAACTTGCTCAGGGCTTCTCGCACGGGACGGGTGGTCCAATTGGCTTGTTCAAGCCCGGCCAACGACAGACAAACCATGCCAATTTTGGTGGCTGGTGTTCACTCCACCCTGAATACCAGCCCGATTGCCCTGGGGGCCAATGCTCAAGCCGTGATTCAGGTGCTAACCCGTACCCTGGATGCAGTGTTGAAGGAAAATGAAGTTGAACCCGAATTTGATTTGCTGTCCATCGACGTAGAAGGCCATGAGATGGAAGTATTCAAAGGCTTTGAATTGGGCTTTTGGCGACCGCGATTGGTTCTGCTTGAGGACCATGTGATTGGCTTGGACAAACACCGCTTCATGACCTTGCATGGTTACCAGTTGCTAATGAGGACGGGTCTCAATGCTTGGTATGTCCCCCAATCACAGGGCTACACCTTGTCGCTGTTCGCTCGCTGGCAAAAATGGCGCAAGTATTGGCTAGGCCTTTGGTGGCGGCAACTCAAATACAGGCGCTGACCTGCTTTTTTCGGGCATTTGGCGCTTTGGGTCTCAAGGGCATCAATCGTGGCTGATCAAGCGTTGGATGGCCTCTAGGTAGGCCGCTCCATCGGGCGGACGACCGCTGCGCTGGCTCTCCCACAGCATGGCACCCAGGCATTCCATCACGCCGTGGTGGGCCTCATGCAGCGAGTCTTTGTGCGAAGTGAGTTGCGCCACGGCTTGGCGGATGCCAGGTGGTTGATCGATGGAGCACTGTTCGCTGATTGATAAGTGCATGGACAGGTGCAAAAAAGGGTTGGTGTGGCCGACCTCCACGGGGTAGGTTTGGCGCAGGGCCCAGGCCTCATCCGACAAGATGCGGTGAAACTCAGGATGCGCTTGTACCCACTGGGCGGCCAGGGTTTGCAAGGTGTCCAGAGGCTCAGCTTGTTGCCATCGCGACATCACCTGGCAAAAAAATCGTCGCACATCGTCCTGAGAGGGTGAAAACATGACCTAAGTCCAAGTGGCTGAGCAGCTTTGCCAGAGGGGTGGCTACCTTACATCATAATGGCCACCCATCGGTCAGGGTGTGTTCAAACGCGTAACACCCTACTCACCACCGCAGCAACCCCGAAGCAAAGGACTTCCATGAAACAGGCCTTCATTTGCGACGCCATTCGCACCCCTTTTGGTCGTTATGGGGGCGCTTTGTCATCGGTGCGCACCGATGACTTGGCTGCGGTGCCTTTGATGGCCTTGATGGCGCGCAACCCCAAGGTGGATTGGGCGGCGGTGAGCGATGTGATTTTCGGTTGCGTGAACCAAGCGGGCGAAGACAACCGCAACGTCGCCCACATGGCCAGTTTGTTGGCGGGTTTGCCGGTGGGTGTGCCGGGTGCCACCATCAACCGTTTGTGCGGTTCGGGCTTGGATGCGGTGGGTACTGCTGCACGTGCCATCCGCTCAGGTGAAGCCCATTTGATGATCGCTGGTGGGGTGGAGAGCATGAGCCGTGCCCCATTTGTCATGCCCAAGTCCGACAGCGCGTTTGGACGCAATGCCGAAATTTTCGACACCACCATTGGTTGGCGTTTTGTCAATAAAAAGATGAAAGCCCAGTACGGCGTGGACTCGATGCCCGAGACCGCTGAAAACGTGGCTGTGGAACACGGCATTGAGCGTGAAGCCCAAGACCGCATGGCCTTGGCCAGCCAGCGCAAGGCTGTAGCGGCCCAAAAGGCGGGGTTTTTTGATGCAGAGATCACCCCGGTGAGCGTGCCTCAGCGCAAGGGTGAACCTGTGACGGTGGCTCAAGACGAACACCCCCGAGAGACCAGCATGGAGTCGTTGGCCAAGCTCAAAGGCGTGGTACGGCCCGATGGCAGCGTCACTGCTGGCAACGCCAGCGGTGTCAATGATGGCGCTTGTGCCTTGTTGCTGGCCGATGAAAAAACCGCTGCCCAGCAAGGATTGCAAGCGCGTGCGCGTGTGGTCGGCATGGCCACTGCGGGTGTGCCGCCTCGGGTAATGGGCATTGGCCCAGCACCCGCCACTGAAAAAGTCCTGGCCTTGACCGGTTTGTCGCTGGCGCAAATGGATGTGATCGAACTCAATGAGGCCTTTGCCGCACAAGGCTTGGCCGTATTGCGCCTGTTGGGCTTGTCCGATGATGACGATCGCGTCAACCCCAATGGCGGGGCCATTGCTTTGGGTCACCCATTGGGGGCCAGCGGCGGTCGTTTGGTGACAACGGCGATCAACCAATTGCACCGCAACGGTGGGCGCTACGCCTTGTGCACCATGTGCATCGGTGTGGGCCAGGGCATTGCCGTGGTCATCGAGCGGGTCTGAATATCACTGCTCGACAAAGGCCCGCTCCACCACAAAGTCTCCCGGCGTTGTGGTGTTGCCCTCTTTGAAGCCGCGCGCTTCCAGCATGGCCTTGGTGTCTTTGAGCATTTGCGGGCTGCCGCACAACATGACCCGGTCGCGCGAGGCATCAAAGGCTGGCAGGCCCAGGTCGGCGAACAACTTTCCGTTTTCGATCAAATCGGTGATACGACCTTGGTGTTCAAAGGCCTGACGCGTCACCGTGGGGTAGTAGCGAAGTTGTTTGGCCACAAATTCCCCTAGCAAGTCGTGCTGCGGCAGTTCATCGCGCAGGAACTTCAAATACGCCAACTCGTTGACCTCTCGCACGCCATGGACCAAGATGACTTTTTCAAACCGCTCATAGGTCTCAGGATCTCGGACAATGCTCAAGTAGGGTGCCAAACCCGTTCCAGTGCCCAGTAAATACAGATTTTTGCCAGGCAGCAAGTAATCAATGAGCAAGGTGCCGGTGGGTTTTCGCCCAACGATCAAGGTGTCTCCGACTTGAATGTGTTGCAAGCGAGACGTCAAAGGGCCATCCGGCACTTTGATGCTCAAAAATTCCAAATGCTCTTCATAGTTGGCACTGACGATGCTGTAGGCGCGCAACAAAGGTTTGCCATTGACCGGCAACCCAATCATGGTGAAGTGTCCATTGGAAAAGCGCAGGGCTGTGTCGCGTGTGGTGGTGAAGCTAAATAGGCGGTCGGTCCAATGGTGAACCGACAAAATTTTTTCTTCTAAAAAGGCGCTCATGAATGGTGAACTTTGATCTATGAATATGGATTTTATGTCAGCACTTTGTGTTTCATGCCCATTCTTCTATTGCGTTACCGTGGCAAGATGCTCGTGTTTGAAGCATGGATATGTGTATCACCAAGAGGGTTTGTAGGGTGGGTTGTCCTTGACTGAAGCTTTCATCACCGATCCGTATTTCTACAGCCTGGCCGTGCCGGCCGTGCTGCTATTGGGTTTGAGCAAAAGCGGCTTTGGTGCAGGCTTTGGCTCATTGGCGGTGCCCATCATGGCGATGGCCATCAGCGTGCCGCAAGCGGCAGCGATATTGATGCCCATTTTGCTGGTGATGGACTTGTTGGGCCTACATGCGTTTCGGCGTGATTACGACGTGAAGTTGCTGCGCTTTTTGATTCCCTGGGGCATGGTGGGCATAGGGATTGGGTTTTTGTTGTTCAAAAACATGGAAACGCGTTGGGTGGCCGGCTTGGTGGGCTTGACGACGTTGCTCTTCTTGGCCCAGCGTTTGGTTTTCCCACCCACCGCCAGCAGCCGTCCAGCGCCACGTTGGCTGGGGGCTGTTTTGACCGCCACTTCGGGTTTCACCAGCTTCATCGCCCATGCTGGCGGACCACCCATCAATGCCTATGTGCTGCCCATGCGCATGGCACCGATGGTCTACACCGCCACCATGTCGTTTTTCTTTTTCTTTGTGAATGCGGGCAAATGGATTCCTTATGCATTTTTGGGTTTGCTGGATTGGCGCAATTTCATCACTTCGCTGATCTTGATGCCTTTGGCCCCTGTGGGTGTTTGGGCCGGTGTGCGGGTGGCGCGCACCATTGAACCCACATTGTTTTACCGCTTGGTCTATTTGGGGATGTTTTGCACCGGCACCAAATTATTGGTCGATGCCTTCAGCGGGTAAATTTGGCTGATTCGCTGCGAATTTGACGCAGGGTTCATACCTGAGGGGAAGCCCCCGAAAAACCCTGCTGTCGCCAAGCCTCATACACCACCACTGCAACCGCATTGGACAGATTCAAGCTGCGCTGGCCCTCGCGCATGGGCAGGCGCAGTTGGTGCTCGGGTGCAAATTGTGCGCGCAACGCATCAGGCAGGCCCGCAGTTTCGCTGCCAAACACCAGCCAATCGCCCGGTGCAAACGCGGTGTCATGCGGGCTGACCTGCCCTCGGGTGGTCAGGGCATAGGCTTGTCCGCCCTGGGTCAACATGGTCTGGCCCAGGGCTAGCCAATTGGCATGGGTGTGCAACTGCGCCACCTCGTGGTAATCCAAGCCGGCACGGCGCATTTGCTTGTCACTCAAATCAAAGCCCAACGGCTCCACCAAGTGCAGCTGGCATCCCGTGTTGGCCGCCAAGCGGATCACATTACCCGTGTTGGGTGGAATTTCAGGGTGAACCAAGACGATGTGAAACATGGTGGGGATTGTCTGCGACAGACGAGCGAACTGTGTCTGGGGCCAGTGGGGGCGTATCGGTGCGTGCAAACACCACCGCAGTGATGTGTTGCACACCGACTTGGCGCAAGGCCAAGGCGGCTGTTTGCAAACTGCTGCCGGTGGTCATGACATCGTCGATCAACACCACTCGACGCCGATGCAACGCGTTGGCATGAGCGGGATGGACCACCATGGTCCCGATCAGATTGCCCAGGCGCTCGGCCCTGGGCAGGCTGGCTTGGGTGGGTGTGTGGCGGATGCGCAGCAGTGCGTCACGAATGGTTTTGCCAGGGGATAAATGCCGCGCCAATTCCAGGGCCTGGTTGAAGCCGCGCTCGCGCAAGCGCTCTCGCGACAAGGGCATGGGCAATACCGCATCGGCCCATTCCAACGCCGGTTCTACCCCTGGGGCGTGTTGCATGACATGCGCCAGATCTGCCGCACTGGCGCTGTCGCCGGTGAATTTCAAACGCGCCACGCAGGCATCCCATGGAAAGCTGTAGTCCACCGCACACAGGGCCTGATCCCAGGCAGGGGGAGATGCACAGCACGAGGGGCAAGGATGGGCAAAGCCGGGCAAGGCGCAAATCGGGCAGCGCGCCAATGGCTGCGCAAATCGCTCGATGCAAGCGCTGCAAATGGCTTGGGCTGGCCAAGCCTGGCAAATGCTGCACACACTCAAGCCACGCGGAAATGCCCCCCGTTGAATGAGTGCAGCCAAGTCAAACAAGCCCATTGCGCCAATATACTGCCCGCCATGTCCAAGGCCAAGACTGCGCTTCCCCCCACGCTCGATGCAAAGGCCGCGCGCAAGTGGCTGGAGCGGCCACAACCCCAAGCCGCCTGGTTGAGCGAAGAGGTGGCCAGACGCATGCAGCAGCGGCTCGATTGGTTTCGGCAACCGCCTCGAACCTGGGCCCATTGGCACCCCAGTGACAGCGGGTTACAGGTGCAGGCCTCTTTGCGCCAGCGTTATCCCAAAGCTGCTTGTTGGCTGGTGGAGCCCAACCCCCAGCGCGCAGCCCTGGCCCGTCAGCGACTGGGAGAACCTTGGTGGCGGGCTTGGCGACGCGGGGGGGTGCACATGGGGCCTATCCCCGATGAAGGGTTGGACATGGTGTGGGCCAATATGTTGCTGCACCACATCGCACGTCCGCTGGATTTAATGGGCCAGTGGCTTCGGTCTTTGGCCATTGACGGATTTGTCATGTTTTCAACCCTGGGACCAGACAGTTTGCGCCAATTGCAGGTGGTGCATCGCCAAATGGGTTGGGGGCAGCCAGGACCCGATTTGACCGATATGCATGACTGGGGCGATATGTTGTTAGAGGCTGGGTTTGCCCAACCGGTGATGGACATGGAGCGCATCACCCTGACCTACGCCAATGCCTGGGACATGCTCACAGATTTGCGCACTTTGGGGCGCAATACCCGTTGTGACCGTTTTGCGGCCTGTCGCAGCAGGGGATGGCAGCAGGCTTGGCTGCAAGCGGTTGAACGCTTTGGAGAACGCAGCGACAGCGACGGCCGCTTGCAACTGGTTTTTGAAGTGATTTACGGCCATGCCGTCAAACCCATGCCGCGTTTGCCCATGGGCAGTGAAAGCACGGTCTCGCTGCGGGACATGCGTGCCATGCTGGGCCAGACCAAATCCAATTGATGGAAAGCACGGTGTCAGCCAAGGTAATTGCACAGATTGCTAGAATGCGTAGGTAAATTCACTCTGATGCATTTTTCAATCTGGTCATGCCATGAAATCATCACATTGACCACGTAAACTTTGAGTCTATCAACACCATGAACAAGCTCTTTGGAAAATTGAACAAGCTTGCGTTTTTGCTGGCCGCCGGGTTGTCAAATGCCGTCTGGGCCGTGAATGATTTGCCGGGCGGGCCGGCTGTTAGACAACTTAATTTGGCCCCTGCAGCGACCAAAATTGCCGAGGAACAAGCCTGGTTGCACTGGTTCATGTTGATCATATGTTCAGTGATCTTTGTGGTGGTTTTTGGGGTGATGTTTTATTCCATTTGGAAGCACCGCAAATCAGTGGGTCACAAACCCGCCAGTTTTCACGAGTCTGTCAAAGTCGAAATCGCCTGGACGGTTGTACCTTTCATTATTGTCATTTTGATGGCCCTGCCCGCTACCAAGGCGGTGGTGGCCAGCAAGGACACCACCAATGCAGACCTCACCATCAAAGCCACTGGCTACCAATGGAAGTGGGGCTACGACTACATCAAGGGCGAAGGCGAGGGCATCGGCTTTGTGTCGACCCTGGACAACGATCACCGTGAGATGTCCAACAACGGCGCAAAGGGTGTGGACATTGACAATTATTTGCTGAAGGTGGACAACCCCTTGGTGGTGCCGGTGGATAAAAAAGTTCGCATCATCACCACCGCCAACGACGTGATCCATGCTTTTGCTGTGCCTGCTTTTGGGATCAAGCAAGATGCCATTCCTGGTTTTGTGCGCGACACCTGGTTCCGTGCCGAGAGAACCGGTGATTTCTACGGACAGTGCCAGGAGTTGTGTGGCAAAGAACACGCTTACATGCCCATTCACGTGAAGGTGCTTAGCACCAACGATTACTCGGCTTGGGTGCAAGACCAGCAAAAGAAAATGGCCGCTAAGCTGGATGATCCCAACAAGGTATGGACGCTCGACGACATCGTCAAGCGTGGCGAAAAGGTCTATGCAGCCAATTGCGTCGCCTGTCACCAACCCAACGGCAAAGGGGCTGGACCCATCAAGCCTTTGGACGGTGCCGCTGTGGTGTTGGATGCCGACAAAAACCTTCAAATCAAAGTATTGCTCAACGGTCAAAACAACGGTGCCATGCCAGCTTGGAAACAGTTGAGCGATACCGATTTGGCCGCTGTCATCAGCTTCACCAAAAACAATTGGTCCAACAAGACCGGTCAGGTTGTGCAGCCTGCCGAAGTCAAGGCCGCCCGTTAAACCCATGCCCCGATTGAGAAGGAAGACAACATGAGCGCAGTTCTCGACCCCCATGGCCACACAGTTGGCGATCACGGGCATGACGACCACCACGGAGCCCCGCACGGTTGGCGCCGTTGGGTCTATGCCACCAATCACAAGGACATAGGCACACTGTATCTGCTGTTTGCCTTCACCATGTTGATCATTGGTGGCGTGTTGGCCTTGCTGATCCGTGCCGAATTGTTTCAGCCTGGTTTGCAGTTGGTCAATCCGGAGTTGTTCAATCAGTTCACCACCATGCACGGCCTGATCATGGTGTTTGGTGCCATCATGCCGGCCTTTGTGGGCTTTGCCAACTGGATGATTCCGCTGCAAATCGGTGCCTCTGACATGGCTTTTGCGCGCATGAACAACTTCAGCTTTTGGCTGATGATCCCGGCCGCTGTGATGTTGGCAGGATCTTTTTTCATGCCTGGTGGTGCGCCTGCTGCGGGTTGGACCTTGTATGCGCCGTTGACCTTGCAAATGGGTCCTTCGCTAGATGCAGGTATTTTTGCCCTGCACATTTTGGGCGCGTCGTCGATCATGGGTTCGATCAACATCATTGTGACCATTTTGAACATGCGCGCGCCTGGCATGACGCTGATGAAAATGCCCATGTTTGTTTGGACATGGCTGATCACCGCATATTTGCTGATTGCGGTGATGCCCGTGTTGGCCGGTGTGATCACCATGACCCTCACTGACCGTCACTTTGGCACCACCTTCTTCAACCCCGCAGGTGGCGGTGACCCGGTCATGTTCCAGCACATCTTCTGGTTCTTTGGTCATCCCGAGGTCTACATCATGATTCTTCCGGCGTTTGGCATCATCAGCCAAATCGTTCCGGCTTTTTCACGCAAACGTTTGTTTGGCTACTCCTCCATGGTTTACGCCACTTCTTCCATTGCCATCTTGTCTTTCATTGTGTGGGCTCACCACATGTACACCACTGGCATGCCCGTCACCGGACAACTGTTCTTCATGTATGCCACCATGCTCATTTCGGTGCCCACGGGCGTGAAGGTGTTCAACTGGATCGCCACCATGTGGAAGGGGTCCCTGACCTTTGAAACCCCCATGTTGTTTGCCGTGGGTTTTATCTTCGTGTTCACCATGGGTGGCTTCACTGGCTTGATTTTGGCCATGGCACCGATTGATCTGCAATTGCAGGATGGTTACTACGTCGTGGCCCACTTCCATTACGTGCTGGTGGCTGGTTCCTTGTTCACCATGTTCGCTGGCTACTATTACTGGTCGCCCAAGTGGACGGGGGTGATGTACAACGAAGCCCGCGGCAAAATTCATTTCTGGTGGACCCTGATCTCTTTCAACATCACCTTCTTCCCCATGCACTTCTTGGGCTTGGCAGGTATGCCACGACGTTACGCCGACTATCCCATGCAGTTTGCCGATTTCAACGCATTGGCGTCGGTGGGCGCTTTTGCTTTCGGTATCGCGCAGGTTTACTTCTTCTTCTTCATCGTGCTGCCCACGATGCGTGGTCATGGTGCTGCCGCACCCCAACGCCCTTGGGAGGGCGCCGAAGGTTTGGAGTGGGAAGTGCCTTCACCTGCGCCTTTCCACACTTTTGAAACCCCGCCCAAATTGGATGCCACGGCCACCAAGGTGGTTGCATTCTGAGGTAGCGCATGAGCCCCGAACAAAAAAAACAAAATCTCAAACTCGCTTTGATTTTGGCATCGGTGGCTCTGGTTTTTTTGTTGGGTTTTTTGGTCAAGATCACTTTGTTGAGTCGACCCGGTTGAACCATGTCCCATAACCTGCTTTTGCTGCGCAAACTGGTGGTCATTGCCATTGGTATGTTTGCCTTTGGTTATGCCCTGGTGCCAATGTACAAGGCTATTTGCGAATTCACGGGGGTGAACATTTTGGCCCTGGGCGAAAAAGAGGCCAAGGGGTCTAACAATGCGCGCGCCACCCTGGCCAATACGCAAATCGATACCAGCCGAAGCATCACCATTGAGTTCGATGCCAATGCCCGCGGACCCTGGCAGTTCAAACCAGCCCAGCGATCGGTGCAAGTTCACCCAGGTGAACTCACCACCGTCATGTATGAATTTGAAAATGTGCAAGACCGCACCATGTCGGCCCAGGCCATACCCAGCTATGCGCCCCGCCAAGCGGCGGCCCACTTCAACAAGTTGGAGTGTTTTTGCTTCAACCAGTACACATTGGCCCCTGGTGAGAAAAGACAGTGGCCCGTGGTGTTTGTGGTGGACCCCAAGTTGTCCAAGGATGTGACCACCATCACTTTGTCCTATACCTTTTTTGAGGTAGGTGCCAAAACCCCGGCCGCCCCAGTTGCTGGCTTGCCGGTGCCTGAGCGAATTGGGGCGGGTGCATGAGTGATGAAATGCCCGTCAAAGCAAACCATCACTCTTTGGGGCGCGCCCTGTTGGCGGTGGCTTGGTCGTTTTTGGGTATCCGAAAAAACAGCGGTTTTGCAGAAGATTCAGCCCGTGTTTCACCCTTGCATGTGATGTTGGTGGGGCTGTTGGCTGGGTTGCTTTTTGTGATCGGGTTGATCTTGGTGGTCAACTGGGTCGTTGCCAAATAATCAGGAGTCGTTTCAATGAGCGCCAATACCCAAGGTGGAACACCTTACTACTATGTGCCAGGTCCTTCACGCCATCCGGCAATGGCGGCTTTGGGTTTGTTTTTTGTGATTCTGGGTGCAAGCCAATGGATCAACGGGTCAGACTGGGGGCAATATTGCCTGTGGTTTGGATTGGCGTTTTGGTTGTTTGTGCTCTACCAATGGTTTGGCGAGGCCATCGCCGAGAGTGAGGGCGGCAGTTATGGCCACAAGGTGGAGTTGTCCTACCGCTGGAGCATGAGTTGGTTCATCTTCTCTGAGGTGATGTTTTTTGGCGCGTTTTTCTCTGCATTGTGGTGGGCCCGTGTGCACTCCGTTCCGATGTTGGGCAATCTGGAGAACGCATTACTGTGGCCAGACTTCAAAGCGGTTTGGCCCACCCTGGCTGCAGGCGCAACTGCGTCTCCCGCTGGCATCATCGAGCCGTTCCAAACCATGACACCGTTTTGGTTGCCCACCATCAACACCGCTTTGTTGCTGTCCTCGGGAGTGACGCTGACCATTGCCCACCATGCATTGCGCGAAAACCAACGAGGCCGAACCATTGCCTTCATGTGGATGACCGTGTTGCTGGGTGTGGTGTTTTTGCTGGTGCAGGGGTACGAATACGCCCATGCTTACAGCGACATGAACCTGAAGCTGTCATCTGGTGCCTACGGTTCTACTTTCTTCATGCTCACTGGCTTTCACGGCTTTCACGTGTTTTTGGGCATGTTGATGTTGCTGGTCATCACCTTGCGTTTGCAAAAGGGCCATTTCACTGCGGAAAAGCATTTTGGCTTTGAGGGTGCGGCTTGGTACTGGCATTTTGTGGACGTGGTTTGGCTGGGCTTGTACATCCTGGTTTATTGGATGTGATGTCCTGTCAGCTCAATGCCAAAAGGCCGCTGTGAGCGGCCTTTTTTGTCCCGATTTTCAACGGACATGAAATGGGCGCAGTCAATGCAGTTGGGGGTGACCCGTCTCAGTGGCCGGCGGGGATGCCTGAGGGTTGTATGTAACCCAGTTTCCAAGCCAGCAGCACACACAGGAACAAGACGATGGAGAATCCAACACGCATGGCCAGTGCCCGCACCATGTTGTTGGTCTTGGCTTGGCCATTGCGCCCGTCATTCATCATGAAGAACAACGCCGCACCCAAACTGCCGATGATGGCCACAAAAGCCAAAGCCACAATCCATTTCATGGTTTTGATTATCACCCTTGTTTGGGCACCATGTCCAAGGCATTGAACCAGGTGCGTGCCGCCTTGCAAAGTCCCCGCTGGTGGTTTGTCACCATTGTGGCCTTGGCCTCGATGGCCTTGACCGCTCGCTTGGGGGTGTGGCAACTGGATCGGGCCCAGCAAAAAGATAACTTGCACAATGCCCAACTGGCCCAGTCCTTTTTGTCGCCCTTGACCAATGCGGCTTTTGAGCCGCCCGCAGATGCCGTGGCGGGATTACACCGTCAGGTGAGTTTGCAAGGCGAGTGGCTGAGCGAGCACACCGTGTATTTGCAAAATCGCATGCAAAACGGCAAACCCGGTTTTTGGGTGTTGACCCCATTGCGCTTGTCGCCCACTGCGGTGGTGTTGGTGCAGCGTGGATGGGCGCCGAGAGACCGTGTTTCAAGCGACGCATTGCCCGCCATAGAAACACCTCGTGGTGTGGTCAGCGTGCGAGGACGATGGGCACCCGAGCCTTCACGCATGGTGGAATTGGGCAACAGTGGGTCCCCATCACCTGGGTCGCCACCAAGGGCATCGGCTCTCAGGCAAAATCTGGATGTGAATTTGTGGGCTGCTGAGGTGGGTTTGTCCATCACTGCGACGGTGTTGCAAACCGGCGCAGCCTCTGAAGGTTTGGCGCGCGATTGGGCCCCCGCCTTGTCGGGTGCCGATAAAAACCGGGGCTATGCTTTTCAGTGGTTTGCTTTGTCTGCCCTTGTGGCCGTTTTATTTGTTTGGTTTCAAATCATTTTGGTCCTGCGCCATGCCCTCCCATCCCGCACCTGACAACAGCCAACCCCTGGGTTTGACGGTCTACGATATGCCACAACCTGTGGACGTGGCGCAAGCGCATGGCAATCGCACCTGGGCTGGGCGCTGGCGCATGTTGGCATTGTTGTTGGTGTGCGCCTCTCCAGTGGTCGCCTCTTATGTCACTTATTACTGGATCCGGCCTGAAGCGCGGCGCAGCTTTGGTGAGTTGATCGAGCCGCAACGCGACATACCGGCTTTCACCGCCACCGATCTGCAAGGAAAAGCCGAGCCTTTGAATGGCCTCAAAGGCCAGTGGTTGCTGATCAGTGTCTCACCAGCAGCGTGTGACGCCACATGCGAAAAAAACCTGTATTTCCAGCGTCAAATTCATGCGGGCTTGGGCAAGGAGCGCGACAAAGTGGACCGGGTTTGGTTGATCACCGATGAGGGCGAAGTGTCAGCTGATGTGCGCAACGCGATCACCGGGGCATGGACATTGCGCGTTGATCCAACAGAGTTGTCCCAGTGGTTGATGCCACAATCCGGTCATGCATTGAGCGACCATTTGTATTTGGTCGATCCAATGGGCCGCTGGATGATGCGCTTTCCAGCTGGCTTGGGGGCTGAACAGGCGCTCAAGCTCAAGCGCGATCTAGAACGCTTGTTGCGGGCCGCATCCTCTTGGGACTTGCCAGGGCGTTGAATCGGCCATTCACAACCCATGGACATCACGCCCTTGTTCGACTTGAGTCCCGCAGTGCCCCTGTTGAGTCTGGCTTTTGTGTTGGCCTTGGCACCTGTGGCTTGGGTGTGGTGGTCTGGTGAGGCGAACGCAACGTTGTGGGTCAAGCGGTACCGACTCACGGTGTGGGTTTTATTCCTTGCCTTTGACCTGGTGGTTTTTGGAGCCTTTACCCGCTTGTCCGATTCAGGCTTGGGCTGTCCCGATTGGCCCGGTTGTTATGGCCAAGCCAGTCCATGGGGCGCCCAGCAGCCCATTCGGGCAGCTGAAGCGGCTTTGCCCAGCGGTGCCGTCACCTGGAGCAAGGCGTGGATCGAAATGGTGCACCGCTATTTCGCCAGTTTGGTGGGGGCCTTGGTGTTGTTTTTGGCGGTGGTGAGCCTTTGGCGCACCAAAGAGGCCGATGAGCGTTTGGGTTGCGGCTTGGCTTGGTTCACCCTGGCTTGGATCTTGTTGCAAGGTGCTTTTGGCGCTTTGACCGTGACCATGAAACTCTTTCCGCTCATCGTGACCCTGCACCTGTTGGGGGGCTTGGGACTATTGGCCTTGTTGGCCTGGCAGGTGGGTTTACTGCGCTTTGGCTTGGGTTTGTCCAAGCCCGTCTGGGTGGGGGCAGGTTTGCGCTGGGCGGTGGTGGCTGCTTTGTTGTTGTTGGTGGCGCAGATTGCGCTGGGTGGATGGGTCAGCACCAATTATGCGGTCCTGGCTTGCAACACCTTTCCCCAATGCCAAGAAAGTTGGTGGCCAGAGATGGACTTTGCCCAAGGGTTTGAGTTGTGGCGCGCATTGGGACAAACTGCCATGGGCGATTGGTTGCCGATGCCGGCGCTGGTGGCCATCCACTATGCCCACCGCTTGGGGGCTTATGTGTTGGTGCTGGCATTGGGCGGCCTGTGCATTTTGCTGTGGCGACACAGTGAGGCTTTCAAGCCCTGGGCCCGCACCATCGCCACCTTGTTGTGTGTGCAAGTGGCCACTGGATTGAGCAATGTGGTGCTGGATTGGCCCTTGGTGGCCGCTTTGCTGCACACCGCCGGGTCGGCGGCTTTGTTATTGACCTTGGTGGTCATGCTGCGCTTGATCTCGCACCCCCATGCTGAGATTGCTTCGATGGGCGTGGTTGCGAGGGCTGTGCCATGATGACCCCGGTGTTCACCTTGGGGCAGCGATGGCGGCAATTTCAGGCCTTGACCAAGCCGCGTGTGATCCAGTTGATTGTTTTTTGCGCCCTGATTGGCATGGTGCTGGCAGTGCCTGGTGTGCCCACTTGGGAAGAATTGCGCTTGGGGGCAGTGGCTTGCTTGGGCATTTGGTTGGTGGCTGGCGCGGCCGCCGCCTTCAATTGCATCGTCGAGCAAAGCATAGATGCGCGCATGCGCCGCACCGCTTGGCGACCCACGGCCAAAGGGGAATTGAGCAATGCCCAAACCCTGCTGTTTTCTGCCACCTTGTGCTGCGCGGGTTCGTATTTGTTATGGGCTTATGTCAACCCTTTGACGATGTGGCTGACCTTTGCCACCTTTGTGGGATATGCGGTGATCTACACCGTGATCCTCAAACCCTTGACACCGCAAAACATTGTGATTGGCGGCGCTTCCGGCGCCATGCCCCCAGTGCTGGGCTGGGCGGCCATGACGGGAGATGTGGGGCCAGAAGCCCTGATGCTTTTTCTCATCATTTTTTTGTGGACACCGCCGCACTTTTGGGCCTTGGCTTTGTACCGGGTGGAGGACTACCGCAAGTCGGGCTTGCCGATGCTGCCCGTGACCCATGGCAATGCGTTCACCCGGCTGCAAATTTTGCTCTACACCTGGGTCTTATTGGCGGCTTGCCTGATGCCTTTTGTGTATGGCATGAGCGGTTGGTTTTATTTGGTCTGTGCGCTCATTTTGAGCGCCATGTTTTGTCATTACGGCCATGCCTTGTGGCGAGAATACTCCGATGAATTGGCGCGCAAGACGTTTAAGTTTTCCTTGGTCCACCTGAGTTTGTTGTTCGCGGCTTTTTTGATCGACCATTACCTGTGAATACCCACCCGATGCCGAAATTTGCCAGGCGACTAGTTGTAACCCTGGCTTGCTTGTCTGCCGCTTGCTTGGTGGCTTGTTCGCCTGCCAAACCTGCGTTCAAGTCGTTTGATCTCACTGGGGCAAATTATGCTTTGGGTTTTGAACTGACGGATCATTTGGGTCAGCGCCGCAACTTGAACGACTTCAAAGGCCGGGTGGTGATGCTTTTTTTTGGATATACCCAATGCCCCGATGCCTGCCCGACGGCGATGTTTCAATTGGCTGAACTCAAACGGGAGTTGGGCGCGCAGGGCGATCAGTTGCAAGGTTTGTTCATCACCCTGGACCCCGAGCGGGACACGCCCGAAATGCTCAAAGCTTATCTGGACAACTTTGATCCCAGTTTTGTGGCCTTGGTGCCCACAGCCCAAGAGTTGGAAGTGGTGGCCACCCATTACAAGGCTTACCGCAAAAAGGTGGCTGGTCCCACACCCACCAGTTACACACTGGATCACTTGGCGGGGTTCTACATCTATGACCCCAAAGGCCGTTTGCGCTTGTTCAGCCGACCGAACATGGCAACCGCAGATTTGCGCACCGATGTGCAATTGCTGTTGCAAGGCATTTGACCGGTTTGGTGCGACGCCCGGCCAGAGCATGGAAAACGCCGCCATCAGGCGGCGTTGGCGCAAGCCAGAGGGTGTTTAGGCAAACTGCGCCAAGCTGACCTTCATTTTCTTCATCGCAGCCACCTCAATTTGGCGGATGCGCTCGGCACTCACCCCATATTCGGCGGCCAGTTCATGCAGCGTCATGCCGCCAGAGCCATCGTCGTTGACCTTGAGCCAACGTTCTTCAACGATGCGTCGGCTGCGTGCGTCCAAGTTGTTCAGGGCCAGGGCCAGGCCTTCGCTGGAGAGCACATCTCGCTGGTGCGCTTCCATCACCGCCGTGGGTTCGTGGCGCACATCGCTCAGGTAGGCGATGGGGCCAAACGTGTCTTCTCCGTCGTCACCAGGGCTGGGGTCAAGCACCACATCGCCACCGGCCATGCGCGCTTCCATCTCAAGCACTTCCTCGGGTTTGACCTGCAAGCCATCGGCTACCTGATCGACCTGCTCAGGGCTCAAGCTTTGGCGGTGGGTATGCGCATCACTGACCTCTGCCTGCATCCCTTGCTTCATGGAGCGCAGGTTGAAAAATAATTTGCGCTGGGCCTTGGTGGTGGCCACTTTGACCATGCGCCAGTTTTTCAAAATGTATTCGTGGATTTCAGCTTTGATCCAGTGAATGGCATAGCTCACCAACCGCACACCTTGCTCGGGGTCAAAGCGCTTGACCGCTTTCATCAGGCCCACATTGCCTTCTTGGATCAGGTCTGCATGGGGCAAGCCATAGCCCAGATATTGACGCGAGATGGATACCACCAAGCGCAGGTGCGACAAGACCAGTTTTCCGGCAGAGGCCACATCTTGGCTGTCGCGCCATTGGCGGGCAAACTCTTGCTCTTGCTCCAAGGTGAGCATGGGCATGCGGTTGACCGCTGAAATGTAGGCGTCCAAGTTGCCCAAAGGTGGAACCAGCGCCCAGGGATTGGCAACGCTCACGGGGTGGTTGCGCAGTGCAAGTTCTGTCATGGCACTTCTCCTGAATGGATTCGAATGGGCAAATGTTAGCACTCTATCGACTCGAGTGCTAATGTCACCGGGTGATCATGGTTATCCAGCGGCTTGCATGCCGCAATGTGTTGTTTTAAAACCTATTGAGAAACCTGCCACCATTTTTCCTGATACAAATCAACGCCTTGGCGCATTTGAGCGGTTTTGATGGGGGAGTGTTTCAAGCCTGGGTCTGCGCGGGTTCGGTGGGCTTGCCGAGCAAGGCTTGGGAAAATTCTCGCGCTGAGAAGGTTTGCAGGTCTTCCAGACTTTCACCCACGCCTATGAAGTAAACCGGAACGCCCATTCCCCCTGTGCGTTGGCGTTCAAGCGACCACAAACCAATTGCGGCCAGCACCCCACCTTTGGCGGTGCCGTCGAGTTTGGTGACGATCAAACCGGTCAGGCCCAGGGTTTGGTCAAAGGCCATTACCTGGGCCAAGGCGTTTTGTCCGGTGTTGCCATCGATGACAAGCAACACCTCATGCGGCGCATTGGCATCGGCTTTTTGCACCACCCGTTTGATTTTTTTCAACTCGTCCATCAAGTGGGTTTGGGTGGGCAAGCGCCCTGCTGTGTCGACAATCACTACATCTTTGCAACGTGCTTTGCCGGCACTGACTGCATCAAAGGCCACGGCCGCTGGGTCGCCACCGGACTGGCTGACAATGTCCACCCGGCTGCGGTCGGCCCAAACCTCGAGTTGCTCGCGGGCGGCGGCCCGGAAGGTGTCGGCGGCGGCGAGCAATACGCTGGCCCCGCTTTGGCTCAAATGACGGGTGAGCTTGCCGATACTGGTGGTTTTTCCAGCCCCGTTCACCCCCGCCACCATGATGACGCTGGGCTGCGCGGCGCCCAAGGTCAGCGTTTTTTCCAGCGGCAGCAGCAAATCGCACAGCAAATCTTCCAACAAAGCCTGCACCTGGGCGGCTTCGGTGATGCCACGCTCCTTGACCGCTTTTTGCAAGTGCTTCATCAGGTGATCGGTGGCTGCAACGCCAGCATCGGCCATCAACAGGGCTGCCTCCAAGGCATCGTAGAGTTCTGCATCCACACGCGCCCCGGTGAACACACTGGCCAAGCCCTGACCGGTGCGTGCCAAGCCTTTGCGCAAACGCTGCAGCCATCCACCGCGTTCAGCTTGAGTGGTGGCGGTATCGCTCGACGAGACGGCGTTGGGTGTCCGTCCTGAATTGACACCACCACTGTCGGTGGCTTTGTTCTTTTTGAAAAAACTGAACATGCGACTGGGTTTATAGTAAATGGATCGAGCAGTGCTCAGCGTGTGCGTGGTCTTTATTCTATGAAACAGCTTTTACCGCGCTGCTTGGCTGCAGCAGTCATGTGTGTGTCGCCCCTTGTGTGGGCCCAGCCAGCGGCCAACTCCATTAGCACTTACACCTTGCCCAATGGCATGACTTTGGTGGTCAAGTCCGATCGCCGAGCACCCACGGTGGTTCACATGCTGTGGTTGCGGGTCGGATCCATGGACGAGGTCGATGGTGTCTCTGGCGTGGCCCATGTGCTTGAGCACATGCTTTTTAAGGGCACGCCCAGTGTCAAGGCCGGTGAATTTTCGCGCCGGGTGGCTGCTTTGGGTGGGCGCGAAAACGCATTTACCAGCCAGGATTACACCGGGTATTTCCAACAAATACCGGCACACCGCTTGGCCGATGTGATGCAACTGGAGGCCGACCGCTTTGCCAACAACCAGTGGGCCGATGAAGAGTTTGTCAAAGAGCTGGAGGTGGTCAAAGAGGAGCGGCGCATGCGCACTGATGACAATCCACGCGCTTTGCTCTATGAGCAACTGGCGGCGGTTCAGTTTGCAGCCTCGCCCTATCGCCGCCCCATCGTGGGCTGGATGGAAGACCTGGATGCCATGAAGCCTGACGATGCCCGCGCTTTTTACAAGCAGTGGTACACCCCATCCAATGCAGTGGTGGTGGTGGTCGGGGATGTGCAACCCCAAGACGTTCACCGCTTGGCCCTGATGCATTACGGCCCCATTGCGGCGCGGACCTTGCCTGAGCGCAAACCGCGAACCGAACCCACGCAACCCGGCATGCGCCGACTGGAGGTCAAGGCCCCGGCCGAGCAGGCCTATGTGGCCTTGTCATTCAAGGTGCCCACCTTCACAGGATTTGACGGCAGCCCCCAAAACCAAGATGCTTTGGCCCTCACGGTGTTGGCTGCGGTGCTCGATGGTTACAGCAGTGCGCGCTTGGACCGTGCCTTGACCCAGGGCCCAGACCGCTTGGCCGACAGCGTGGGTGCGCACAACGGCCTGAGTGGCCGTGGGCCGCAGACCTTTGTGCTCGAAGGTGTGCCTGCGCCTGGCAAAAGCGCCCATGATCTTGAGCGTGCTTTGCGCGAACAAGTGGCCCGTGTGGCCCGCGAGGGAGTCAGCGACAGCGAGCTGCGTCGGGTTAAAAACCAGTGGGAGGCTGCGGCTGTCTATGGGCGAGACTCCTTGTTCAACCAGGCCCGGGAAATGGGCAGCTTTTGGGCCGAGGGTTTGCCACTGGACACCAATGACCGGTTGATCACTGCCTTGCAGGCCATCAGCGCTGAACAGGTGCGCTCGGTGGCCTCCCGCTACTTTGGCGACGATGCACTGACAGTGGCGCATTTGTTGCCCCAAGTGCGCCCAGCCGCCTTTGCACGCAAACCCGCCATGCCAGTTCCTCATGGGGGGGCTGTGCGATGAAACGCTGCCTGAGTGGCTTGTTGGGTGCGGTGTTGTGGGCCGGTGTGGCCCATGCCGCCATTCCGATTGAACACTGGACCTTGCCCAATGGGGCCAAGGTGTATTTGGTGCACAGCCCGGGTCTGCCTTTGTTGGACATCCAAATCGACTTTGATGCCGGTGGGCGGCGCGATCCGCCAGGGCGTGTGGGGTTGGCCAGCGCCACAGCCCTGATGGTGGGCAAAGGTCTCAAAGCCAAAGGCGCAGCGCCTGCCATGGATGAAAACGCCATCGGCGATTCCTGGGCCGATGTGGGAGCATTGTTTTCGGCCTCTGCCGGCAGCGATCGGATGAGTTTTACTTTGCGCAGTTTGACCCGCAAAGATGTGCTCGATGCGTCCATCCAATTGGCGGCAAGGCACCTGGCCGACCCGTCCTTCCCCGCTGATGTTTGGGCGCGCGAACAACAACGCTGGATCGCCAGTTTGCGCGAATCCCTGACCAAACCTGCCACCGTGGCCGACCGGGCTTGGACACCCGCTGTGTTTGGCAGCCACCCTTATGGCCAGCAAAACACCCCAGAAAGCCTGTCGGCATTGACCGTGGCCGACATGCAGGTCTTTCATGCCCAGCACATCCAGGCCTGCCGCGCCAAAATCAGTGTAGTGGGTGCGCTCGATCGCGCTCAGGTGGAGGCGCGGCTCACCCAATTGTTGGCTGGGTTGCCGGCCAACGACGGATGCCCAGCCCTGCCGGTTGTGCCCGAGGTGGCTGCGCTGGCTCAAGCGCGAGACATCCGCATTCCATTTGCTTCGGCCCAAGCCCATGTGACCATGGGTCAGCCTGGTTTCAAGCGCGACGATCCCGATTTTTTCGCCTTGACCGTGGGCAATTATGTTTTGGGTGGCGGTGGTTTCGTTTCGCGATTGACAGAGCAGGTGCGCGAAAAGCGCGGCCTGAGTTACAGCGTTTACAGCTACTTTTCTCCAGGCCTGCACGCGGGCCCGTTCGCTATTGGTTTGCAAACCCGACCGGATCAGGCCCAGCAAGCGATTGACGTGGCCCGCCAGGTGTTGAAAGACTTTGTCGATAAAGGCCCGACCGAGGGGGAGTTGCAAGCGGCCAAGGACAACCTCAATGGTGGCTTTGCCCTGCGACTCGATAGCAACCGCAAATTGCTCGATAACCTGGCCAACATCGCTTGGCACCAATTGCCCTTGGACTACCTCGACACCTGGACGCAAAAAGTGCAAGCCCTCACGGTGTCAGACATCACGGCGGCGTTTGCCCGCAAAGTTCAACCCGAGCGCCTGGTTACTGTGGTGGTCGGGGGTGCGCCCTGAAACCTCTGGTCGAATCGGCCCATGGCCCTGCGCGGGGCAAAGCCCCCGGGGAGATTCGCATCATTGGGGGGCAGTGGAAGCGCAGCAAACTCAGCGTGTTGGATCGGCCGGGTTTGCGCCCCACCCCAGACCGGGTGCGCGAAACCTTGTTCAATTGGCTCGGGCAGGACCTGGGCGGCTGGCGCTGTTTTGACGCTTTTGCAGGCAGCGGCGCACTGGCTTTTGAAGCCGCTTCGCGTGGCGCCAAAGAAGTGGTCGCCTGCGAAACCGACCCCGCCTTGGTGGCTCAATTGTTGGCAAGCAAACACAAACTCAAGGCCGATATGGTGTGGGTGCAGCGCGCCAATGGGCTCAACGCCATGCGGGCCCAAACCCCGGCCAGTTGGGATCTGGTGTTTTTGGACCCCCCATTTGGCAGTGATTTGTTGGGCCCCAGTTTGCAGGCCGCTGCGGTGGTGCTTAAACCCGGGGGGCGGGTTTATCTGGAATCAGGCCAGCCTTGGACCGATGCGCAATTGCAGCCCTTGGGTTGGCAATGTGACCGCCATTTGCGGGCCGGCGCGGTACACGCCCACATGATCAGTCGTTTCGGGGACGGCATCAGCGGATAATTCGATTTCCATTGAACAGGAGCGAGCATGCGCCAGCCCGTGATTGCGGTTTATCCCGGAACTTTTGATCCCATCACCCTGGGTCACTTGGATTTGATGCAACGCGCCTGCGTGTTGTTCGATGAGGTGGTGGTCGGGGTGGCCATGGCCCATCATAAGAAGACCTTGTTCAATCTGGAGGAGCGTTTGGAGATGGTGCGTGAGGCCACTGCGCCATTGAGCAGAGTGCGGGTGGCCCCCTTCGAAGGCTTGGTGCGCGACTTTGTGCGCGCTCAAAGGGGCGTGGTCATGGTGCGTGGGGTTCGATCGGTCAGTGACTTTGACTACGAGCAGCAACTGGCGGGCATGAACCGTCACCTCATGCCCGAGGTGGAAACCATTTTCATGGCCCCATCGGCCAAACTGCAACACACCTCCAGCACCTTGGTGCGAGAGATCTCCATGCTTGGCGGAGAGGTGGAGCCTTGGGTCACCCCCGAGGTGTTGCGCCGCCTGACGGCCAAAAAACATGCGTTGGCTTGAACCATGACGGATATTTTCCTGGTTCGGCACGGCGAAACCGACTGGAACCGCGAGCAGCGGTTCCAGGGACAAATTGACGTGCCCTTGAACGATCTGGGGCTGACGCAGGCGCAGCGTCTGGCTGAACGTTTGCGCCACGACTGGCAAGGAGGTTTTGACAAGCCCTTGCATTTGGTCAGCAGCGATTTGCAGCGCACCCTTCAAACCGCCAACGTCTTGGGGCAAGCCCTGGGCTTGCCCATCACTGCCCAGGCGGCCTTGCGCGAGCAGCATTTCGGTTTGTTTGAAGGCTTGTTGTCGGCCGACATCCAGCGCGACCATGCCGATGTTTGGCACCAATGGTTGCTGTTTCAAGCCGACTTCGCCATTCCTGGTGGCGGCGAAAGCACCCGGCAGTTCCACGCCCGGGTGTGCCAGGCAGTGCGCGGGTTGGCGCAAACCCATGCCGATCGCACCCTGGTCATCGTCACCCACGGTGGGGTGCTTGACATGCTGTGGCGCAGTGCCCAAGGCATACCTCTGGATGGACCGCGAACCTGCGAGATCCCCAATATGGGTTTGAACCATGTCCGATGGATGGGGGAGCAGCCCGAAATCGTGCGCTGGGCCGACACCACGCACTTGGACGGATTGCCCGAGCAACCCAATTTCAAACAACGTTTGCGGCTGCTGGGCCCAGACAGCAGGGGTTGAGATGGCTTTGATGATCACCGATCAATGCATCAACTGTGATGTGTGCGAGCCCGAATGCCCTAACCAGGCCATTTACATGGGTGAGGAAATCTACGAAATCGACCCTGACAGGTGCACCGAATGTGTTGGTCATTTTGACGAGCCACAGTGCGTGCAGGTGTGTCCAGTGGCTTGCATCCCGGTCAACCCGCAACGCATTGAAGGTGCCGATGACTTGTGGGCAAAGTTCAATCGCTTGCAAGCCCAAGCCCGTTGAGGGTCCAAATCTCTCTCTTTGGCGTGGCTCATTGGCCTGGTGTGTCGCTGGCCGGTTTGGGGATTTGCTCTGCGAAGGGTGGAGTGGTCTGTACAGGCCGGGGTGGTTTGGGTCGTGCGGGTTTGCTGGTGTGAATGCGCTGGGTGGCGCGAGTGAAGTCGCCGCTGAGAAGGTCCTTGCAGGCTAGCAAACTGCGCGCCACGCAGGCATCGATCAATGTGCGCTGTTCAGGGCTGGGTTTTTTAAGCACCCAGTGGATGACCTCGGATTTCACCCCAGGGTGGCCAATGCCCAATCGCAAGCGCCAAAAGTCGGCAGTTCCCAATTGGGCCTGGATGTCACGCAAGCCGTTGTGGCCCGCGTGGCTGCCACCCAGCTTGAGCTTGGCCTCGCCGGGCACCACATCAAGTTCATCGTGCGCCACCAAAATTTGTGCGGGTTCGATTTTGTAGAAACGTGCCAATGCCGCCACCGAAGTGCCTGAAGCATTCATGAAGGTTTGCGGCTCCAACAGCCAAATGGTTTGGCCGCCATATTGGGTGCGTGCCATCAAGCCTTGGTAGCTGCGCTCATGATGCAAGCTGATCTTGAGCTGGCGCGCCAACCCATCCACCCACCAAAAGCCAGCGTTGTGGCGAGTGTGTTCATATTCGCTGCCAGGATTGCCCAAGCCCACAAACAATTTGATCATGTCGACATTATCTGGCCCAACAGACAAACGGCCCACCGAGGTGGGCCGTTTGTGTCACAGCGCAAGTCTTACTTCTTGCCTGCCGGCGCAGCGGGAGCCGCAGGGGCTGGGGTTTCCTCGGCTGCCACAGATACCACGGCCACCAGCACCGGGTTGTTTTTGCCATGCACCACGGCGGTCACGCCATTGGGCAAGCTGATGTCCTTGAGGTGCAGCGAGTGGCCTTTTTTCAAGCCACTGAGGTCCACCGCAATGAACTCGGGCAAATCGGCGGGCAGGCAAGACACCTCTATCTCGGTCAGAACGTGGTTGACCAAGCAAGCGTCGGCTTTGACCGCGGGTGAGTTCTCTTGGCCGCTGTAGTGCAGTGGCACCTTCATGTGCAATTTGGTGTTGGCATCGACACGTTGAAAGTCAATGTGCAGCACCAGGGGCTTGAAGGGGTGAAACTGCACATCGCGCAGCAGCACCTGAGATGATTTTTGGCTCAGTTCCATGTCCAAAATGGAGGAGTGAAACGCCTCTTTTTTGAGGGCGTGCCACAAAGCGTTGTGGTCGAGTTCGATCAGTTGGGGCTCGCCCGTTCCGCCATACACAATCCCTGGCGTGCGGCCAGTGTTGCGCAGACGGCGGCTCGCACCCGTACCCTGCTTGCTTCGCTCAAATGCGACAAATTTCATGTTGACTCCTGTGTGAATCCACCGCGACCAGTGAGATTCAGGGTTGAAAAAAGGCTGCGAACAGCCCGCTGGTGAGTTCTTTGACGGACAACGGTCTAAAACAATTGCTCCTGGTCAGAGAACAAACTCATCACCGACTCGCCTTTGGCAATGCGCTGTATCGTCTCTGCGATCAGCGGTGCCACCGAGAGTTGGCGGATTTTGGGGGATTGCGCAGCGCTCATGGTCAAGGGAATGGTGTTGGTGATCACCACCTCGTCCAAAGCGTTGCCTTGGTTGATGCGTTCAATGGCAGGGCCCGAAAAAATAGGATGCGTGCAATAGGCGTAGACTTTTTTAGCGCCGCGTTCTTTGAGCACTTCCGCGGCTTTGACCAAGGTGCCAGCGGTATCAATCATGTCGTCCATGATGACGCAATTGCGCCCTTCTATTTCGCCAATCACATGCATGACCTCGCTCACATTGGCTTTGGGCCGGCGCTTGTCAATGATGGCCAAATCGCAACCCAGTTGTTTGGCCAAGGCACGTGCGCGCACCACACCACCCACATCGGGCGAGACCGCAATCAGGTCTTCGTAGCCTTTCAGGCGCAGGTCGCCCAGCAGCACGGGTGAGGCATAAATGTTGTCAACCGGTATGTCGAAAAAGCCCTGAATCTGGTCGGCATGCAAGTCCATGGTCAGGATGCGGGCGACACCCACGGTTTGCAGCAAATTGGCCACCACCTTGGCGGAAATGGGCACCCGGGTCGAGCGCGGCCGGCGGTCTTGGCGGGCGTAGCCGAAGTAGGGGATCACCGCACTGATGCGCTCGGCAGAGGCCCGTTTGAGGGCATCGACCATGATGAGCAATTCCATCAGGTTTTCATTGGTTGGCGCGCAGGTGGGCTGGATCACAAAGACATCTCGGGCGCGCACATTTTGATGCAACTCCACCGTGACTTCACCGTCCGAGAAGCGCCCAACGGTGGCTGCGCCGAGTTCAGTCCCCAGGTTTTCGGCAATTTCAGCGGCCAAACTGGGGTTGGCATTGCCCGTGAAGAGCATGAAGTCGGTGGCGGGGGTCGACATGATGAAATTGTGTGAAATAACGTACCAAAGACAACCAACACCACAACAACATGCATCCACGGATTTGGCCGTGACCGACATGTGCTGCCATGATACTGTGGCAGGGGAGGAAGGACTCGAACCCTCGCATGCCGGAATCAAAATCCGGTGCCTTGACCAACTTGGCGACTCCCCTACACCGGCAAAAAACCTGAGGTCTCTTGCCAATCAACTTTTGCTAAAAGCCCAATCGGCCAAAGGATGGGCTTTCAAATTGCGACACAGTTGGATTTGCCAACCTTGGGGCACCGCAGGCCACTCCACAACATGGTTCAATCGGGCAAACACCGCACTGCCAGAACCGGTCATCCGAGCTTGCAAACCCAGACGCTCAAGCCAGTCGAGGGCTTGTTTGACTTCGGGGCACCACTTTTGGGCCACTGGCTGCAAGTCATTACGACCAAAGTCAAAGCCTTGTTCCGCAAAACTTGTCATTGTAGCAGGCTCAGAGTCGCGCTTTAGCCCTGGATCCTTGAAAATCAAAGCGGTTTCCAGACCAGCACTTGGCTTGAGCACCACAAATTCGGCCTCTGGCAAGTCGATGGGGGTGATGCGCTCGCCCAAACCCTCTACCCAGGCCGATTGGCCATGCAAGAAAAAGGGCACATCTGCACCCAGGGTCAAGGCGATGGGCAACAAGCGTTCCCGCGGCCAGTTCAGATCCCACAAACGATTCAAGGCCATCAAAGTGCTGGCCGCATCCGAGGATCCGCCGCCCAGTCCGGCCTGGCTGGGCAGTTGCTTGTCCAAAGTGATGTGTGCGCCCGCTCGCACGCCAGCCGCTTCTTGCAGCGCCTTGGCAGCTTGCACGCACAGGTCGTTGACCGGCAAAGGCGGTCCCAAGTCCTGGCGCGTGATGGCGGGGTGGGCGGTGGTTTCGATGTGCAGTTTGTCGCACCAATCGATCAGCATAAAGACCGATTGCAAGGCATGGTAGCCATTGGACAAGCGGCCAACGATGTGCAAAAAAACATTCAGTTTGGCGGGGGCCAGGATGTCGTAGAGCGCACTCATGGTCGGGTGGCAATCTTCAAGGTCACTGCGGGCAGAGGGTGTGTTCGGCGGGCGCTCCAAGCACCCGGGGTGGCGCTGCGCTCCACTTGCCATCCCATCGCAGTTGGGTCTCGCCCTTCCAACCAGTCAAACAATGCCAGCATGGGCAAATCGGTGCCAATGGCGGCTTGGGTCATCTCGGCCAGGTTGGCAAAACGGCGCGTTTGGCCATTTTGTTGCCACCAGGCCCCTGCCGGTGACCAATGCAAGACCAAGCCCACTTGTCCCAGCGGTGAGAGCAAGGTCAACGCCCCTTGGTTGGCATCGCCTTCGAGCTCAAATTCGGCCGAGACACTTTGCAAGGGCTCTTGGTGCACGGTCAGGCTGAGACGGCCTTGCCAAAAACCCTCCCGCTGTGGGGTGGGCGCACTGGCACAGGCGCACAAAAGGGCAACCCAGCACAGCCATGCACCACGCAATCCGCTCAAAGATCCACTTTCAAACGCTTCAATGTCTCGCGCAGGGTTTCGTTGTCAGCATCTTTTTGCATGCCCTCGCGCCAGATGCTGCGGGCTTCATCGCGTTGATTGAGTTGCCATAAAACCTCGCCCATGTGGGCGGCAATTTCGGCATCGGCTTGGTTGGCATAGGCCTTCTTCAGCAAGACCAGGGCATTGGGAAAATTGCCCAGGCGAAACTCCACCCAACCCAAGCTGTCTGTGATGGATGGGTCTTGCGGGGCCAATTCCAGGGCGCGGGTGATCAACTGTTTGGCCTCGACCAAGCGCACATTGCGATCGGCCAGGGAATAGCCCAAGGCGTTGTAGGCGTGGGGCAGGTTGGGCTGGCGTTTGATCAATTCGCGCAGTTTGAGTTCCATGTCGTCCATGCGGTTGAGTTTTTCGTCGATCATGGCCAACTCGTACAACAAATCGTTGTCCTGGGGTTCACGCAACACAGCCTGACTAAGCAAGGCGTGGGCCTGTAGATACTGCTTGTTGTCGCGCAGCAGTTTGACCTCGGCCAGCAATTTGCCGCGCTCTTGACCGGCATTGTTGACCGACAGGTTTTGAATCAACATCCGGGCCTCTTCGAGCTTGCCTTGTCGGGCCAATAGCTGGGCTCGGCGGCTTTGGGCTTGAAGCAAAAAGTCAGGGTGTTCGATTTTTTCCAGCCAGGCCAAGGTGGTTGTTTCGTCCCGCAGTTTCTCGGCAACTTGCGCCAATCCCAAATAAGCCTGGGCCATGCCCCGTTGTGGTGGGGGGGATCTGTCTTTCACCACATCCAGATAACGCTGCAAAGCATCTTTGGCGTCTGGGAGCCGGTTTTCATCTGCATGGAGCAAGCCCAGCATCAGCCATGCTTCGGCCACCTGGGGTTGGGCTTGGGTCATGCGCTCCAATTGACTGCGTGCCGGCGCGTAAAGTTTGTTTTCGAGTTGCCACTGGATCAGCCCCAAACGCAACTCGGGGAACTCTGCTTTTTCCAAAGACATTTCCAGCAAAGCCATGGCACCAGGCACATTTTTTTCCAGCAAGTCCAAGGCCAGCAACCCTGGTGCCAGGGCAGTGGGTTCGGCGACATAGGCCTTGCGTGCAGCCTCCAAAGCGCCTGGGGCATCGTTGGCGGCCAGGCGCACGCGGCCCACACTGGACCAGGCGGCGGCGGCCGTGTCCGGTGATTGCAAATAGGGCGCAATGGCCTGCTCCAACACCGCAGCCGCCTTTTTTTTGTCAACGACTTGTCCGAGGTGGCGGTGCAGATGCGACAAGGTCAGGTTTTTTTCGTTGTTGGGTGTCAAAGCGACTTCTTCACGCAAGGCCTCCAGGCTGTCGCCCACCCGGTTCAAGGCCAACAAAATTTGCAAGATATACAAATTGGCAGTGCGAGAGCCAGGGTTGGCCGATTTCCAGGCGCGCGCTGCTTGCAAGGCTGCTTCCCCGGATCGCGATAGCAAGGCGAGGTCTACCGATCGCTGGTACAAGCGCACATCATTGGTTTTGCCCGCCGCGTCCAACAGCAAGGAAAATGCCGCACCCGGGTTGTTGTCGCGGGCATTGAGCTCTCCCAGCAAGACCTCGTAGAAAGCCTCCGCCATGAGAGCTGCATGCTGACGGGCTTGGGCTTGGGCGCGCACCGACGTGTTTTGTCCCCAAGCCATCCCCGAACATCCCAACCACAGACACAAGGCCCAGCAAGCAGTTTTTTTCATGCCCGGATGATAATCGCTGCTTTGTTTTTCATTGCCCAGCATGCCTGAATTACCCGAAGTAGAGGTCACCCGAATGGGCGTGGAGGGTCCCATGAAAGGGGCCTGCATTGAAGCGGTTTACCTGGGAAAGCCGCTGCGCTGGTCTTTGCAATGTTTGCCGCAAAGCTTGGTGGGGCGCACCATTTTGGATGTGCGTCGGCGCGGCAAGTACCTGTTGATGGACCTGAGCGAGGGCCTGCTGTTATGGCATCTGGGTATGTCGGGCAGTTTGCGCGTTTGGGCCACCAGGCCTGAGCCGGGCTTGCATGACCACTTTGATTTGTGCACCAACCAAGGTTGTTTGCGGCTCAACGATCCCCGTCGCTTTGGTGCAGTGGTCTATGCCCCGAGCGAAGAAAGCCCCCAGGCACAGAAATTTTTGGGCCACTTAGGGCAGGAGCCTTTGCAAAGCGGTTTTCAGCCACTGGGCTTTCACCAGGCCTTGCGGCAACGAAAAACCGCAATCAAGCCCTTGTTGCTCAGCGGCGCAGTGGTGGTGGGTGTGGGCAATATCTACGCTTGCGAAGCCTTGTTTTTGGCAGGCATTCGCCCCACGCTATCGGCCCAGCGCATCAGCAAAACGCGGGCTGCGGCCTTGCATGCGGCCATTCAGCAGGTACTTTCGCGCGCCATTGCCAAGGGTGGCAGCAGTTTGCGGGACTTTAGCGGTGCGTCAGGTCAAAGCGGTTATTTCCAGTTGGAAACCAAGGTGTACGACCGTGAGGGTTTGCCTTGCCAGGACTGCGGCAGCACCATTCGCCGAAAGGTGCAGGGACAGCGCTCCACTTTTTATTGCCCCCAATGTCAACGCCGTTGAGCACCTGGGCATGAGCCTGCATCGTTTTGCACCTTTGATCATCGAGTGGCAGCGCCGCCATGGGCGACACGATTTGCCCTGGCAAAAAAGCCTCACGCCCTATCCGGTGTGGCTGTCTGAAATCATGCTGCAACAAACCCAGGTCAGCACCGTCAAAGCTTATTTCGAGCGTTTTATCCAGCGTTTCCCAGCGGTGCAGGATTTGGCCCAAGCCGAGCTCGATGAGGTGATGGGTCTGTGGAGTGGTTTGGGCTATTACAGTCGTGCCCGCATGCTGCACCGTTGCGCCCAAATGGTGGTGCAAGAAAACGGTGGCGTATTTCCGCAAGACGTGGCTGCCCTGCAAAAGCTGCCTGGCATTGGCCCATCCACGGCTGCGGCCATCGCATCGCTGTGCTTTGGTCAGGCGGTGTCCATCATGGATGGCAATGTGCGGCGGGTGTTGACCCGTTTGCTCGCATTTGGTGAAGATTTGGCCACTTCCGCAGCACAAAAAAACCTCAATCGTCTGGCCCACGATTTATTGCCCACGGGCGTGTGGGTCCAGTCGATGCATCAATACACCCAGGGTTTGATGGATTTGGGTGCCACCGTGTGCCATACCCGACAGCCGCAATGTGGGCAATGCCCTGTAAAAGATTTATGCCAGGCCCATGCCAAGGGCTTGCCCACCAACTACCCGGTCAACACCCGCAAGTTGTTGCGGCGCGCGCAATCTTGGTGGTTGTTGATCCCCACCACCGCACAAGGCGCGGTGTGGTTGCGCAAGCGACCCGCCAGTGGAATTTGGGCGAGTTTGTATGTCCCGCCCATTTATGACAGCCATCAACAGGCCCTGCAGGCCGTTCCCACAGTTTGGCATGCGCGGATGCAAGTTCAAACCCCTTTTGTGCATGTGCTCACCCATCGCGACTTGCATTTGCATCCTTTGCATTTGCGCGTACCAGCCACTTCCACCTGGGGAGAGGGTCAGTGGTGGGCTCCCGCTGATTGGCCTGAGTTGGGCCTTCCCGCACCCCTGCGTCGCTTGTTGGGGCCTGGGCTTTAGCGTCGTTCGGCTTGTTCGCGGTGGCGAAACAGGGTGACCCATTCCCTGCGAAACCGCTGGGCCATTTGCTCCACCATGTACACAGAACGGTGCTGTCCGCCCGTGCAGCCAATCGCCACAGTGACATAGCTGCGATGGTCCACAGAGAGAGATGGCAACCAGTCGCGCAAAAAACGCTCTATGTCGTTGGCCATGCGCTGAACGCTCTCATGTTGCTGCAACCATTTCATCACCGGTGCATCGCTGCCGGTCAACTCGCGCAATTCGTTTTCGTAGTGGGGGTTGGGCAGCATGCGCATGTCGAACACAAAATCGGCATGCATGGGGATGCCACGTTTGAAGGCAAAAGACTCAAACATCAAAGTCAACTGTGCGGCCGGGGCGGAGATCAAGGATTTGACGTAGCTTTGCAATTTGGCGCTGCGCAGTTGGCTGGTGTCGATGACATGGGCCTTGTCACGCAACTCCACCAGCAGCTCGCGTTCAAGCTCAATCGACTCGATCAAATTGCGCTCCAAGTCAATGCTGTTGCTCAGGGCCTCGGTGCGTGAGAGGGGGTGGCGGCGGCGCGTTTCAGAAAAGCGCTGCACCAAGGTGTGGGTGCTGGCATCCAAAAAAAGCATGCGCACATCCACGTCTTTTTGCCGCACCAATTCCAATTCTGAGGGCAGCAAGGGCAAAGAGGCGGCGCTGCGCACATCCATGGCAATGGCTATGCGTTTTTCTTTGCGTTTTCGCTCCAGTTGCACAAACGGTCGCAACAACTCCGGCGGCAGGTTGTCCACGCACAAGTAACCGGCATCTTCCAAGGCATGCAAGGCCACAGACTTGCCCGAACCGGACATGCCGGTGATGAGCACCAACTCTTGGCGCACTTTTTTCATGGGACAGAGCCCTCTTGGCTGAGGTTTTGCAACATTTCGCGCGCATGGGCCAAGGAGGTGGCAGAGAGTTTGTCGCCGCCCAGCATGCGCGCGATTTCTTGCGTTCTCTGTTCGCCGCAAACGGGCTGCAATTGGCTGAAACTGCCCGCCTGATCGCTGACCTTGGTCACCAGCCAGTGGTGGTGGGCACAGGCCGCCACCTGTGACAAGTGGGTCACCGCCAACACTTGCCGATCGGCACCGAGTTGTTGCATCAAGCGACCAACCGTTTCGGCCACTGCCCCGCCCACACCCGAGTCCACCTCGTCAAAGATCAAGGTTTGGGCTTGGCCCAAAGCGCTGGTGGTCACGGCAATGGCCAGAGCGATGCGCGAGAGCTCGCCGCCAGAAGCCACTTTACCCACCGGCCTGGGCGTGCTGCCCGCATGTCCTGCCACCAAAAACACCACTTCCTCCAACCCACTGGATTGGCCTTGGTTCAATTTGTTCAAGGCCACCTCAAAGCGACCGCCTTGCATGCCCAGGCCTTGCATGGCTTGGGTGATCGCCTTGGCCAACTTGTGGGCACCCCGCTCGCGCGCCAGCGAAACCCGTTTGGCCTCGGTGTGATACGCCTGCGCCGCCATGGCCTGGGCCTTTTCCAGGGCAGCCAAATCGCTGGCCCATTCCAGTTGTTGGAGCTCGTTGCGCCAAGATTGCAGCAATGCAGCCAACTCATGCGGCTGGCGCTTGAATCGGCGCGCCAAAGACATCCACAGGCCCATCCGATCATCCAAGCTTTGCAAACTTTGCGGATCCAAATCGGTGCGGCGCAGCCAGCTTTGCAATGAATGCGCCGCGTCAGAGGCCTGGGCCAGGCTGGAAGCCAACACAGCGGCCAGACCCTCAAATTCCGGCTCAATCTGGGCTTGTTCGAGCAAATGGTTTTGCGCTTTGGACAACTGACCCAAAGCACCACGGTCGTCGCTGTCGAGTTCCAGCAAGGCTTGCTGGGCGGCCTCCAGCAGGTTGTGGGCATGGCTGAGCCGGGTGTGATCAGCGTTCAAACTCTCCCATTCATCGGGCAGGGGATTGAGTTTGTCCAATTCCGCAATTTGCCATTCCAGCCGCTCGCGCTCTTGGGCGATATTGTCTTGCGCTTGAGCCGCTTGCTCCAAAGCTTGTTGGCTGTTGCGCCATTCCTGCCAAAGCTGGGCCAAGGTCTTGGTGTCAATGCCGCTGTAGGCATCGAGCAAGCCGCGCACCGCTTCCGGCCGTGTCAGACTTTGCCAGGCATGTTGACCGTGTATGTCCACCAACCATTCGCTGACTTCGCGCAATTGGGTGGCGGTGGCGGCGCTGCCATTGATCCAAGCCCGGCTTTTTCCTTGGGCGTCCACCGTGCGCTTGAGCAACAAGCTGTCGCTGACTTCAAAGTCAGCAGCTTGCAGCCACTGTTGCACTGGGGCGCTGGCATCGAACTCGGCGCTGACCTCGCAGCGCGCTGCGCCCTCGCGCACCACCCCGGCGTCTGCGCGCTCGCCCAAAGCCAGTTGCAGCGCGTCAATCAAGATGGACTTGCCCGCGCCGGTCTCGCCGGTGAGCACGCTCAGGCCAGATTGAAACTCCAAGTCAATGCTGCGCACGATCACAAAATCGCGCAAAGCCATGGCGCGAAGGCTCATGTCCCCCCCTCGTTCCAGTGGAGCTTTTTGCGCAAGGTGTCGAAGTAACTCCAGCCTTTGGGATGCAAGAAGGTTACTTTGTGTTGCGATCGGCGCACCGTGATGCGATCGCCGTGCAACAGTTCGGCCAGAGATTGCATGTCAAAGTTGGCGCTGGCATCACGACCCGCCACCAATTCAACCGCAATCTCCCCGGGATCGGCCAGCACGATGGGGCGGTTGGACAAGGTGTGCGGGGCAATGGGTACCAAGGCCCATCCGGATAAAGAGGGGTGAAGCAGCGGGCCGCCCGCCGACAAAGAATAAGCGGTGGAGCCTGTTGGCGAGGCAATGATCAGGCCGTCGGCCCGTTGGTTGGCCACAAAATGGCCATCCACCTCAACCCGCAACTCCACCATGCCAGAGGTTGCGCCTCGGTTGACCACCACATCGTTCATGGCCAGCGCATCAAACACGCACTGGCCAGCGCGCCATACTTTGGCGTGCATCAAAGGCCGTTGATCAACCTCGTACAAGCCCTCCAGCATGGGCGGCAGGATGGAAGGATAAGCCCCCAAGGCTATGTCGGTGATAAAGCCCAAACGCCCCTGGTTGATGCCGATCAGGGGTACTCCGGCGGCGGCCAAGCGCCGGCCAAAGCTGAGCATGGTGCCGTCGCCACCCACCACCAAGGCCAGGTCACAGTTTTGGGCAATACCCGCTACATCCAGGGTGGTCAGACCTTGCAGGTTGGTGTGGTTGGCAGATTCTTGCTCCAGACACACCTTGCAGCCCAAGCGGGTCAAGAAAGCCGCTATGTCTTGCAACACATCGCTCATCAAAGATAACTGTGCGGCACTCTGAGGATTGGGGTATTTACCAATCAAGGCGATTTGTTGAAAGCGAATGGGCATGGGGAAATTACATCACTAAAATCATCCGAAATCATGACCATCCTAGACGATCGCGCCAAGTTGTTGCTCAAAGCGTTGGTTGAACGCTATATCGCCGATGGGCAACCGGTGGGCTCGCGCACTTTGTCACGGGCCTCGGGCCTGGAGCTTTCGCCGGCCACCATTCGCAATGTGATGTCCGATTTGGAAGAGCTTGGCCTCATTGCCAGCCCACACACCTCGGCGGGGCGGGTGCCCACCGCGCGCGGCTACCGATTATTTGTCGACACCATGCTCACCGTGCAGCGCGAGCAACTCCAAGCCCCGGCTTTGGCGGCTGAACAACCCCAGAAAGTCATTCTCAGCGCCGCCCAACTGTTGTCTAACCTGTCGCATTTTGTGGGCGTGGTCATTGCACCCCGGCGCACATCGGTATTCAGACACATTGAGTTTTTGCGGCTTTCAGAGCGCAGACTGCTGCTCATCATAGTCTCGCCAGAGGGCGATGTGCAAAACCGTGTCATCTTCACTGAAACCGACTACACCACCAGTCAGTTGGTGGAGGCTGCCAATTTCCTCAACACCCAATTTGCCGGCATGGCCATCGAGCAGGTGCGCGAACGACTCAAAGGCGAGGTGGACAAACTGCGCAGTGAAATTGCCATCTTGATGCAGGCCGCTGTGGCCGCAGGCTCCGAAGTGATGGGGGATCAAACGGCCGAAGTCGTCATCAGTGGCGAGAGAAACCTGTTGTCGGTGAGCGACTTCTCCAGCGACATGGGTCATTTGCGGCGAGCGTTTGAGTTGTTTGAACAAAAAGCCCAACTCATCCGTTTGCTCGACGTTTCCTCGCAGGCCGAGGGGGTGAGCATTTTCATCGGGGGTGAAAGCCAGATTGTGCCCTTTGAAGAACTCTCGGTGGTCAGTTCTTCCTACGAGGTCAACGGCCAAGTGGTAGGCACGTTGGGAGTGATTGGCCCGACCCGCATGCCCTACGAGCGCATGATTCAAATCGTGGACATCACTTCACGTTTGGTCAGCAATGCCCTCAGCCACCCGCAGAAATAATCGGTCATGCGCTGGGCCCTGACGCTGAGCGCATTGGCGCATTTGTTGCTGGCCATGCATGTGGGTTTGTCTGTGGACGAGGCCCATTACGCTTTGTATGCCTACCACCTGGATTGGAGCTATTTTGATCATCCCCCATTGGTGGGCTGGTTGCAGTGGCCTGCGCTTGCCATGGGCGGGTCTGACCTCGCGTTGCGCGTGGTTCCCTTCGCCAGCGCTTGCGCCACAGCATGGCTGCTTTGGTTTTTGACGCGGCAATGGTTTTTGGGTTCTGCGCAAGACCTGGATGAACCAAGCGCAGCACGCGGGGTGGTGTATTTGTGGTTGTGCGCGCCCATGGTGCATTTGTTGGCTCTGGCCTTGGTGCCCGACACATTGCTGATGCCCATTGTGCTGGCGCTGTTGCATTTCACTTTGCGTTTGTCCAAAAGCTTGTCCACTTCTGGACCCAGCCAAAAAGGTATATGGCGCGATTGGTGCGCAGTGGGTGTCTGCTTGGGTTTGGCCGGGTTGACCAAATACACCGCTGTGTTGTTGGTGCCGGGTTTTGTGCTGGTGCTGTTTGTTTCAGTTGGTTGGCGTTGGCTGATCGGACCAGGTCCTTTGTTGGCTGCTGGCATTGCGCTGGTGCTGATCAGCCCGGTCCTGTGGTGGAACCATCAACACGATTGGATTTCGTTTGCCTATCAATGGGGCCATGCCGGCGGGCGAGACGAATGGCAATTCAAACGGGTCCTGGGTTTTGTGGCGATACAGCTTCTGGTGTTGGGTCCTTTGTCATGGTGGGCCTGGGTGCAAGGCTGGCGGCGCGTGCCTGATGCAATGCAGCGTTGGCCGGCTTGGGTCGCATTGGGCATGGCCTTGCCCGTGTTTGTATTGACCTTGGCGCTCTCGGGACGAGGGTCGGCATTGCCCCATTGGACCAGTTGGTCCTGGGTTTTGGGGTTGCCAGTGACCGCTTGGGCTTGGCGGCATGCGGGACCTGAACAACGGTATTGGTGGCACTGGGGCTTGGGGGCGCAAGCATTGGCGTGTGTGGCTTTGGGTGTTGGCTTGCTGATGGGTCGGCCAGCCAATCCGTTTGCCGACGTGCAAGCATGGCAAGGCGCAGCACTGCGGGCCGCCCAAGTGGCCCAGGCGAACGGTTTGCGCAACCTGACGGTGGTCAATTGGAGTTTAGCCAGTCGCTTGGCCTGGTATGCCCGGCCCATGCCGGTGGTGGTGGCGCAAAGCCACCAAGATCAGTTTGATCTGTGGTTTGGGCAGTTCAAGCCTGGTGACGATGCCCTGTGGGTGAATTGGTCGGTAAAGCCTTATCCAGCGCCTGTGAGCCAAATGGGGCAAGCTGGATTTGCCCAATGCGACCGGGTTGAGCAGCACGTGGGCCAACACTGGGGTCAGGTGGTGGCCACATTTGACTTCCACATTTGCCGCGATTGGAGGTCTGCCCCATGAAATGGACCGTGTCAATTTGGATAGCCAGCGCCGCGTTGTTGGCTGCTTTGGCCTTGCAGGCCAGCCCCTGGAATGCCAGTGTTTTCATGATCGTCAACACCTGGGGCGCACAGTGGTCTGCTGTTTTATGGTCGTGCCTGACGATATTGGGAGACACCTGGGTGGTGTTGGCCTTGTTGGCCATTGGCCTGTGGTGGCAACCCCAAGCCTTGTTGGCATTTGCATTGGCTGTGCCGTTGGCTGGAGCCATATCGCGCTTGACCAAAGTCATCAGTCAGGTGCCACGCCCAGCCGGTGCCTTAGATCCCGGCAGCTTTCACATCATTGGTCCGGTGCTGGAGTTCCATGCCTTTCCCTCTGGCCATACTTTGAGTGCTTTTGCGCTGGTCGGCGTGTTGTGGGCGGGCCGGCAGATTCGGTGGTTTGGCTGGTGGGCGTTGGGGGTGGCCGCTGGCGTGGGCCTCTCGCGCATCGCCGTGGGGGCGCATTGGCCAGCCGATGTGGTGGCCGGGGCCGCTTTGGGTTGGATGTGTGGCTCTCTCACCCAGGCTTGGGGCAAGCTTTGGCTGTCACGGCAAAGCCAAGCGCATCAAGACCGCAACCTGCGCTGGTTGGCCTGGGCTTGCCTGGTTTTGTGCGCTTGGACTTTCCAAGTCGATACCCACTATCCGCTGGCCCAGCCGTTGCAAGTGACCCTTGCGGCGATTGGCGTGCTGTCTTGCGCTTGGTGGTTATGGCGCACCAAGCAATCCCCCAACCGCTGAATGACCCGCCCTTAGAATCCTGGAGCGGGCCTTAGTTGGTTAGAGCAGAGGACTCATAAACAATTTAATAACTTAAGTTGTCTACAAATCCTCAATTAAATCAACAGGTTGCAGCGCCTCAGTTGTCAAAATTTGCTTCCACACCGCTTCCACACTTTGCTGAAAATTTAAGCAGCATTTTTGGGGCTAAAAAGGGGCAAAGTACAATCAGTTTTTCGGGCCTATAGCTCAGTTGGTTAGAGCAGAGGACTTAAAGAGCAGGTGACCTAAAACATCTAAATGTCATGGTCATTTGCCGTTGGGTTGCATGTGAGTAAGTTAACTCTGCTGGCATGTAGAACTACTCAAATTCGGGGAAGCCTCTGTTGCTTGCAACGTGGTAATCCCGAGCCAAGCCCAATAGCCGTATTGGGAAGGTGTAGAGACTGTACGGGTAGGTCGTAAAGACAAGAGACAGTCCAGACTACAAACTGGAAACAGGCAGCGAAAGCTGTAGTAGTAAGCATAATCCTTTGGTCCCAGGTTCAAGTCCTGGTGGGCCCACCAAAATGGAAAAGCCACT
>Ga0214917_10000213_pt1 | contig 74752 bp, 76 predicted proteins | sample LL_1208_BB_MetaG_FD_177983 | JGI IMG/M metagenome (GOLD analysis project Ga0214917, IMG submission 177983) | Freshwater microbial communities from Lake Lanier, Atlanta, Georgia, United States - LL_1208_BB | ecosystem: Environmental > Aquatic > Freshwater > Lake | place: USA: Georgia | collected... | reverse complement strand
AGAGAGAAAGAATCGATAGCAGTGGAGCTAGGGTTTGGGGTCCAAAGAGGAAGTTAGCGGTAGACTCGATTCCCCAAATAAGCCCAAGAAATAGAAGGGGAAGACATAGCCTGAACCAAGTAACAGAGGAAAGAGGGAGTTTTGTATTCATATAACTTAGAAATTAAACAGGCAAGATCCTCTCGTAAACCGACTCGATACGCGAAAGCCAAAGAGTGCGGTTAAATTCATTTAAGATACGCCCCTTACCAGCTGAACCCATCATTGTGCAAAGTTCAGGCTGGTTAATCAGCTGCTGAATTTTGGAAGACATAGATTCCGCACAAAAGGGCTCAGCTAAGATGCCGTCTTTGCCCTCGGTAACGACTTCGGCCATTGCGCCGAGGCGGTTTGCCACAAAGGTTCTGTCCTGTGTCCAAGACTCCAAAAAGGTGAGGGGAAAAGGCTCGCTCCAGATGGAAGGAATCACAGAAAAAGCGGTCTTGGCCCAAACAGCACGTTGCTGTTCACGATCTAGGAACCCTACAAATTGGACGTCGGCCAATCCAAGCTGATGGGCCTGCTTTTGAAGCCGCTCTTTTTCAGGTCCGTCCCCAGCAATGATTAATTTTCTCCCCTTCGATTGGACTAGTTTCCAGGCGCGCAAAAGGTGGTCGACCCCCTTCTCCGGAGAGAGGCGACCGAGGAACAGCACATTTCCGCTTGGACAAGGGGGGATCGAATCACCTTTCGGCTCATAAAAGTGGGGTACAATATGAATATGGTTCTTGGGTATTCCAATTTCAATATGCTTGGCCCGTTGGGCTTGGCTCAAAGCTACCCATGCAGCCACTTTGTGGAGCGTGCCGATAGAACGCACGCGGCGAAGGATCAGTCCCATAAAACCACTGATGAGACGACTGTTTCGCCAGCAGGCGGTCTGGAAGGCGGGCCAGAAGTTGCCACCCAGACAACGCTCGCACGGGCGGCCGTGGTTCAGAAAAAAGCCGTTGGCGCAGCCCATCCGATAGTTGTGGAGGTAGTGAACTACGGGCACCTTCAGATCGAAGGCGGTTTGATATACGGAGGGGGAAAGTGCGGGAAGGACGTTGTGAATCTGCCAAAGATCAAATTGACCGATTTCCTGATATTTACGAAGACGTTGGGCAATGGGCAGATTGTAGTAAGCATGAAAGGGGGCCTGGATTTTGGATTGAATGTCGGAGCCCAAAAAATCTTTGGTTGAACCGATAAAATATTCGACATCGTGATTCTGTTGGAGAGCGTCACCGATTCGAAATACGGAACTTTCCTCACCACCAAAATGAATATAGCGGCTGAAAATTTGGAGAATGCGGAGTCGGCGCATCCCGTTAGCTTATGGGCTTTGAGGTATGAATAAAGGAGTAAGAGCGAAGGGGAGTACGAAGGTGAGAAGGTGAGAAAGTTTGAAGGTGGAAAGGTGAGAATGTAAGAAGGTGTTGGGGGGTGGAAAGGTGAGAAGGTGGGAAAGTATGAAGGTGAAGAGTTGGGGAGGAGGTGGTAGGGTTAGGAATGGCGTTGGCGAGGAGGTTTGAGGAGTTGGAGATTTGGCAGGAAGCGAGAGAGTTACACCGAGTTATTTGGGGTGAGTTCAAAGAGTGTCGGGAGTTTGCATTCCGGGATCAGATCAGACGGGCGGCCCTGTCGGTGATGAACAATATTGCGGAGGGATTTGAGAGGCGAACCCCCAAAGACTTTGCCCATTTTCTGGATCTGGCAAAAGGATCGTGCGGAGAAGTCCGCTCGATGAGCTATGCCAGTGAGGATATCGGAGTTCTTTCGCAAACAAGGGGATCACAACTACGGGGGCAGAGCGAAGCGCTTTCCCAAAGAATCGCGGCTTTCAGTCGACATCTTCGGCGTTAACATTCTGACATTCCCACTTTCAAACATTCAAACAACAGTATGGATTTCACCATTATCACTCCCAGCTTCAAGCAGTTCGACTATTTGGGGTGTTGCATTGCCTCTGTCGCGGATCAGGGAGCCAAAGGCAGTGGGAATGTGGGAATGTGTGAAAGCGGGAAAGGGGCCCTGCTTCGCTCAGTCTCGGCAGGCTCGCTGAGCTACACAGGGTTAGCAGAGCGGTTAAGCGTAGAGCACATCGTGCAGGATGCGGGGAGTCCTGGGATCGAGGAGTTTGCCGAGAAGATGGCAGAACAGCTTTTGGAAAAGTATGGGGGAGAGCGGGTATCGAACCTTCATACGTTCGAACTTTTGCACGTTCGCACAGCCCAAGGCTACATCCTGCGAATCTTTAAGGAGAAGGACTTCGGAATGTACGATGCGATCAACAAGGGATTAAAAAAGGGGACGGGAAAGGTTCGAGCATATCTGAATTGTGATGAGCAGTATTTACCCGGAGCCTTAAAAATGGTTCAGGACTTTTTCAAAAACAGATTGAATGTGGAGGTGGTGCTGGGGGATGTGATTGTTGTAGGGACGGATGGAGAGGCAATTTGTCACCGAAAGATGGTGAAGCCGGGGCTAGCTCATACATGGACGTGCCATTTTGGAGCTTTGACAGCGGGAATTTTTTTCCGAGAAAAGCTAGTGAACGAGGGGCTACTTTTTGACACAAGCTACAAAGCGGCATCGGATGCGGAGTGGTTTGTGAGGGTGCTGCAAAGCGGAAAGAAAGTTCAGCCTCTTCGAGGGACGACGTCGACCTTTATGGAGAGCGGGGAAAATCTGGGGCTTAGTTCAACAGCGAAAGAGGAGAGAGCGAGGCTAGATGCTTCGGCCCCACTTTACTTTAGAGTGTTGCGGCCTGTTTGGGTGCTGTTGCACCGAGTAAGACGACTTTGGTGCGGCGCGCATCGATCGGAGGATGTGACTTATGAGATTTATTTGCCGAAAGAGTCGGGGCGAAAAGTGTTTTCTGCTAAGAGGCTGCGAACCACGTGGCCGGGCAGGATGTTGAATTTTTGATGTTTGATGTTGGATTGGGGCTCAGATTACTCATGCCAAGGACGCTAAGCCCCGACTCTGGTCGGGGCGCAGACGCGGAATGCAAAGGAGTACAGGGAGGGGTAAGGGGGAATGGACCTACTACGTCCGGCATGCGCGGGACTTCGAAGGGCGCCCGGGGCGGGCGATTTTTTTCGCGGTTGCGGCCCCGACGCGGGTACGGGGCAGGGTGTGAAGGTTCGAATGTGCGAAAGAAGACTTGCTACGAACTAAGCTTGAGGTGAGAGCGCTGCAGAAGGGTAGGGAGTAAAGTTTGGGACGAGGGGAGGCCGAGCTTTTAGTGCGGCGCGGCGCAGGGTTTCGGCACGATAAATTAGTGATGTTATGGGGCAGACTTGGATCAGGAAATTGGTGTAATCCCCAAAGAGCAAGAAAAAGCCAACCAGCTGGGCCAGCAGGAGCGCAAAACACCATGTTTGGATGGGGGTAATATCGTTGGGTGGAGTGTGAACGGTGCTTCTCCAAGCGTAGAAAATGAAGCCAAAGCAAAAAGCAGAGAAAAAAAAGGTGCCTAGTGCTCCAGAGATAAGGAGGGCATGGAGTACCCCCTCGTGGGGTTGGCGCATTTCGATAAAACTGCGGACATCGGCAAATTCATCTCCAGCGTCGGCTTGCCGCTGGACAATCGCCAAATAGATATCGGTAGCATTTTTGGCCAAGTTGGGATCGTAGTGATAACCCTGCCCGATGAAAGGGGCTCTTTGAAAGTACTCCTTATAGAAAAGAGTTTTCATTTTTTCGCGCCACTTGCTGGAGTCAGCCGCTTCCAGAGAGGCTTTCGTTTCCCACTGACCTGGTAGAAACGACAGGCCCCGTTGTAGTGCGAGCGGGTAATTGAAAACAGTGCCTTGGGTCAGGGCAATGACAAGGCCTGCAAGAATGGGTAGTGGGATAAGAAGAAAAGCCCCAGAGCGCAGAGTTGTGTACAGTGCCCCAAAAAAAGCGACTGAGTATCCTACCACAGTGCCGCGAAAGCCGCTGGCCGCGCACAGGACCCCCCCAAGCAAAACAGTAGGAAGAGCCCAAAGACGATTGAGGGCCAACCATGTTTTCGGGGGTATGTAGCAGAGTGTGACGAGACCGACGGCCTTACCAACCAGAGCCAATTGGCCAATCCTGGTTACCAAACCCTCTCCAGCAAAGTTTCCGCGCAAAAAGGAGCCATATTCTGTTAAGTTAACGCCACTATATACCCTCCAAATGTAGGGCGCAGTGGCGGGCACGAGGGTTGAGATCGTCCCGGGAACAATATCCACGAAAGCCCCCAGAAAGTATAGGAGGGGCACTTTTTGGAGGTCGGCCCAAGAAATGCCAGGAAAGGAGTTGAGAAGAAGCATTCCAAAAGATGCCATGAGGACGGTGAAGTATTTACGGCCACCCCAGCCTGTTCCACCGAGAAGCTTGATTCCGATGTCTCTGGAATCAACCCAGTGGTAAACGATAATGGAGAGAAGGAGGGCGAGGGGGACCCAGATCGAGGCGGGGCCCACACGCCATGAGACGTCCAAGCCAAAGATCATCCTGTAAACGAGGTATAGGGCGACGCCGATGATCGAGAGCTCTTGGATAGAGAAGTTCAGGGGAAGAAAGTTTAAGTTGCCCTCAATGGGCAGGGTGAAGGGGATAATCATCCAGCAGCGGTCACGGATAACGAAAAGGAAAACAAGGAGAGATAGGACTGCCAAGAATCCCAGGAGGGGACCTGAGTTGCCGTCGATGGTTTGACTGGTCATCCACGGAGCAGCGATAAAAAAGCATAGGGTGATAAGCGCAAGCATGACCTTTTGGGCGGTAAGGTTTTGCACGAATGATAGTGTAAGGGGTGTAAGAATGTGTGAAAGTAAGAATGTTTGAAGGTGGCCCTCCGTCGCTCAGTCTCGGCAGGCTCGCTGAGCTTTCTCCTTCGCCAAGGCTTCGGAGAACGCGTTGGAGGGTTTAAGAATGTGCCCCTTCTACGCTCTTAACCCGCTTCGCGGAGGAGCTCCGAAGGGCTCTGGAGCGTGGATTGCTCACGCCAAGCCCCGACGCGGGTACGGGGTAAAGACGCAAAGGACGGAAAGGAAGATTAGTTATTGGAGATTAGGATTGGGAATCGTGCGAACAATGCGAGCTGGGTTGCCGACCGCGATCGAGTAGGCGGGGATATCTTTTGTGACGACGGAGCCGGCGCCAGTGATGACTCGGTCGCCCAAGGTGACGCCCTTAAGAATTATGGAACGAGCGCCAATGAAACAGCCGCGACCAATCTTTACTGGCTTAGAGTTTTTGGAGTATTCGGTAAGCCAAGAAAATCCTGGGCCGGGAGCGTGAAAATCATTATCCAAAACCATAGAGCCAGCTCCAAGAATAGTGTCTTCACCGATTTCGATAGAGTTACCAGCAACAAGTATACTACTACTAAGTCCGACCCTGTCTCCTAGTGAAAGCCGAGCAGTGGAGGTCATCGTGCGCAGAACGCAAGGGGAGGAGCCACCTAGCGGGTTGGCACGGACGGAGCTATCCAGAGTCACGTGAGAGCCTAGGGAGATGGAGGAGCCGGGATAACGGCTGCAGATCGGATGACCGAAAAGACGGGTAGGCGTAGATATTTGGAGGCCACGCATCCGCAGCTCCAACAACCACAAGGAACTGGGAAGTTGACGAAGGAAATGGCGAACTTGCCCAGCGATTTGCAATAGGCTCATGGCTCAAGCTAGAACTGAAACGAAGGACGGGACATGAAAAAAATAGCCATACTCGCGGCGTTTCCGTTGCATCTCTTAAAAGGGTTTGGAAAGGCGTTTCAGCCAAAAGGGCACTATGCCACTTGGTTGCCGCAGGTCGCAGAGGCTTGGGATGGACAGGAGGAAGTGGAGATTCACTGGATCGTCATGTCGGAGTTGGTGAAAGAGAGACGATATGTTTGCGAATGGGGGCAGATGTTTCATGTATTGCCAACAAGTCAAAGTGGGCGTTCTGCCACGTTATTTCGTGAGGATCGGAAAGCGATCCATGCAGTATTGAGTGAAATCCAGCCTGATCTTGTTCACGGTTGGGGGACCGAGGATGTGTATGGGTTGGCGGCTGTGCTTTCAGGGCGTCCTAACATTGTTTCGATGCAGGGTATTCTCAGTTATTATGCTCTCAAAAACAGAATGCCCGCTCGCACCTATCTCCAGGCCGTGCTTGAGCTCTTTATTCTATGGAAGGCTGGGCGAGTCACGACAGAAAGCAAGTGGGGTAGAAATGTGGTATTGAGAAGGAACCCCTTTGCAAAAGTGGACCTTGTCGAGTACGGGGTGCAGCAGGTGTTTTTCCAAATAAAATGGCAGCCAGAAGAGAAAACCCCTTTTGCTTTATTTGTGGGAGGAATTTCCCCACGCAAGGGTATTCAAGATCTTGTGGAGTCTTTTCGGGATCCAAAGCTAGCAGGGAGAGAGCTGGTTGTTATTGGAGGCGGGGAGGGAGCCTGGTCGGAAAATCTACAAAAAAGCGCCCCACCCAACATTCGCTGGTTGGGCAGAAAATCAGCAGAGGGGACGGCTGAGTACATGTCCAAGGCGTGGTGTTTGGTGCTGCCGACAAGGGCAGATACAAGCCCGAATGTGGTTAAGGAAGCGAGAGTAGTTGGGATACCCGTCATTACGACGCGAAACGGTGGTCAGGCCAGTTATGTGCAGGATGGTGAGGATGGATATTTTGTGGAGTGCGGGGATATAAAGGGTTTAGTACAAAAATTAAGAATTGTGTTGGGATCCCTAGCAACAACAGAGCAATTGGGTAAGGTAAGCCAAAATAAGTATCGGGACCTTTTAACGGCGGATCAAACTGCGAATCACTTTAAAGGGTTATATTGGAAAATATTGAGCGATAAAGCGCTATGACAAAGTAGCCATATTCCGACGTCATAAACCGTGAAAACTGGCCTTTGTACAAACCCTAATCGACAACCAAAGAACTAGGGCAAAGTACTTTTTGATAAAAATGATGGTCCCGCTCTTTTCGAAGCCCGGCCATACGCGATGTCGTAAAAAAAATGAGAACAGAGGTTGTGGAGAATCGTATGTGATAAAATTATCGGCTTGGACTCTGTCGGTTGAGAAGAGAACGTGCTCTACCCCACAAATCGTGGCGCAGAGAATCAGACAGTATGCACAACCATGCAGAAACTATTGCTGCACAAACGGATCCCACATTTAAAAGAAAGGGGTTGAAGAGTGGTAATGTTTTTGCGGGCCCGAGGGAGAAAAAAACAGAGCTTCCTACTATAACTGCCGCAGAAACTAGAGGACGAATTAATCCTCGGGAAAACTTTAAAACCTTATTAACTTCTTTGAAGCTCAAATGAAGTGTTATGAGTAAATGACAAATTAGTGATGCCCCTAAGATTCCTGCAATTCCAAAGAATCTGGTCGCAGGAATGCCGAGGGCAATGAAAACGCATCCTTCAAGAAAGTAGATATGTCGAACAGGACGATAACCAAGCATACTAACAAAAACGCTGATGAAGCACCGTGAAGATGAATTAGATAAAAGCAGGGCTGCAAGAAGTGCGTCATACGGTGTGCTCCAAAAAATCGAACCTGAAGTCCAAAAGCTAATAATGGCTGTGTTGCCTGCTAAAAGAATGGCGGCGCCCAGGGTTGCAAGAAACGCTGTGATAGAAACAACATGGATGAAGCGATGTTTCAATTTATCCAAGTCACCTTGGACAAACATTTCAGTCAGGATTGGCAATGAGGCATCGATAATCCTTCCCGTAAACTGTTGGAACATGCTAAAGGCCTTCGTACCGATGGCAAAGGTGGCGGCAACATTCAGCCCGGCAAAACGACTGAGGATCATAATCTGGCTGGCATTCACCAACTGAGAGCCTAGTGAGACCCAGACCACATCATGGCCAAAAGAGAAAATCTTCCGAAACAGCGACCAATTGGGGCGACCCCAATTGAGGGCGGTTGGATAAAAGCCACCTTTCCAGCAAACCCATAGAGTGATGGCAGGGCATAGGAAGGCAGCAGGAATGCCCGCAACGGCAAAACTATAAATTCCCCAGCCCAAGTGAAATCCGCCCCACAAAGCGGCAAGGCTTGTAAGAAGGGTAAGTGAGCTGAGGCCGTAAGAGACATCCATTCTTTGGAAAGCCCAGAGTGGAGCTCCAAGAGTTCGTAGGGCAACTGAAACACCTGCAAGGGCAGTTATAATGATAAGAATATTGGTAAAGTCGTTGGCAAGGTGTTGAGGAACAGAAAATAAAATTGGAGCAAAAAAGGAAAAAATGAAGCCAGCAATTCCAATGAGGATTCCTTGAGCAACAAAGACGATTCCCCCTGAAAGGAGGATGCTGCCGTATTCGCCCCCGTTCACTTCATCTTTGCGGTCGGCAATGAACCTACTCACTGCTGAGGAGACGCCGAGGTCGAGGAGCATAAGATAGCCCATGATCTGCTGAGCCAGCGCCCAAAGGCCGAACTGCTCTTTGCCAAGGTAGTGGAGGGCGAGGGGGACGCTGGCGACTGTATAAACGATATTGACTGCAATCGCAAAGTAGCCGGCACCCAAGCTTCGAATGAAATTGTAGGTACGGCGATGCATAGAACTAGTTACCCGACGTTTTGAAGTATTTCACGCAAATAGGCCAATCAAGATGCGGGCAATGGTTGGGGGGGACGATTCTGAAAGGAGGGTCATGGGCTTCGAGGAAGGGAGATGGGCATTCGCAGCATGCTGCAGTTTTCCGCTCAAGAGGGTGGATGTAGAGTCAAAAGAAAGAGGCTCGGAACAGGACAAGTCACTGACCAGAGTTAGAATCTTTGAGGAGCCTACGACAGCGCATCCACAAGCTGAAGCCTCTACCGAGGCGAGGCCAAAACTTTCGTAGCGTGAGGACGAGAGAAATATCTTAGACTCCTGCATATAGCGGGCGAGATCGGGGGGGGGAAGGGATGGGAAAAAGGTGATTTGGGGATGGGGGGATTTAGCCGGGAGGCCAGAGCCGATGACGAGAGAGGTCCACGAAGGATTTTTATCGAGAAAAGTACGGAGGGTTTTGAGAAGAAGCGGAAGGTTCTTCTGGTAAGATTCCCAGCGGCCGACGGATATGATTTGATTTTTTTTTTGGATGGCGGGGTCGAACTTAAAGATATCGGTCTGAATAGGATGAGGAACGCAGTGAATCTTTTCTGGGTCGGCCCCTAAACGTATAGCGAGTGATTTCCAAAGTCCGGTGGCATGAGGGGTTTCGACAGCAACAGCAGGGAGGAGTTTTAGGGTGTGGGCCAGGCGAGTCTCAATCCAGGGGGTGGCGATGATTGAGGCGAAGGAGTAGAAAATTGAGGCAGGGATTGAGACAAGAGATGGCCAGTGGTAGGTGCGGTCGCGGAAGTAGTCGAAGCGTCGTTTTGCATAAGTAAAAAGTCCGCAGGAAGCGGTGCGCATGCCGTCACTATCGGCGCGTTCGATGACATGGGGTGTGGCGGAGAGGGCGGCTCGGCGTATAGGATCGTATTTCGGACGGGTCCAGAGGCCGAGTATGACGAGATCGGGCATCTGTTGAGTCCACCATTTGTTGGATATCGCTTGGGATTGGGTGACCAGTTGAACGGGGCGGTCCAAGGGATCTTTTGGATGAGTGGTGGGGTAACAAACAAGGCGAGCGTCATGGCCAAGCTGGCGGAAAGCTCGAACGGTAAGACCGAGATCTCTGTCCCACCAGCCCGATCCATCCCCGTATAGCAGTGGACTAAAACAGAGAATTTTCATCAGAACTCTGTTGCTATGATGAGAAGCGACTGGTGAGGTGTCGAGACATGAACAGGCAGGCGTGGATCTTGTTGGGGCTAGGAATTGGACTTCGGCTTATTTTGATTGGCCAACCCCCCGTAGAGGATAACTCTTGGATTCGGCAGACGCAGACGGCGGATGCGATCCAGAGTTGGATAGCCCAGGGGCATCCATCTTGGGGTGCCGCGGTAAGTTGGCGGGGGGATACAGGAGCGCGCTTGGCGATAGAGTTGCCAGTTTTTAACTTGATTGTTTATGGGGGCGCGGTTGTTGGGATTCCCTTCGATATAGCGTGCCGAGGAGTTTCGATTCCGCTTTGAGTCATTGGAGGATTTCTTGTCATGGCCGCTTATCTTATGAGGCCTGATGAAACGTTGCGGCAAACAGCGCCTTGGATGCGGAATAATATTCTTATTGGCGATCTTGTCGTTTTCAAAGCGGATCACAGCGTGTACACGCGGAAATATCCACAACTTAGAAGGTTTCGGTATCTGAGCGGGAAACTACCATGGATATGAAGCCCCGACCTTCCCGATGAAGAGCGGGCGCGTCCTCTGGAAACAAGTCGCTGGCTTGTGGCAACCGCGCCACCCTCAGACGTCTTGCTGAGAAGGTGTAAGAAAACAGGGCAAAGGGCATGAAAGACCCGTGGAAGACATCTCGGGGCTCAAGAAAATAGTGGGAGCTGAGTTAGCTACTCAGGTGGATGGATATTGCGTTTTTCGAACAAGCCCAAGCAAGTGATCCCATGAAAAGGGAAGAGTTTGCGGAAGATTCCGGTTTCAAGCCAGATGATGAAAGGGGTGAGAAGAGGAATGTTGGCTAGCCTTGAGAAAAAGGGGAGGATTGTAGCGTCAAAACCCCAAGCGATTAGGCGTAGACCGCAATGCCTCTCGGCAAGATTTAAAAGATGGGCATGGTCCCAAATTTGAAGGTGACCCTCGTTTACCTTGGATAGGCTAACTGCCCGCGAAAGGGGCTCCTGAAAATTCCGAGCATTTGGCACCCCGAGAAGAACAAACTTTTTTGAAACATGCTGAAGGCCGGAAAGAACGGCTTTGGGAGATCCTACATGCTCAAGAACGTGTAGACAAACCACCACGTCGAAATGGTTTGGTGGATAGAGGCTGCGCGGATCCTCGTTAAGGATTTCATCGATAGGGTAGCCAAATTTCTTAGAAAGTTCAACGCAAGCTGGATCCATGTCGGCGCCACGGCAATCGAATCCCATCTTGGAAAAAATAGCTAAAGCCTCGCCTCGGCCACACCCCCAGTCCAAAAGCTTGCCTTGGGAGAAGCAGTGTCGAAGGAGCAGTTCGGAGGCAGAATGTTTCCAGTTTTCTTCGTAGAAGTGGTGCCGGTTGGCAAGGGGGTCGATTTGGTATGGAAGATGGGAAATCATAAAGAATTCGTTAGGACTTTTGATAGTCCCCCCGGCTGAAATATTTTTCCAGCCAAAGATAAAGAACGGCAAAGATGTAGCGTCTTCCCATTTCTCTAATCTTTAGTTTCTCACCTCCGTGGTGTCGATAGCAATGGGCCAGTGGGGGAAGGCGTCGTGGCCGAGGGCACGGAATGCTTTGGTCAAAAGGCCAAGGTCGCGATGCCAAAAGAGCTGGTCGGTGCGAATCGTGAGGTCGGTGTAGAGAAGAATCTTCAAGCAGATAGTTTTGGATTAAGGGGCAGCCGAAAACGGTCCCGGAGATAGAAAGGCAAGTAAACGCAGCGAAGTTCCTCGTATATACAACGGAGTCGGCGTTTTAAGAAAAAGAGAATGTTCCTGTGCGTGAACGCTTGTTGCGTAGGATGCGTTGCTATTGAGTCCCAGGCGCGATTAAAGAGATGAATTCCAAACCCCCCGGTTTGGTTGAGGGTGGGTTGTTCAAACCAAGTCTTGGGGTGAACTCTGATGTTGGGAGATGACCAAGACCTACCGGTCAAATGGAATCCCTCCACATCTTTTAAGAAAAACTCTGTCAGGATCGCGTTATTATTGATTCCATTATTAGTAGGGAGCTTTCGGTAGTGATCGATCAGTCTGGAAACAAGCGGATGCTTGGGAGGGGAAATTATTACTGCCGTTCCAAGGGCGCAGTTGTGCATATAACCGATGTGAAAAGAGCCATCGATGAAGCATTCAAGGGGTTTTAGCAGTTCGACGTCGGTATCCAGATAAACGCCACCTTCCTTAGCCAGAGCCTGCAGGCGCACGTAGTCGGACAGATAAGCCCAATCCTTGCGTTGGAGGCAGGCTTGGGCGTAGGCGCATCCTGACACATCGATGTTCGATTCATTCCATTGGCGAATGGTCCAGAATGGGTGAAGTTTTTGCCAGCGGTCCAACCTGGCAGAAACAGCAGAGGGCACGGTAGATCCGAACCAGCAAAAGTGGAGGGCCTGCATTAGTTATCGCGGAAGAAAGAGAGCCCACTCCTCAGCACCCACAGAAGCTTTCTGGGTAATCAATCTTGCGTCTATCTCTTTCCAGTGAATTTGCCATTCGGGATTCGATTTTAAGAATTCTGCAATCTGGCGTCTTGCTAACCAGGCGTCGGCATTTGGAAGACCAGTCAATGTTATATCCTTTTCACCCCTGCTAATGATTTTGCGCTGGCCAAATGGCCTCCACAAGGGGGCTTCCAGATCATCTCCATGGCTAAAAAATCCGAGGGTTTTGATATTGGGTGGAAGGATGGTCAGTATTGGATCCCAGCAAGTACCCCGTTGCATATAGGCTTGGTAGACACCCGAGACCCGTGGGAACCGAGGGTTGTCTCCTATTGAGGTTAAAAGTTTCTGGACTGGGAAAAGGGGCCGGGCGGGGCTTAAAATCAAGGGGACGATGACCCAAATGGCGAAAAATAAGAAGGGCCACCGTATTTTTGGAATTGGCTGTTTGGGCGATCGATAAAATCCCAAGGGCAGAAGGAGGAGAAAAGGATAGTAAGGCAAGAGCAAGCGCGCTGTAGATTCGCTACCCATTTTAGCCATAAAAAAGAGAAGGGATAGGAGTCCAGCAATGCCCAAGAAAAACCAGGGCTGTCCTCGCAGGATGGATAAGGGCATGAGTGATCGCTTCCCCTTAAAAATCCAAAGTGCAAGGCAAGCAGTTAGCCCAAGGCCAAGGCCGGCAGATTCCTCCATGGGAAACTCCCCCATTTTTAATTCAAAACGGGGGAATCGGTCCAAAAGCCAGACTTTAAATTCGGAAGGGAAAAGATGGGCAACGATAGCGTTCACGCGGGAAGAGGCAGGAAGAAGAGGAGGCTGCGCAGCTGAATAGGCCAGCATGAGAGAGTTCCCGCCAAAACCAGCACTTGGGTTGGACAGATTCATTTTGCCCTGATTGGTGGGGTCGCCGCTCCAGCTTCCAGTGTGCTTATGGTTAAGTACTGCGGTCGGGATAAAAGAGATCATCAAAGCCATGGCGATTGAGGGCAGTAGTTTGGGGATACGCAAGATCCATACTTGATAACGTAAAAGCATGGCGACTAACCAAGGTAGAGCTAATGGCAGGTTGCTTCCCTTTGTTCCCGTAAGAAGTGCTACGGCTAGGATCGCCCAACCAAAATCTGAAAATCTATCCCTCCTATCTGCTGAGAGAACAAGGCATACCGATGCCAATGCATAGACTGTGGCAAAAGCATCATTTCCTATGCTCCCAGATTGCAGGACATATCCATAACAAAGGGGAAGAAGCCACATCCACCACCAGCAGGTTTTGGCAGAAATTCCAGCAAGTCGAAAGGTGCGAAAAATAAGACTGGGCAATAAGAGAAATGAAACCCAGTTGATGAGAAAAAACAGACGATCGATTTTAAAGAAAACAAGCGATGGAGTCATCAGCCATTCGAAACCGGGAGCAGAATAATTTTGGCGCGTGTTCGGGGTGTCAATCCAGTGCCAATGACCTGCACCCAGCCAGTGAAGAATTCTGGGCAAGCGATATGAGAGCGCATCGTAGTTTGACGGCGTGTAAAGGATTCCGCCCACCAAAGTTAGAAAAGCTACAAAAATAAACAGCAGTGGGAGCCAACAAGAGGGGTTCAAGGGGTGCTCTCGAAGGCGTTTTAAGTAACAAATAGGATAAAAAAAAGTCTTTGAGCAGAGAGATTTTGTTTTTCCGCACAAAAGGGCTAGCGCGAACGCCAAAAAGACAAGACTCCATGCATAACTTGTTTGGTTGAAGTGGCCACTTAAAGAGAGCGTCCAACCGACAAGGGATGCCCAAGTTGAGATTAGGATCCATCCTTTTACAAAAAAAAGAGGCATGGAGGGGCCTTACTGCAAATTATATTTCAAAATACATCGAAGAGCGCTGAGGCCGTCCTTCCAGCCAATTTTTTTTCCTTCGGCATAGGTTCGTCCGTAATAGGAAATACCCACTTCGAATATCCGCACTCCCAACTTGGCGACTTTAGCCGTAATTTCCGGTTCGAAGCCGAAGCGGTTTTCTTCGATTCGAATCGATTGAATAATTTCCCGCCTAAAGGCCTTGTAGCAGGTTTCCATGTCGGTGAGATTGAGGTTGGTGAACATATTGGAGAGAAGAGTTAGGGCGGTATTGCCAACACTGTGCCAAAAGTAGAGGACTCGGTGGGCCTGACTGCCCATGAATCGGGAGCCAAAAACCACGTCTGCCCGATTTTCTACCAGGGGTTGAAGGAGAATAGGATATTCGGAGGGGTCGTATTCGAGATCGGCGTCTTGGATGACTACATATGGAGCGGTGGCGAGGGAAATGCCTGTACGTAGGGCCGCACCCTTGCCTTGGTTGCGGGCGTGACGTGTTGCTCTAATTTTGGGATTTGAAGATGTAAGGGTCTGGAGCAGCTCCCACGTTCCGTCGGTGGAGCAGTCGTCCACAATAATGACTTCATTTACACATGGCTGGTCTAAAACTTTACCAAGAAGATATTTAATAGTCTTGGCCTCATTAAAAACAGGAACAATTACAGACAGCAAATTATTCATTGGATTGAATCACGCTCCCCAAGCTTATTAGTCGATGGTCTATAAGACGGGGAGCCTGCATATATCGCAACAAAAGTTAAAATAAGAAAAAAGATATAAAAATAAGGCATAAAGGTCTTGTTTAAAAATGATGAGGGCAATGTAAAAGCAAGCAAACAAGAAAGCCAAATCACAGTCATGATTTTATTTCTGCTTTGCAAAGACCTAATTCCAAGAATAGAAATTCCCATAAAGATCATTATATTGTCATAAATCTGGTGGTAGCAAAATAATCTCATCAAGATTAATGCCAAGGCACACTTGGTGTAAGCATCAGAACGATGGCGGAGAATTATACAAAAAGTCATTGAAAGACCTAAGATGAATAAAGAAAGCAAAAATAGAGATTTAGGAAAATAACTTAGAAAAAAAATATCACACAAGCCAATCCCGCCTTCAGTAGGCATCAGGAACATTTGGCGAAAGAAAGCAAAAGGATTTTCGTCAAGCCAGAGGGATGAACCAATCCAAATAAGACAGACTATTCCCGCGGAAAGGAATACCTGCTTTTTAAACTTAAAGAAAAGCACTAAAAGTGGGTAAGCCCCAAAGGTAAACTTTATGGAAAGGATTATATTTCCTATCGTTTGCCTCACATAAGAAAAACGTGAGTTAGGAAGCGAAAGGAGCACTGCCGCAGCTAGTAAGGCCGAAATCTGCCCATTATGCAGTGTGATATACCACGCATTCAGTGCCATACAAGAACGGCAAACCAAATGTGAGTCAGCCCGATTTAAATAAGTAGATGAGTACCTAAATATATATTTATATATATAAATAAACGCCAAGATATTTAGTAATGCAAAAACAACTCGAGAAAGCCCGCAATTCAGGAATGGTGTGAAACTAAAAACAAATATTGGGAAAGCCCACAGCGGATAGGCTGATATGGTAATGGGGATGCCAGTTTCATTGACAAGGCTCTGAAGCCTCTCTTGATACGGAAATGACTTTTTCGAAAAAGATTCTGCGTCAAATAAATCATAAGGGTTAAGTCGCTCCATGAAATACTTTGCTTCAACTCTTCTTAATTTAAAGTCTACTGGAAGAGCCTCGGATGAAAAATCAGTCGTAAAAATAGATTTGAGATTCATTAATTGATAATTGTTTTTGAAGGCGAGAAAATAAAGGCCTGACAATAAATACAGAATTGCACCGCAAGCAAGGAGGTGCGATAGCAGTAGTTTAGTACTTTCAATTTGCGTCAAATGAGCCAACAATCTGTCCGCCCTAATTGGAAAGAACCTATTCATCGTCTATTCAGCCTGAAGCAGGCCAGTGTTAATGGCAACTAGGTCTACTACCTGGTTTTGTCCGTATGAAATAATCAAAAAACGTGTCGTTAAAGACTGTTTCATCGAAATGGAAGTCCATCCTCATTTTGACTTGGGATAAGATATGGTCAAGTTGGCTATGGCTTCTATAGGGATTCACAATTAAAAAATATTCAGAGCTTAGAAGTTTGCTTCTGGCCCACAATTAGGTACTGAGCTCCAAAAGGCAATTTGCGCAAGGGCCACTCGGTAAATCGAAGAAATCCTAATGCTTTTGGAAAAATGAATGCGAAGTGAGTCAAAATAATTTCAAATCCTGCTTGAGAAAGAAGGCGCTGGGCGCCCCTTGGCCAGAGCATAATGGCGTCTCGATCAAATGGTATCCTAGACATGACCCATCTGGTGCCAGGGTTCCAAGGATTATTTTCCCAAAACGCAAAAAGCCCGTTCGGTTTGAGTACGTGATAAATTTGTCTAAGGGATCCCAACCTTTCAGAGATAGGTATATGGTGAAAAACCCCATTACAGAATGCCAAGTCAAACGAACCCAACTGGGAAAGGGTAGAAAGGTTGTGGAATTCAACATGGGGTTGTCGCCATGTTGCGCGGGCGCGATCCAAGGATTTATCGGAAATATCTACTCCCACCACTTCAGCAGCATTCGGCAAGTTACGCAAATACGGGGTGGCCGAGCCTGTTCCACAGCCATAATCGAGAATGCGGGCGGGCGATGGCTTTTCTAGCAGTTTCGCTAGAATGTTGACGCGGCCTTGGGCAAAGAAATCTTTTTTCTCTCCAGAAAGGTCTAGGCCATTCTGGAGGGCCTGATCATATTTATCGGCAAAACCATCGAACTGTGAGGTGTGGGGCATGATTATTTTCGGCGAAGCCCAAGTAGAGAAATAAAAAATCCTGAGAGGAGAGTTTGGAAGCCGAGAGAAACAAGGGTGGCTCCGGGAATTGCGATTCGCATAGTTCGAGGGTAGTTGAGGTTGCCATAATCGGAGTGGCTCCAGTTCAAGAAGCCGAAAAGAAGAAGGGCGAACCCGGCAAGGAGGCAGGCTAGGCCTGCGAGGGAGCCAGTTTCCAGATTCAAGTAGCGGAAAATGCGTTCGAAGCGGGGATCGTGCGGAAGAAGGTGAGTGTTGATGGCGTAGGTTTTGGCGAGAATCGCAAAAAGGACGGATTGGTAGCCGCAAAATACGGCGACGCTGCCATAGAGCAGAGTGTGCACATCAAAGTGGATCCGCCCGACGACGATGCCGGGAAGTGCGACCAAGTAACAGAGAAGGCCGAAGAGCATCATCCCCATGCCCGGAATTAAGAAAAGCCAGCGGGGGGAGTACATGAGGTAGAAGCGAAGCGTGCGCCAGCCATCACGAAAAGTTTTCAGATGAGGAGGGTGTGCGATCCGGCCGTCCTTATGGAGGGTGATTGGAACCTCAGCCATGCGGACTTTGGCCAAGCTGGCCTTGATGATCATTTCAGTGGCAAATTCCATCCCCGTGCACTGCTGGTCGAGCGAGTCGTAAAGTTTGCGGGTAAAACAGCGCATCCCGCAGTAAACGTCATTGATCGGGGCCTGAAACCACGTGCGCACCATAAGGGAAAACAATGGGTTACCGATCCAACGGTGGGACCAGGGCATAGCGCCGTAGGCAACTTTTCCACCTCCGGAGGGGAGGCGGCATCCTTGGACAAGATCAAAACCTGCAGAAATTTTACTTATGAATTTGGGAATTTCTCCGAAGTCGTAGCTGTCGTCGGCATCACCCATAAGAATGTATTGGCCACGGGAGGCGGCGACGCCACCCATGAGGGCGGCTCCGTAGCCTTTAGTTGGGACGGAGATGACTCGGGCGCCAAATTTTTCTGCGATTTGTTGGGAACCATCTGTACTGCCGTTATCGGCAACGATGACTTCGGATTCGACGTCGGCTTCCTTTATTCCGGCCCGAGCTTTGCGGAGGCAGGAGGCGAGAGTATCTGCCTCGTTGAGGCAGGGGATAACGACAGAAAGCACGATCTTCATTTGCCGTTCAGTTTGGGGGTTAGGGTGGAATAAAGGGAAGGACAGATTTAGGGTTGAGTTTCGAGCATTTAAAATGGAAATGTTCTGGCAAGTGAAGGGGTTTGAGGCAACGCTCTGAAGATGGATTTTAAAAGAATTGGGCTTCTGGTTGCAGCAATTTTTGCTTTTCTCACCCTTGTTTATCCCCTTGCGTCCGCGTGGTTTGGCTTCGCCCCTTACCGCGATCAGCATTTGGGCACGGCTTTGATTTATATGGAGGAGGGGGTGAATCTTCTTCAAGCGAAGATTGTCGGATTTAATGCAAATCACCTCCCAACGATCCAGGAGGTTCCTTGGTGGCAGGCTGGAGCTGCTTGGGCATTGCGGATAGGTGCCGGGTGGTGGGGGGCAGCCAACTTGTTCTCCTTAATGATTTTTTCATTGGGGGTGAGCCCGATTTTTCGGATGGGGAAGAGAATGCTGGGTGATGAGGGGGCATGGTGGGTGGTGGCCGCTTTTCTGGCTCAACCCATTGTTTTTTTGTATGCAGGAACCGCGTCTCCAGATGGCATGAGCCTCGTAGCGGCTTTGTGGGCGTACGATCGGATTCGTGCATTTGCATATAAGGGCGGCTGGATTAGAGCTGTGATTGCGTCGGTTGTGGCAGCTCTGGCGGCCACGATTAAACTACCTTTTTTTATGGCAGCTGGGATAGCGGTTGCCTTTGAGGTGCTTTGGGAAAACTTTATAAAGCCTGCAGTTTGGGGTAGGTTGGCTTGTGTCGCTACATTTTCTGCCATCGCCTTGCTTCTTTGGACCCGATACACCGACAGCTGGCTTGAAAAAGCTTTGTGGCCGTTGGTGGATCTGCGAGTGGGTCACAACCCAGAAATGGTTTTCTGGTATTTTGGGGATTGGGCATATCGACTTTCTCCAGCAGTCTGGACCAAAGCGATTTGGAGGATGGCGAACTGTTTGCTGGGAAGTTTTGCTCTTGGGGGTGTCTTGGTGCAGGGACTTTGCCTGCGGGGCAACAAGGAGGCAAGGGCTTGGCTTCTTGGGGCGGTCCTGACAACGGCCGTCTTTTCTCATCTAGTTCTGCACCACAGCCACTACTATTTGATGTTTTCTCCCGCTGTGGCCTTGGCGATGGGGGGCGGCTGGATGTGGCTAATGAAAAAATGTTTTCCGAAAGAAGAAGGATTTTCGGCCGTTGCCGGTGCAGGCTTGATCCTGATAACTTTTGCAGCTCTTTTCCAAGGGCTGATTGGAATGAAGGTTGTCCAGCAGTTCGATCCTTATCCCAAGCGAATCGCAAAGTTGGTTCAGGATCATACAAAAAAGGAAGATCGGCTTCTCATTGTCGGGGGTGGTTGGGGTGGGGATGTGCTTTTTAGGGCCAAACGAAATGGCCTCTCAATATGGAACACCCAATTTTTAGAGGATTCATCTAACTTAAAAAAAGCTCGCGACCTTGGCTTTAGCAAGCTGGTTGTGGTCCGAGAGTCCCCCCTGTTGGTCGCGCTACAAAAAACAAACCCTGGCGCAGCAGATTATTCTGGCGAGCCATTCTCCCACTTTCTTTCTCCCATCGCTACGCGATGGCCCCCTTTATACGAGGATGAGCAGCTAATAATTCGTGAAATCTCGCCCAATTAAGATTCAGCTGCCTCGATGATAGTCCCCCCGGCTGAAGTATTTTTCCAGCCAGAGGTAGAGAACAATAAAGAGGTAGCGGCTTCCCATTTCCCTGATCTTCAATTTCGCAATTCCGTGACGGCGATTCCGCCAGGTGATGGGAATAACTGCAAAGGAGTAACCGCGAATGATGGCTTTGAGGGGCAGTTCCACCGTGAGGTTGAAGTGGGGAGAGAGAAAAGGGCGGAGGCCATCCAGGCAGGTTTTGCGGTAAGCCTTAAAGGCGTTGGTTGTGTCGTTCAGGCCGTGGCGAAAGAGCATGCGGATGTAAAAGTTTGCCAATCGATTCACCACCCACTTAATCGGCGGGTAGTCGATCGTCCCACCGCCCTTCATAAAACGGCTGCCAAAGACACAATCGTACCCCTCGTTCAGCTTGCTCCAGTACCGAACCACATCCCGACAGTCGTCCGACTCATCCGCCATCATGATAACAGCAGCATCTCCGCGCATCGTGTCTAGACCGCCAACGATGGCTCGCCCGAAACCATGGGGTGCGGGGTTTTGGATGGGTCGGAGATAGGGATTGGCATGGGCAAGCTCTTGAAGGATGGGCCAGGTTCGATCGGTGCTGCCATCGTCGACGACGATAATTTCATGGGGGACTTTTTTGAGGTCAAGCTCGAGGTGGAGATGTTGAACCGTCGAAGCAATGCAACCCTCCTCGTCCCGTGCGGGGATGACGATCGAAAGTTTTTGCAACAGCCGGGTTGAGGATTTATCCATCAGATATCTGCGAGAAGATTGTCTCCAAGGAAGTTTTAGGATGCCAGTCCCAAAGTTTGGTGGCACGGGTGGAGTCGAGCACGACCCAAGGGAGATCGTAAGGACGGGGCTGGGGATCGGAGCCAACCTCGTGCGGACCGTATCGGGCACGGCACCAGTCACTCAACTGCGCCAAAGAGATAGAATTCTTGGTCCCTCCTGAAAAATTGAAGACCCGTACATCGATTCCATCCTTTGGATCAGTGGGCTTGTCGCCTTGAAGCTGTTTTTGGAGTGCGGGAAGCAGGTCTCGCGGATGGAGGCAGTCTCGAACCTGAGAGCCACGGCCATCGAAGCCGATATATTTTAGGGGCTTCTTTTCCTTCCAGGATCGAATCCAAAACGAGAAGATCCCCTGATCGGCTCGACCAAACTGGCCAGCACCCGCCAAAACGCCGCAGCGGTTGATCCAAACAGGAAACCCAAAAGCTTCAGCATACTCCAGCGCAAGAAGCTCCGAGCAGCGCTTCGAGGTTCCGTAAAGGGATGCGGGGGGTGAGGTTGGAAAGATTTCAGAAATCCCTTTTTCGGTCAGGCCGATTTCCGGGCGAAAGGATTTGGGGCGAAAGGCTCCCCGGACCGACTCGACTGGCAAGGAAATGAGGGGAGGGATGGAGTAGACACGGCTTGTGCTCATCAGAATGAATCCCGCGCTGTGCTGCTTGCAAAACTCCAGCATCTGAATGGTTCCGATCAAATTGTGATCCAGTAAATCCATGGAGGACATCTTTCCGCCGGTTCCCGCAAGGACACTCGGCTCGGCGGCGCAGTCGATGACCCAGTCGACCTTTGGAATTTTTGCAAGATCTGCAGGACGCCGGATGTCGCCCTCTACCATATTAACTCTCAAAGCTTTGAGTGAGGGGAGATTGGCGCGGCTGCCCTCCCGCAAAAAGTTGTCCAAGCCCCAGATTTCGATTCCGGGGAGAACGGACGGCAGCTCTCGTGCCAAGCAGGAGCCGACAAAGCCGCAGGCGCCTGTGATGAGAATCTTCAACGCGCTTTCCAGGCTTCAACAATTTCGGAAAAGATGTCATCGAGGCTCTTCGTTAGGTCCCAAGAAGGATAGTGGGTGCGCATTTTGGAGAGATCGGAAATGTAGCAGATGTGGTCTCCTTCACGGTTTTTGTCGACGTAGGTGGAGAGCATTTTCTTGCCCGTAAGTTTTTCGACCCGAGCAAAGGCTTCCATGATGGAGCAGCTGTTGCCGCGGCCGCCGCCGAGGTTATAGATCTCGCCCGAGCGAGGTTTTTCAAGAAACGCAGCGATGAAGTGGGCTACATCGAGCGAGTGGATGTTGTCCCGGACCTGCTTGCCCTTGTATCCGTAGACGTTGTAGGTCTTGCCCTCGAGATTGCATTTCACGAGGTAGGAGAGAAAGCCGTGGAGTTCGACCCCGCTGTGGTTGGGTCCAGTGAGACAACCTCCACGGAGGCAGCAGGTTTTCATCCCGAAGTAGCGCCCATACTCCTGGACCATGATATCGGCAGCGACTTTTGAGGCACCGAAGAGGGAGTGTTTGCTGGCGTCGATCGAGAAGGTTTCCGTGATGCCGTTGGCATAGGTGGGGTCGTCGTAGTCCCAGCGGGTTTCCAGCTCTTTCAGGCGAATGGTGTTGGGCTTGTCCCCGTAGACCTTGTTGGTCGACATATGGACGAAGGGGCTGGTGATGCAGGAGCGGCGGGTGGCCTCTAGAAGGTTGAGGGTACCGACTGCGTTGACGTCGAAGTCGTCGAAAGGGCGGGAGGCGGCGAGGTCGTGGCTGGGTTGGGCGGCGGTGTGGACGATCGCGGTGGGTTTCAGTTTTTCGATGAAGGCGATGACTGAGGAGCGATCCCGAATATCGAGCTCGTGATGGCAGAAGGAGGGGAAGGCCTTGACGAGGCGATGTTGGTTCCAACGGGTGTCTCCACCTGGGCCAAAGAAGTCGGCTCGCTGATTATTGTCAACTCCATGGACTTCTTCACCACGGGAGGCAAAGAAGGAAACCACTTCAGATCCGATCAGGCCAGAGGAGCCGGTTACGAGGAGCTTCACTCTTGTAATTTATGGGTGAGATAGGTGGGTGTAGGGAAGGAGAGATTTTCAGGAGAGGATATTAGGGGTTGAGGTCCCGCAGTTGCGAGATTCAAAGCTGTGAGCAGACAGCGGCGGCCCGATGCGTAGATCGGGCCCTACCTAGGGATCGAGCTTGGACGTTAGGTAGGGCCGGGTCTATGACCCGGCCGCAGTTGTGAGATTCAAAGCTGTTAGCTGACCACGGCGGCCCGATGCGTAGATCGGGCCCTACCTAGGGATCGAGCTTGGACGTTTTGGTAGGGCCGGGTCTATGACCCGGCCGCAGTTGGGAGATTTAATGCTGTGAGCAGACAGCGGCGGCCCGATACGTAGATCGGGCCCTACCTAGGGATCGAGCTTGGATGTTTGGGTAGGGCCGGGTCTATGACCCGGCCGCAGTTGTGAGCAGGCAGCTGAAAACCACCAACGGCGGCCCGATGCGTAGATCGGGCCCTACCTAGGGATTGAGCTTAGACGTTTGGGTAGGGCCGGGTCTATGACCCGGCCGCAGTTGTGAGATTCAAAGCTGTGAGCAGACAGCGGCGGCCCGATACGTAGATCGGGCCCTATCTAGGGATCGAGCTTGGATGTTTGGGTAGGGCCGGGTCTATGACCCGGCCGCAGTTGTGAGATTCAAAGCTGTGAGCAGACAGCGGCGGCCCGATGCGTAGATCGGGCCCTACCTAGGGATCGAGCTTGGATGTTAGGGTAGGGCCGGGTCTATGACCCGGCCGCAGTTGTGAGATTTAAGGCTGTGAGCAGACAGCGGCGGCCCGATGCGTAGATCGGGCCCTACCTAGGGATCGAGCTTGGATGTTTGGGTAGGGCCGGGTCTATGACCCGGCCGCAGTTGTGGGCTGCGAGCTGAAAACCACCAGCGGCGGCCCGATGCGTAGATCGGGCCCTACCTTGGGATCGAGCTTGGACGTTTGGGTAGGGCTGGATCCTACCTAGGCGCGGGGTTTGTGGCTTTTAACTTGGGGCGGAGCTACGCATGGCTGGCGCCCCACTACGTCCCGCAGGCGGGGGAGTACGAAAGGTGAGGGGGGGTTGGATTGACGGCTGGGGGAGGCGGATTAGGATTGTTTGATGAGAATGGAAGCCGAGGTGAGTGATGCGACGCATCTGGTTTTGAAAAAGCCTTTAGGCATGCCTGCTGGAAGTAGGGTCGTTTTGGAAATATTTGAGTCGGGGGATGCTGGAGAAATTGAAGATTGGGCCAAGTTGTCGTTGAGCATGTTGGAAAGGGCGTACGGCTTGGATGAGCCTGACTATTCGGACGCGGGCCAAGCCATTGTCTGAAGCCGATGGCGCAAGTTTCGGAGGGGGAGGTTGTGGTGGCGAGGTTGGCGCAAGCAGATGGGGGAGCCAAGCTACGGCCGATTGTTTTGCTGCGAAAACTTCCTGGAATGGGTGATTTTTTGGTCTGCGGTGTGAGTTCACAGACGCAGCGTGCGGTGGAGGGTTTCGATGTTGTGGTCGATTCAGGGTCAAAAGGATTCGCCCAAATGGGGTTGAAGGTGACCTCGGTCATCCGGCTTAATTTTTTAGCGACGGTACCGATCGATCGGATGGAGAGAAGATTGGGCAGTCTTCCCGATGATATGCTGGGTTTGTTGCGGACGAAATTGGCAGAGCATATTGTTGGTTTAAAGCAGAGGTAAGGGGGGTCCCGCGGTTGTGGGATCCCGCATGCGCGGGAGATTTTGCCCTACTACGCTCCTAACCCGCCACGCGGAGGAGCTACCTCCTTCGCCAAGGCTTCGGAGGACATGTCGAAGGGCTGGCGGGTTGGGATTGCGGGGGTGCTGGATAGGAGCTAAAATTGGACTATGAAAAGGGGTCGTTTCGAGCGGCTTTTCTGGTGGCAGGGGGCTGAGCCTATTTCGCCTGAGCGGTGCGCGGCTCAAGTCATGGTCATGGGGGGATGGAGTGACGTGGCTGAGGTGCGAAGCCGGTTTGGTGATGATATTTTTGTTAAAGTGCTACGCAATCCGCCTCGGGGGTTGTTTGACGCAAGGTCTTGGACTTTTTGGCATAAGAAAACCGGGATGGTTCCAGCGCCCCCGCTACCCGAGCAGCCCACACCGTGGCCGCCCCGCTGAGTTGGCATTTTGAGAGTTTGCCGTCATCCCAAAAAAATGTTTGGGACACCAAATTGGCAGGAGGGATGGAGGGCTGGGTGCTTTATGGTGGCACAGGGCTTGCTTTAAGGCTTGGTCATCGAGAGTCGGTCGATTTCGACTTTTTTTCGTCCCAACGGATGGAGCCGCTTCGGTTCCACGCTGAAATGGGATTCGATGGGGACATTCTGCAGGCGGCGCCCAACACGCTGACCGTGATGCATGCGGGAGTTAAACTGTCTTTTTTTGGCGGCCTTTCCCTTGGGGTCGTTGCCTCGGCGGACTCTTTGGATCTCTGTCCGATTGCCTCGTTGGCCGATCTGGGGGCGTGCAAGCTGGCAGCCCTGGTAAATCGCGTCGAACGAAAAGATTATCAAGATGTGGCCGCGCTCTTGCGTCACGGGTTGCGCCTTCCCCACCTGTTGGGATGTGCGGAGGCCGTTTATCATGGGGCGTTTCCGACGGCTGCCTGTCTAAAAAGTCTGACTTGGTTTGATGATCCTGTGTTGGCGCGTCTGAGTGAGGAGGATCGGAGGTTACTTGAGGGAGCCGCTTTAGCCGTCGAAAAGATTGAAACTGTGCCACTCCTTTCTGATCGGATTTCCCCTACGACGCTTGGCAGGCAGAAAAATTAGCGGGCAAGGGAATTTTTGCTCACGTCACCGCATTCCCGGGACGCGCTTACGCGCGCCAAGGACGCGAAGGACGCAAAAGGGGGATAGGGATTGAGGTCCCGCAGTTGCGGGATCCCGCATGCGCGGGAGATGTTGAATCTTTGGGTAGGGCCGGGTCTATGACCCGGCCGCAGTTGTGAGATTCAAAGCTGTGAGCAGACAGCGGCGGCCCGATGCGTAGATCGGGCCCTACCTAGGGATCGAGCTTGGACGTTGGGTAGGGGCGGGTCTACGACCCGGCCGCAGTTGGGAGATTTAAGGCTGTGAGCTGACTAAGGCGGCCCGATACGTAGATCGGGCCCTACCTAGGGATCGAGCTTAGACGTTTGGGTAGGGCCGGGTCTATGACCCGGCCGCAGTTGGGAGATTCAAAGCTGTGAGCTGACAGCGGCGGCCCGATACGTAGATCGGGCCCTACCTAGGGATCGAGCTTGGACGTTTGGGTAGGGCCGGGTCCTACCTAGGCGCGGGGTCTGTGGCTTTTAACTTGGGGGGGGTTGCCCTACTACGCTCCTAACCCGCTTCGCGGAGGAGCTTCGAAGGGCGCCCGCTAGGAAGCGGGCGGGTCTAAGCTGGCTCAAGGGGGCTGGTCGGGGCAAAATGGGTTGATGGCGATGGAAAGTAAGCGGGTGGAGGTGTTGGGGATGGGGTTGCAGGCGACCGATTACGCGGGTGCGGTGAAACTGCTTCAGGAGTTGGCGCAACGGGGAACGCCGGGGATGGTGGCGGCTTGCAACACCCACCTGGTGGCGCTGGCGAGGCATCGGGCGGATTTTGGATCGGTGCTGGGAAAATTCGACCTTCTGCTGCCTGACGGAATGCCCTTGATCTGGTCGATGCGAAAAAAGGGGGCGGATCTGAGGGATCGGGTCTACGGCCCGTATTTCATGCTGGAGGCACTGAAGTCGTTGCCTCGGCCGTGGAAGCACTTCTTTTTTGGGGGGTCGGAAAGTTGTCTGCGGGAGCTGACGGCTGCCGTGCGACAGGCGCAGCCCGAGCTGGAAATTGTGGGGACTCTTTCGCCGCCCTACCGAGCTTGGACGGAGAGGGATGAGGAGGATTTCGCAAAAACCATTGCGATGTCAGGAGCTGACTTTATCTGGGTGGCGCTGGGAGGGGATCGACAGGAAAGGTGGATTGATAAAAATCTAAAAAGACACTCGAAGGGGATTTTTCTGGCCGTGGGGGATGCCTTTGAGTTGTTGGCGGGAAGAAGGGCTTTTGCGCCGCGATGGATGCAGAAGGCAGGACTGACCTGGCTGTACCGGCTGTGGCAGGAGCCGAGGCGGCTCTTCCCAAGGTATTTCAAGTACAACAGCCTGTTTCTTTACTACACGTTGCTGGATCGAGTGCTTGGAGTTACTCCAAAGCCGTCGGACGGACCACTACCCGGAAAAACGAGAATCGCGTTTTTGGGATGTCGTGGAGTCCCTGCGAGGTATTCGGGGTTTGAGACGTTGGTGGAGGAGCTGGGGTCGAGATTGGCGGAGAGAGGTCATGCCGTGACGGTGTACAATCGTGCGCACCTGTATCCGGATCGACCCCGCGAGGTGAGAGGGATGAAGGTGGCGTACCTGCCCAGTTTGAGGACGAAGAGCACGGAGACGATTACGCACACGTTGCTGGCGGTAATTCATGCGTCGGTGCGGAAGTTCGACGTGGTGTATCTGTGCGGAGTCGGCAACTCGGTTTTGGCAGGGATCCTAAAGCTGGCGGGCAGCCGGGTAATCGTGAATGTGGACGGGGACGATTTTCGCAGGCAGAAGTGGCATCCGTTTGCGCGGGCTTGGCTGAAGTGGAGTGAGGCGTGGGCGACGAAGTTGAGCGATGTGGTGATCGCGGACAATCAGACGGTGGTGGAGAGGTATCGGAGGGATTACGGTTTTGAGGCGACGTATCTTTCGTATGGAACTCCTGAAAAGCCGAAGGAGGTGGGGAAGGGGGCGCTGGAGCTATTTGGGCTGAAGGCAGGGGAGTATGTTTTGTATGTGGGGAGGTTGACCCCTGAAAATCTGGTGGATCTGCTGGTGCGTGCGTATGGGAAGGTGAAGGGGGATTGGCCGTGTGTGGTCGTGGGGCCGGCGGGGTACGAGGTGGAGTACGGGATCAAGCTCCAGAGGTTGGCAGGGCCGAGGGTGAAGTTGGTGGGGCCTGTGTATGGGAAGGGGTATGAGGAGTTGAGCGCGAATTGCGGGATTTTTGTTTTGCCTGGAGTGGTGGAGGCCACGCGGTTGGTGCTGTTGGATCAGATGGGTTTTGGAAGTGCAATCGTTTATCAAGACTGTGCGGCAACGCGGGAGGTGATCGGGGAGGCGGGATTGGCGTTTGGTGGGTCGAATCCTGAAAAAGATTTGGCGGAGAAGTTAAGTGGTCTGATCGGAAACTCTGGGGAGAGGGAAAGATTGAGGAAGGCGGCGCGACAGAGAGCGGAGAAAATTTATAGTTGGGAGAGGGTGACGGATCGGTACGAGGAGATTTTGAGGGAGCTGAGTACGCAGAGGGGAGATAGGGATTAAGGGATTAAGGGGTTAAGGGGTTAAGGGGTTAAGAAAGTGTGAAATTTCAAATGTGAGAATGTTTGAAGGGTAGAGGGAAGGGGGTGCGGGTTAGCGCAAGGATTGGAATTCCTCAGGGGTTAGGCCTGAGTAGCGGATGAGGGAGCGGAGGGTGCCTCTGGCCACTTCTCGGTGATCTGGAATGGAGAGTGAGGCGATGCTGCCGGGTTTGGTCAGGATGATGTGGCTACCTTTTTGGCGGGCTTTGGTCCAGCCGTGCCGTTCAAAGATTCGGACCAGCTCCTGCCCCGATAAAACGGGCAGGCTCGAGCTCATGCAGTTTGGAGTTCGATTTCGCGAGTTTCAACCACAAGGGGCATTCCTTGGGCTGAACGAACAGCGAGACAGGCTTGCATGGCTTCGCGTAAGTTGGCGGTAGCTTCTTGCTGGGTTTTGCCTTGGCTGACACATCCGGGGATGGCCGGGCATTCCGCAATCCAGATGCCGTCCTCGTCTTGCTGGAGTGTGGTGATGAATTTCATAAGTTGAATTTAACTCGGAAATTTAAGGTGTCGAGGGGGGACGCTGCGAGTGGGATTAAGCCCCGACAGGAGCACGGGGCGCAGACGCGTAACGCAAAGGAATACAAAGGAGATCAATCTCGGGCACGGAGGCGTTCGGCGGCGATCTCCTGCGAAATCTGGGTCAGGTTCCAATCGGGGTGTTGTTGTTGAAGAGAGGAGGTGCGGACGGCAGTGGCGGTGTTAAGGAGGCTGAGCGAAAGGCTCCATTTTTCCGCTGGGGTCATTCTGCGGAGTGCTTCGAGCTGAACGGGGTGGAGGGGCTCGATTGAAGTGGATTGCATACCGTAAGGTTAAAAAAGCGGGGAAGTACGGCAAGCGGAATAAGGCCCCGACCGAGTCGGGGCGGGTACGGGGTGGAGACGCAGAGGAGTACAGGGATTAAGGGGTTAAGGGGTTAAGGTCCCGCAGTTGCGGGCTGCGAGCTGAAAACCACCAACGGCGGCCCGATACGTAGATCGGGCCCTACCTAGGGATCGAGTTTGGACTTTGGGTAGGGGCGGGTCCATGACCCGGCCGCAGTTGTGAGATTCAAAGCTGTGAGCTGACAGCGGCGGCCCTGGCAGGAGTACGGGGCAGGGTGAGGATGTAAGGAGGGTTTGACTAGCGGAATTCGGTGTCCCAGTTGAAACCAATGGTGGGATCGTTCCATGGGCGGCGAACTTCGTCTGGATTTTTACGATTGTAAGGTTCGGACGGGAGGTTGATGAGGAGAACCTCATTGGGGGAGATGGCTTTGAAGCCGTGAAAGATTCCCGGCGGGATATGGATGAGGACCCGATGATGTTCGCCAACGACGATGCTGTGGGTCTTGCCGTGGGTGGGGCTTTTGGGGCGGGAGTCATAAAAGCCGATCTTGGCCATTCCGTGGATGATCGACATGCAGTCGGTCTGTTTTTGATGGGCGTGCCAGGCTTTGACCACGCCTGGGTAGATGGAGCTGAAGTAGGCTTGGCCGAAAGCAACAAAGTGGGGGTCGTCTTTTCGGAGGATCTCCATGACGCGGCCTCGGTCATCGCAGTGTTGCGTGAGGGGGAGAATTTTCAGGCCGTCGATCATGAGGTGAGTATGGAAGATTGGCGGGGAGTGGAAAGATTAAGATGTGGGGGGGCAATTAGGGGTTATGGGGTTAAGGGGTTAGGGGATTAAGGGGGTAATAAGGTATGAAAGCACGAATGTGGGCGATCTCACGCAAAGACCGCTTTGCCCCGTCTTGGGTCGGGGTGAAGACGCTGATTTAAGGAAAGTGAGAATGTAAGAAGGTGCGAAAGTGCCAAGGGCGCCCAGGGCGGGAGATTTTGGATTCGGGAGGCTTTTATCGCGCAGAGGGTAGGGCCGCCCAGGGCGGGTTCGGGGGAAGAGGCGTTTCACCGCAGTTGCGTGACACGCTACCGCACCGAATTCGGGAGGATGAAACTTTGGCCCGAATACGCACAGGAGGATTGACAGGTGGGCAGGTTTGTGGGAAATTCCCACGATGGCTGGAGTGACCAAGCTGGATCAAAGACGGCGGGGGATTTTCCCGTCCGTTTTCCGCCCTGGAGACCTGATGCAGGAGACAGAGGCGGATGAGTTTTCGGTGCGATTTCGTTTGATCCAGCGGGCCGAGGCCCCAGAAGTAAGGCCGCGCAAGCGAGGCGGGCATCTTTATCTGCCCCGCGTGGTGGACCGATCGGTCATTGCTGCGGCCGTTCGTGCGGACCGAGACAACCGTTGAAATCCTATTGGGACTCCTCGGCGCTGGTGGAGGCCCTGCAAAACCCAAAATTGCGACAAGCGTTGGCGCGGCAGGGAGGGTGGACCCGGACGCACTCGTTGTCGGAGGTGTTTTCCACGCTGACCGGTGGCCGTCTGGGTGTGCGGAGCACAGCGGAGGATGCCGTACGACTGCTTGAGGATCTGGCCCATGATCTGGAATTTATAGAGATGAGTGCAGCCCAGACTTTTCGGGCGCTGGGCAAGGCGAAGCGGCTCGGAGTGCGTGGAGGCTTGGTGCACGACCTGCTTCATGCCGAGGCGGCTTTGCTAGCCGGCGCAAAAAAGATTTTGACCCTAAACGATGAGGATTTTCAAACGATCCGTCAGGGAATGGCGATCAGTAATACGGGGTAGGGTTGGGGGCCAAATAAGATTAGGAAAGCGGGAATTTCCATCCATCAAAGGGGCTCGGCCTGCTGCGATCCGCGCCCCGAATACAAGGGTCAAGCTTACCCGTGGATGTCTGTTCACACCAAGGCAGCTAAGGCCGCTCAGGAATAAAAAATTGGGGTGAGGGGGGGAGAATGATTTTTAATTTTGGATTTTTGATGGAGGCAAGCCGAGGAGACCTAGGGCGTAACGGCGGAAGACCTCGAGGATATTGGCTGGGGTGGGACCGAAGGTTTTGAGGAAGCGTCGGGCGTTCCCTGGAAGATAGAGAGGGAGGTGGCGGGGGCGGGGCGAAGTCACACAGGTGAAGGCGAGATTTTGAAGCAGGATGCCAAACTTTTTGTAGTGGGCGGATCGATCTTGGGTGGAACGGCCCTCCTTCGCTCCTAATCTCGCAGACTCGGGAGGAGCTTCCTCCTTCGCCAAGGCTTCGGAGGACATGTCGGAGGGCGGCCGCGAAGCGGCCGGCGGAGCGTGAATTACAGCAACGGAGGGCTCAGCCCAAGCGGGGGCGGCGGCCGATAAGCGCAGAGAAAATTCCACGTCATCGCCGTAGGCGATCATGTCGGAGCGGGGCGGGCCGGCAAGGAGCCAGGCATCTTTCCGGATGAGCAGGCATGGGCCGATGCACCAGGCCATGGGGTAGCCCGAGGGTGCGAGAGCACGGGCGGCGGAAAGGTTTTGGCCCGCGGCGCGGAAGGAGCGTGCCAGAGTCCAAGAGACGGGTTCGGGAACTTCCTGAAGTTTTCCTTCGAAATCAATGAGGAAAGGGGCGATTGAGCCAGCGGAGTTTTTTTCCATCGAGGAGAGCAGGGTAGCGAGGTCGGAGGGGGAGAGAATGGCGTCGTCATCTACGATGAGGAGGTGAGTCAGAGAGGGAAACTTTTCGAGGGCGTGTTGGCCAGCTAGGGCAAGGCCTCCTCCAAAGCCGAGATTTTTTCCGGGGGAAAGAAGTTTGGCGGGGATGGGGGAGCGTTGGACGGCTAGGGAGGTGGCAGGATCGGGGCCGTTATCGGTGAGGACGGCGGCCAGAGGTTGGAGAGTTTGGGAGGCGAGGGAGGAAAGGAGGCGCGAAAGAAGGGCGGAGCGAAAGCGGGTGGCAATGAGGGCGACGATGGAGGGGGTGTTTCCCACGAGTTGATGATGGAGATTTTTTGGGTTGGGTGGAAGTTTGATTGAGGAAAAAAGTCGAACTGGGCAGGGTGAGGAAGTGAGCGGGGAAAAAACGATTCGGGTGGCGTTGGATGCAACGGCCATCGGACGTGGAAAAACGGGAAACGAGACGTACTTGCGGGGACTGCTGGAGGGCTGGGAGAAGGTGAAGCCTGAGGGGATCGAGCTGCGGCCGATTGTAAGTGAGCCCTCCGTTGCGCCTAACCCGCTTCGCGGAGGCGCTATGGAGGGTGGGCATGCTCAATCCAGGCAGATTGCGAACTCGGGGTTCTTCAAAAGACATTTACGCGATCTGCCAAAGGCCCGAGAGGAGTTAAAAGCAGACTTGTACCACGGGGTGTACTGGATGAGGCCGTGGGAGAGGGGGCCGTATGTTTTGACAGTGCACGACATTTCCTTTGCGGTGCATCCCGAGTGGTTTCGTCCAGGGGAGGCGATGTTTTACACGAAGATGGTGCGGAGGGCGGCAGAGCGGGCGCGAAAGGTGATTACGGTGTCTGAATTTTGCCGGCAGGAGCTGATGGAGAGATGGGATTTGCCCGCGGATCAGGTGGAGGCGACGTATGAGGCGGCGAGGAAAGTTTATCGGCCTGCGAAGAAAAAGGCCTCGGGTGCCCCGACCCTTTTGTTTGTGAGCGCGATCCATCCCAGGAAAAACCTGGGGAGGTTGATTCGGGTGTGGGAGAGATTGAGGGCGGGGCGATTTCCGGACCTCCGATTGCGGGTTGTGGGGCCGGCGGGGTGGTTGGCGGGCGGGGATTTGGGGGAACTGAAGAGAGCCGTGGCAAAGGGGGGTGCAGTTTGGGAAGGTGCAAAAACGGAAGAGGAGCTGCGGCAAGCGTACTGTGAGAGCACGATGTTGGTTTATCCGTCGCTTTATGAGGGGTTCGGGTTGCCTCCGTTGGAGGCGATGGCGTGCGGGTGCCCGGTGGTTTGCGCGAGGTCGGGGTCACTGCCTGAGGTTTGTGGAGGTGCGGCGGAGTACTTTGATCCACGCTCGGAGGAGGAGATGATGTCGGTTGTGGGGTTGGTGTTGGGAAGTGAGGAGAGGCGCGAGGGCTTACGCAAAGCAGGAATTGCGAGGGCAGCGGAGTTTTCTTGGGGAAAAATGGCAGAGGAGACGGGAGAGATCTATCGGAGGGTGGCCTTAGGAACGTGATTAGGGATTAAGGGATTATGGGATTATGGGGTTAAGGGTTGGAGCTCGCCTACGTGCCGTGTAGCAGTACTTCGAAGGGCGCCCGCAGCGGACGGGGGGAGGTGGCTTGCGGTTTTGGGCGGCGAGGAATAGTTTGAAGCATGCCTGAAAAGCAAAAAGAGGGAGGAGGGGAGGCGGGGTCGCAGTGGCAGGATCGGGCATTGTGGGTGGAGATGGCCGTGGCGTTTGCGGTGGTGATCGGTCTGTACGGATTGATTCCCTACAACTTCGGATTTGAAAGCAAGGCACGGAGCGTGTTTGAGATGTTGGGCCGCTTTTGGACCGACCCATCAACGGCGGATTGGCATCACGGCATGATCGTTCCGCTGATTTCCGTCGGCCTGATTTTGCATCGGGCCAAGGAGTTGGAGCGTGTGGTGATCCAGCCTTGCCGATGGGGAGCAGGGTTGGTTGCGGCGGCTCTGGCCTTGTTTTGGGTCGGATACAAGGTGGATATCACGATTGTGGGCTTTCTTTCGCTGCAGCTGATGATCGGGGGCCTGATTTTATGGTTGCTGGGTTGGGAGATGATGAAGGCGGTGGCCTTCCCCTACCTTTTCCTGCTGTTTGCGTACCCTTTTTATTTTTTGGACACGATCGTGGCGTTTCCTTTGCGGGGACTGATGTGTCAGCTCTCGCAGCTCTTTTTGAACGGGATGGGGGTGGAGACCTTGCGGGTGGGCACGGCGCTGGTTTCGGCCCCCGATTATGCGAAGGGGTTGGCCCAGGGTCAGAAGTTTGCCTTGGATGTGGCGACTCCGTGCAGCGGGATTCGATCCCTTTTTGCCCTGATGATGGTGAGTGCCCTCTACGCCCATCTCTCGCTGGAGAAGACATGGCAGAAGTGGGTTTTGTTTTTGCTTTCGCCGGCGTTGGCGGTGATGGGGAATTTTGCGCGGATGGTGATGCTGACACTGGGCACGATTTTGCTGGGCAGTGCGGTGGCGATCGGGACGGAGGAGCATCCCACGACCTTCCACATGGCGGCGGGATTTTTTGTGTTTGTCGTGGCGTTGGGTGGGATGGTGGGGATCAGCCGACTGCTGCAGGCGATCGGGAACCGCAAGGAAACGAGGGGATGAACGGAACAACACGCACGGGGGCGTTGGGCAGGGTGGGGGCGCTGCTTGTGCTTGGAGGGGGGGTGGCGGCCCTGTGCCTGCTTGTGCCCTCCCCCAACACCCCGCCCAAGGCCGGAGTGGTGATGGATTTGCCCGTGAAGGTGGGGGAATTTACCGGGAAGGAAGTTGCGGCCACGCTGGGGGAGTTGGCAATTTTGCCAAAGGACACGCAGATCACGCGGCGGGAGTACTCGGATGCGGGGGGAGACAGGATCATGGCGTCGATAGTTTTGAGCGGTGGGGAGAAGCGGAGCATTCACCGCCCCGAGGTGTGCTTGCCGGCGCAGGGGTGGACGATGCGGGGGGGCAAGGTGGAAAAGGTCAATCTGGCGGACGGGCGGGATTTGGAGGTGATGGATTTGAGCTTGGTGCGGGATGTGGAGGTGGCGAAGGGGGATCGGCGGAAGTTGTATGCGAACTATTTTTACTGGTTTGTGGGGAGTGAGGTGACCACGCCGCATCACTGGAGCCGGGTGTTTTTGACCAGTTTTGACCGGATCACGAAAAATCTGAACCACCGCTGGGCCTATGTGATCGTGATGTCGGTGGTGACAGAGGGTTTCTTGCCCATGGGAAAGAACGAGACGCAGACGATCGAGATGTTGAAGCAGTTCACGGCGGAGGCTGCGCCGAGCTTTATGCGGGCGAGCACCCCCGGCTTGGCTCCCTGATTCCCAGCTTGCCTTTCGGGCAAAAGGGTGGTCTTGATATCCGTTCAACATCAACCCAAGGAAACCCATATGAAAAAGATGCTCCGAATTCTCCTCGCCACCCTGATCGTCCTTCCCGCCATGCGCGGGCGGGCCGAGTCACTGGACAAGCTGATCCCCGACTGTGCCGAAATTCTTGGGCGAATGAAACGGGAAGACATCATCAACATGGATCTGGCAAAAGAAGCCAAAGGGATCGTGATTTTGAATGTGACAGGATTTTCGATCGGGATCGGCGGAACCGGTGGAGACGGGATTCTTATGGCGAAAACGGACAAGGGTTGGAGCGGGCCTGTCGCCATCACGACCGATGGAGGCACGTTGGGAATCGATGTGGGCGGGACGGACAATGACATCGTGATCTTGCTGATGAAAGAGGGGGTGGTGAGCAAGTGGGGCAATGGCGAACATTTTGGAAGCGCCTCGGCCGGAGCCGTGATGGGCCCGAAAGGTGGGGCAGCGGTGGACGCCTCCATGAGGAGCCGGGATTTCAACGTCTACATCTGGAACAAAGGGGCCAAGCTGGGCGTGAATTTCGGGGGCTTCGATGTGAACATCAACAACGAGGCGAATGCGAATTTTTATGGCAAGCCGATGGTCTCCGCCAAGGACATCTTAAACTGTGCCGCGGAGGTTCCGGCGGCGAAAAAAGACGGATTCGCTCGGATCACCGATCTGCTCAAATAACAAAAAAGGAGACACATCATGAAACGCATCCTCACCCTCGCGTTAGCATTTGCAGTGGCTCTGCCCCTCTCGGGGCAGGCTCAAAATTCGGACTCCCTCAACCTTGCCGCCGATCAGGCGACAAGCATGAACAAGCTGGATGATCTGATGGGCCGGGCGCAGAAGCGGCTCAGTTATATCATGACGAACTTGGGAGAGTTGACGGACGGTAACGATTCCAACAATTCGTTCGACAGGTTCAAGGATAACTTGGACGATCTCACGAGCATTCGAAGTGATATCAAAGATAGAGTTGAGAGGGTGCGTGAGTTGCAAGGCCAAAGGATTGCGGCTTGGACCAAGGAAGTGTCCGGCATGACCGATAAGGACATGCGGAAGATGACGAACGATCAGATCGACAAGGCGAAGGCGGACTTCGATCTGTTGGACAAGCAGTTGCGGGAGGTGGGCGGGGATGCCAACGATCTCACGGTCCTGCTGCAGGATTTGAAGAAGTACTTTGCCTCCTCCTTCACTCCGGATTCGATCAAGACATGTACGCCGATGATTGAGAAGGCGCGGGCTTCGGGGCAGGAGATGGTGAAGGATGTGGATACGTTGCGGGACCACATCTACAAGCAGAAGCAGGGGGTGAAAGGTTCCTCAGGGAACTAGACCAACCACAGGGGAGCCGACGTGCTGTCGGCTACGGACAGAGGGGCGAGAGCACGAGAGTGATCTCGCCCTTCGTTTTTTCGCCGAAGTGGGCGGCGACCTCGGCAGGAGTTCCGACAAAGACCTCCTCGAATTTTTTCGTCAGCTCGCGGGCGACGCAGATCCGGGAGTTTGGGGGGAAGACTTCAACGAGCGTGGCGAGGGTACGGGCGAGGCGGTGGGGAGATTCGAAGTACACGGAGGTGTGGTCGCGTCGGGCCGCGGCGGTGATTTCGTTCCGGCGACCGCCTGATTTTGGCGGTAGAAACCCCCCAAAATAGAACGGAAGGGCGGGGAGACCGCTGGCGACCAGGGCGTGGAGCGGTGCGGATGGGCCGGGAACGACCTCGACGGGCAGATGCTCCCGCCGGACGGCACGGATGATGCGCTCCCCGGGATCGGAAACTCCGGGCATTCCGCCATCGGTGACCAGGGCGATGGTCTGCCCTTGGCGCAAACGGTCGAGAATCTCCGACTCGCGGGAGGCCTCGTTGAATTTCTGGTAGCTGAGAAGCGGTTTTTTGAGCTGCAGGTGCTGGAGAAGAAGACCCGTGTGGCGGGTGTCCTCTGCGGCGACGAGATCGGCGGTGGCGAGGGCCTGGCAGGCGCGAGGGGAGAGGTCGGAAAGATTGCCGATGGGGGTACCGACGACGATGAGACGGCCTTGGGGGGATGTCATCGGATGGTTCTACCCGCTGCCGCGCTAGGACTCGAACCTAGAACACCCACATTCAGAGTGTGGTGTGCTACCAATTGCACCACGCGGCAATTCCCCAAACCTTAGCGATGGCAGAAAATGAGGGCAAGAAGTGGTGGCGGAGCGAAAGGGGCGGTTATTTTGTCCACAATCTCCAGGCGGAGTAGAGGAGGAGGACGGAGAAGGCGCGGCGGGCATAAAGCTCCGGAATTTTTTGAACCCCAATGGATCCAAGAACGGCCCCCAGCATGCCTGTCAGAGCGCAGGCCGCGGCGATTCGCCAATCCACGGCATGGAGCTTCCAGCTGGTGAGGGATCCCGCCAAAGAGATGGGGATAATGAGGGCGAGGGAGGTGCCAACGGCGACGTGGTACGGAACTCCGCAGAGGAGGGTCAGGGCGGGGACGATGAGGGCGCCGCCTCCAATGCCAAAGCAGCCGGAGGCGAGGCCCGAGAGGAGGCCGATGAGGGCGTAGAGGGAGGAGCCTGTGGGCATCAGGGGAACGAATCGCAGGCGGTGTGGGGATTGGCAAGCGGGAATAGGTCCATACCGTAGGCTTGCCAAAAAAGGAAGAATCGCCTTACCTAACAGGTTCTATGCAAAAACGTTTATCGCTCTGTTTCACCCTTCTTGCCGCAGTTTTGGTTGTGGGTTGCGCCGTCAAGGATCCGAAGGATCCGCGATTTGTTGTGGCGGAAGGCAAAGGCATCAAGATCACCCGGGCCCAGCTTGATGCGGAGGTGGACCGCGCCCTGTTGAACTTCAACTTGTCGCGGGAGAAGGTTCCCGCGCCCCAGCTGAATTCGCTGGAGATGAACATCTTGAACCAGATGGTCAACCGCCAGGTGGCTTTGGAGGAGGCGCGCAAGTCCCCCCTGACAAATGCTGCCGTGTTGGCGAAAGAGCAACTGGAGAGAATGAAGAAAAACTTCCCCGACGCGAAAGCGTTCGAGGAGCAGTTGGCCAAGGCCAAGACGACCGAACTGGCGATGCTCAAGGAGATTGAGCAGAAGCTGGAGGTGGACAACCTCATGCGCGCGCGGGTGGAGCCGTCGATGAAAGCGCCCACGGATGAGGACGTGCAGAAGTTTTATGCTGAAAATCCGAAGCTCTGGCAGCGGGGCGAGTCGGTGCAGGCACAGCATGTTTTGGTGAAGGTGGACGCCTCCGCCGACGCGGCGACAAAGGCGGAGAAAAAGAAGGCCGCGGAGGCCGCCCTGGCACGCGTCAACAAAGGGGAGGCTTTTGAAAAAGTCGCCCAAGAGGTCTCGGACGATCCCGGCAGCAAGGCTCGGGGGGGGGAGTTGCCTCCGTTCAGCAAGGGGCAGATGACCCCGAATTTCGAAAAAGTGGCCTTTTCGACCGCTCCAGGCAAGACCAGTGCGGTGTTTGAAACCCCGTTTGGCTTCCACTTCCTGAAAGTGAAAGCGAAAGAGGCCGCGAAGACGCTCAAGCTGGAGGAGGTGAAGAACGAGATCATGTCGCACCTCAAGAGGCTGAAGCAGGGGGAGGCGACCCGGCTCCTGTTGGAAGATTTGCGCAAGGAGGCTGCGGTGAAGATTCTTCTTCCGCCGCCGCCCGCGCCCGCACCCGTGACGGCAACGACGCCTCCCGTCTCAGCGCCTCCCGCCCCGCCTGCACCTCCCGCGCCTTCCGCGCCCGCGAAAAAATAGGCCGGGGCAACCCGGATGAAAGGCTCACCTCCCGCAACTCCAGGCGGGCCTGAGAATTTTAGCCCCAAGTTTGATGCTCAGGGGCTTTTGACAGCGGTAGCCGTCGATGCCGATTCAGGGGAGGTATTGATGACCGCATTCATGAATGCGGAGGCTCTGGAGGCTACGAGAAACTCCAAGAGGGCGACTTTTTTCAGCCGTTCGCGGCAGAGGTTGTGGGTCAAGGGGGAGAGTTCGGGCAATTTTTTGGCGGTGGAGGAGATTTGGGTGGATTGCGACCAGGATTGCTTGGTCCTGCGGGTGCGCTTGCCGGATGGTGGAGCGGCGTGTCACACAGGGGAGAGGAGCTGTTTTTACCGGCGCATGACCCTGAGCGGGCCGGCCAAGCTCGAGCGACGGCCGCTCAAGGCGTAACGCCGATTGCGGTTTCAGCGAGTTGGAGAAAATCTTTTTCGGCGGTGGTAACGGCGGAGAGTGAGCCAGCCAATTTCATGATGATTTGCTCCCCGTCCGCCTCGAGGATGGCGCCGAGGAGAAGCGCATGGGGAAGATCTTTGGGTGGGCCTCCCGGAGTTCCGCCGCGGAGCGTGCCCTCGAGACGGACAAATGTCATCGATCCCTCCGTGCCCTTTTTTGTTTCCGGGCGGGACGTGGGGGGGGCGGTGAATTGACCCATCCAGCGATCCAGGTTGGCTTGCACGGAGCCTCCCTGGCCCGAGGGAAAACGGGAGAAGGCAAGGGTGAGCAAGGTTCCGTCAGGCGCCTTTTTTTCAAGCTGGGCGGCACGGAACGATCCGGAGGGGGGAGCCCAGCGCCACGACTCCGGACGGTCGAAACGGAGTGGACCGACACGAAAAGCCACCGGCTGGGGTGGAGGCGGGGGAGCGGAGTGGGAGAGGGCGATGCTGGCGAGGAGAAGGAGGAGCGGGCTCATCCCTGGAGCCGACGGGTCCACTCATCGATCGCCATGGGGCGGCAGCGGAGGAGGCTTTCGTATTCCTGATGGATCTTCTTTTCATCCCAGTCGGGATGGTTCGACTTCATGAATTGGATCATCCAGGAGCGGGCGAGGGAACGGTCGTGGGGGGCGAGCCGAGCCAGGTCCCGGCGATAGAGCAGATGATTGAGCCGAGCGACGACGGAGAAAAAGCTCATGCCCGCGACCGGTGAAAGAGTCCTGCAACTCCACCTGCCAATGCGCCAAAGAGGAGAGTAAGAACGGAGGCACGAAGACCGCCGCCGGCGAACTCCCGATAGTAGGCCGGGGCATCGGCGGTGAGGGGGTAGGGGACGGCGGTAAACACAGCACCCGGGAGGCTGTAGATCAGGCCCCAAAGGGCACCCGCAAGGTACTTGGGCGAGAAGGAGGGAAGGACCGCAACGAGGAGGCCGATGGAGGCGTAGGTCAGGAAGAGGCCGGTCGAGAACAGTGCAGCTGCCTGGAAAGAGAGCCCCTGGAACCACGGACCCAGTGCGGTGAGAAGTCCAAAGAGGCTGCCTGCCCCTACGGAGCGCCAAGAAATCTGCATAGGTCGAGAATGCCCCTAGTGCCGGGAGGTGGCAAACCACGGGGGATAAATTTTGCGGAAAGGGAAGAGGGGTAAGCGCGCTCGACAAGCGGTTCGGGGGCGGGAAAAATCAACCGATGAATCCTGATTTCCCTATCTCCTGCCGGCAGGCGGAGCTTCTGGCCAAACTGGAGGCGAGGGCGAGGGAGTGTCCCGGTTTGTATCCGCTTACGACAGCGGAGGATTTTCGGAGGGTGGCGGTGGATCATGCGGGGGCGGGGGATGAGGAGGTGTGCCGGGTTTTGGAAGGCATGTGGCGGCGCCCGGATGAGGCGGTCCAGTTGAATGCGCAAAGTTTGATCGGGCGAGGGCACGGACTGGCGGATCGCAAAGGGGAAGAGGAGAGGAGGGGTGGGACCGCACGACGGGGGTAAGGGGGGCGGGCAAAGAATCGCTCGCCAAGCGTCCGCCAGACGCTCATATCCGAAGGGCAGAGAAGAATGAAGGAAACGCTCAGCCCATCCTCCGCCACGCCCGAGCCGGAACTGCCGTTTGACACGGCCCAGGGCTCCTCGGTCCCCCAGGCGGATCCGGAGGTGGTGGTGATCAAGGGCCCTCCACGGCCCGCGGGCTATGTCCCTCCCACTTCTTCTCGCAATCCGGAGGAACCCCAGATGAATCCCATGAACCCCAGCGCATTAAACGTGAAACGCAGTGTGGATCGCCAAAGAAAAGAGCAGAGGGCCGTCTCCTCGATTCTGAGCGGCGTGGGCTTGATGCTTCTGCTGATCATCGGGGGATGTGCCGCGTTGGCAGGTTTTGGAGGCTATGTCCTTTGGAAGCAGATCCAGCGGCAAAGTGTGACGGTGGATCAGATGGAGCAGCGGATCAACCGGGAGATCGCCTCCCTGCAGGCGCGCAACGCGGAGTTGACCAGCGGATTGGAGGCGGCGGGGGCGCAACTGGCGAAACAACTTTCGCTTCTGGAGCAGGCGAAATCCCAGCTCAACCGGCAGGAGAAAGATGTGGATACGGTGCGTCGGCGGCTGTCGATTTTGGAGGGGGATTCGGGTGAACGGAGGCGTTGAGGTTCATGGTTAGCCCCGTCGAGTTGCGCCGGATCGTGCAGGAGTGGAGGACGCGCCTGCAGAGGGTGCAGCAGATTTTGCAGCCGAGCGAGTGGGGGGTGGATGATTGGAATCGTTTTGCGCGTGCGCTGAGTCAGATGGTCCGGGCTCACGGGTCCACTTGGAAAGAGGGGGAGACGACGTATTGGGATGTGCGATGGTCTTTGCACGATGGGGGGGAGCTGATTTGCCAAGCGGAGGATGGCACGGATGGAAAGAAAACCCTGGTGGTGGCCCAGACGGGGGGATTCGCGGAGGGCCTGGACAACTACACCTGGTTTTACGGGGAGTTTGGGCAGACGGGTGACTTTCTTGGAAATCCGTATTGGGTGGATGGGACATGGAAAGAGGCGCTGGCCATGATGCTCCTTCCCCAGCAGGCGGGGGCCGGATTTTACCTGAGTGGCGGAAGTGCGGGAGCAGCCCCCATGCTAACGGCTCCGTCGGCCAGCACGCAGCAGGCATAAGCATATGCCAGACAACAATTTGCAATTGCTTGCAAGAGATTCAATTTTCGGATAGATTTAAACCCTTGAAAGGAGTTCGGCGGGGAGTCGAACAAGGGCGTGCTGATCCGGTTTCCGTGATCGACCCAGATCGAATTTCGGATCGAAGGAACGCCCCACCCTCGCAGACCTAAAGAGAACGATAAGAACCTCACGGAAGAGATTGTGGTTGGCCATCGAGGCATGACCCATCCTTCGTCGACCGGGCGCTGTGCGTCCGGTTGGTCCGCCCGGGCACTATCTTCCCGCCGCACATCAACCTATGAGTCACGACGCACGATACGGATCCCGCCCCGGAGGCGGACCCCATGAACGCCGCCATCGCCGCCACAGCCGTTACGGCGGAGGTCGGGGCGGACCCCGCCGCGAAAGCCGCCCGAGCCAGAAGGGCGGTTTCTGGGGCTTCATCAAAAAACTATTCGGAATGGGAGGCGGTTCGAACGCCTCGGCTTCCAGCCAACCCCGCCACCGCAACGGCCGATCGGACGCACCCCGGACTCCCCGAGCCCGGACGGCGCCCCCGATGGAGGTGCTGACGCCGCGTTTGTACATCGGCAACCTCTCCTACGATGCATCGGAGAGCGATGTTTTCGACCACCTGAGCAAGATCGCAGCGGTCAAGAATGTGGAGGTGGTGAGGGAGGGCGGCGGCAACTCCAAGGGATTTGGTTTTGCCGAGATGCAAACCCTGGAAGGCGCGCAGGAGGTCGCGAAAAAACTCCATGACACCGATTTCATGGGGCGGCTCCTGATCGTGAACGGGGCGAAATCCACCGGCGAGCGGTTCAGCGGCGGCGGACGGCAAGACACGCGTCCCCCACGGGAGGAGCGGTCGGAGCGGGGCTCGGACTTTGATTACGAGCGCGGACCGCGGAACCCCAGCTTCGACTAACTCGGACCGTCAAGGATTGGCGAGAGCGCGCCGGGTCTTCTTCGCGGAGGCCCGGCCGCTTTCGGCCAACCATCGGTTGATTGCAGCCAGGTAGGCGCGGGCACTTGATTCAATCACATCGGTCGCGGCAGAGCGTCCCGCGACCGCCTCACTCTTGGCCTTGAAACGGACACTCAAACTCACCTCCCCCACCGCGTCCTTGCCCTCGGTGACAGCCCGGACCTGATATTCGGTCAGGTGACCCTCGAGGCCGGTGATCTGGTCGATCGTTTTCATGACGGCGTCCACGGCACCATCGCCGGTTCCAATGGCAAAATGGTTTTGCTTGGCGCAACGCAATGTCACCTCCGCCACAGGTTTTTCGCCCGTACCCGTATGGACGAAAAGACCGAGCAGGGAGTAGGTCTCGCGGGGATTCTGGATGTGAGCACCCACCAGGGAGACAAGATCATCATCATAGATGAACTTTTTCCGGTCGCCGATTTCCTTGCAGCGGGAGAAGATGGCCTGGAGTTCGGCGGGTCGCAGAGAGTAGCCGAGGTGCTTGAGGCGGGAGGCGACGGCGGCGCGGCCGCTGTGCTTGGTCAGAGGGAGCTCGGTTTTTCCCCAGCCGACAATTTGGGGATCGATGATCTCATACGTTTCCCGCTTTTTGAGGATTCCGTCCTGGTGAATGCCGGAGCTGTGGGCGAAGGCGTTGAGACCCACGATCGCCTTGTTTCTGGGGATCGGGAAGCCGCAGGCGCCGGACACGAGCCTGGAGGTGCGCACCAGCTCACGGCTATGGATTCCGCTCGTCACGCGGGGATAGCAGTCGGCCCGGGTGCGCAGGGCCATCACGATCTCCTCCAACGCGGCATTCCCCGCACGTTCCCCGATGCCGTTCAGGGTGCATTCCACCTGCCGCGCGCCGGCCTGCACCGCGGCGAGGGAGTTGGCCACGGCCAGCCCCAGGTCGTTGTGGCAGTGGGTGCTGAAAATGACGTTGGTTGCGCCGTGAGCGAGGGAGAGAACCTCGGAAAACATCCGGCCGTACTCCTCGGGAGTGGCATAGCCGGTGGTGTCGGGCAAATTGATGGTGGTCGCGCCGGCTTGAATGGCGGCCTCCACGACCTCAACGAGGAAATCGATCTCGGTGCGGGAGGCGTCCTCGGGGGAAAATTCGACATTCGGGGTGAATTTGCGGGCGCGGCGGATGCCATCGATGGCAAGGCGAAGAATTTCCTTCCGCGCTTTTCCCAGTTTGAACTCCCGATGAATCTTGCTGGTGCCGAGAAAAACGTGGATCCGCCCCTTTTTGCCGGCGGGTTTCACAGCGGCTCCCGCTGCGTCGATGTCCGCATGGACGCAACGGGCGAGGCCACAGATGACGGGACCGCGGACGCTTGTAGCGATCTCTCGAACCGACTCGAAGTCTCCGCGGCTGGCGATGGGGAATCCCGCCTCGATGATATCGACGCCCAGGCGGGCGAGCTGGCGGGCGACCGCCAGCTTTTGGGGCTGGGTCATCGCTGCCCCCGGGCACTGCTCCCCGTCGCGAAGGGTGGTGTCGAAGATGTAGATTTTGTCCGCGGAACCCATCCCTTCAGCTTACGGCAAATGTGCGCAAAACGCACCTGCGAAGGTGGAGAGTACGGGGTGGATCGGGGGAGGGTTGGACCCAGCCGTTAATAGGCGGCCTGGGCACCCTTGAGATTGCGGCGTCGGATCCAGGGCATGAGGCCGCGGAGGCGGGCTCCGGTTTTCTCGATGGGGTGTTTCTCCCCTTTTTTCAGAAGGGCATGGTACCGCTTCATCCCGGTGCGGCTCTCCCGGATCCATTCGCGGGCGAATGCACCGTTGCGGATCTGGCGGAGAACCGCCTCCATCGACCGCTTGGTCCGGGCATCGACGACGCGGGGACCGCGGGTGACATCGCCGTACTTGGCGGTTTCGGAAATGGAGAAGCGCATGCCCGCGATGCCCGATTCGTTGATCAGGTCGACAATCAGCTTCAACTCATGAAGAACCTCGAAGTAGGCGACTTCCGGCTGGTATCCTGCCTTGAGGAGAACCTCGAAGCCCGCCTGGATCAGGGCGGAGGTGCCGCCGCAGAGCACGGCCTGTTCGCCGAAAAGGTCGGTTTCCGTCTCCTCCTGGAAGGTGGTTTGAAGGAGGCCTGCACGGGTGGCACCGATTCCGCGGGCCCAGGCCATCGCGATGGCGCGGGCCTGGCCGGACGGGTTTTGTTGGACGGCGAAGAGAGCCGGCACGCCACGCCCCTCCTGATACTGGCGGCGGACGATATGCCCGGGTCCTTTCGGCGCGACAAGGATGACGTCGACGTTTTTGGGGGGTCTGACGGTTTTGTAGTGAATGGCGAAGCCGTGGCTGAAGAGGAGGCACTGGCCCTTGCGGAGATTCGGGGCGATGTCTTTCTCGTATACCGAGGGGATTTTGAGGTCGGGTACGGCGACAAAAATGACGTCGGCACCCCGGACCGCCTCGGCGGTGGGAAGAACCTTGAATCCGTGCTTCTTGGCGACGGCGATCGATTTGCTGCCACGGTAGAGGCCGATGGTGACCTTGATCCCGCTGTTTTTCAGGTTCAGGGCGTGGGCATGGCCCTGGGAGCCGAAACCGATGACCGCAACACGGCGGCGTTGGAGTGGGGTGAGGCTTGCGTCACGGTCGGTGTAGATGCGGGCGGGCATGGTTGTTTCTCCGTTAGGGTTTGGGGTGGGGGAAGATCAGCGACGGGGGAGGGCAATGCGGCCGGTCCGGCTCAGTTCGAGGATGCCGAACGGTTTCATCAGTTGCAGGAACTTGTCGATTTTGCTTTCGTCCCCGGTGACCTCGATCGAAAGGCTGGTGGACTGGACGTCGACAATCTTCGCCCGAAAGATATCGCAAATCTGCATGACCTCCGGGCGGGTGGAGGATGTGGCCTTCACGCGCAACAAAATCAGCTCCCGATCGATGACGTCCCCGTCCTTGAAATCGTGGACCTCGAGGACATCGACCAGTTTGTTCAGCTGTTTGACGACCTGCTCCAAAACCTGGTCGTTTCCGACGACCACGAGGGTCATACGGGAGACTTTGTCGTTCTGGGTCGGGCCGACGTTGAGGGTGTCGATATTGAAGCCGCGGCCGCTGAAAAGGCCTGCAATGCGGGTGAGGACGCCGAAGCGGTTCTGGACTACAACAGAGATGGTATGTCGCATAGAAAAGAGAAGGTGTTGAACTTCAAACGGTAGCGACGGGTGCGCTCTTGGGTCAAGCGGAAGGGAGGGGCGGGTCAGGAGAGGGAGGCGCGGAGGCGGGCGAGCTCGTGGGCTTGGTGATCGAGCTGTTCGCGGGCTTTGGCAAGGTCGGTCTCAAGCTGCTTGATCCTCAGTCGAAGCGCGGAGTCGAAGGCGGGGCTCGAAACAAAGGGCGTGGGCGTTTCCGGGGCTTCCTCCAGCTTGATGGTCCTGCTTTTGAGTCGGGCAGCGCGTCGACGACGCATTTCCTCGATAAATTCGTTCACCGTGTAGGTCTCTTTGGTTCGGACATGGGTCACCAGCTCGGAGCCGCCCAGTTGGCCGCTTTGGAGAAACTCGGCCACGGTGCCGGCTGTGGTGGGACCGTAACGAGGGCCATCGAGCGGCTCGACCCACCAGAGCATCTCCAGTCCGACAACGTCGGGAGCCTTGGTCCAAGGCCCCTCGTCCACCTGTACGAGGTCGTCGGGTGCGATCAGGGATTGGTTGGCGAGTGCTTTCAGGTGATCGAGATCCATCGGGCCAAGGACTCTGCCCGTCTGGACTTTTTGCAGCCGGTAAAGCGAGGCGAGGGGACTCATGATATTTTACTTTGCGGGCAGCAAAAGTTTTTGGCCGACCTTGAGAGGGGCACCTTTGGCAAGCTGGTTGGCCTCACGAATCGATTCGGCGGTGAGTTTGAGCTGATACTGGGAGTTGTAAGCCTGCGCGATGGAGCTGAGGGTGTCTCCTTTTGCGACAACGTGCTCGTAGCCCTCCTTCTCCGTGGTCTTCGCGGCGGCTGGTTTTTCGGCCGGCTTGGCTTTTTCACGCTCTTTCCGTTCGGCGAGCATTTTGGAGACCTCCTCGAGAAGCGCGGCGCGTTCCGCCGAGGATTTGGCGGCAGCGTTGGCCAAGCTCTCCTTGAGCGATTGGGACTGTTGGCGGAGTTCGGTGAGCAGCTGTTCAAGTGCGGTGACGCGGCTCTGGATTTGATCGACCTGTTGATCGACCCGGTCCACCTGATCGGCGGCCTTGAGGATCTTGCGCCGCTCCATTTCGGCATCCTCGGATGCAGCGGGGTTTCCGGACTGGGCCTGGCTGCTGCAAGGGGAGACGAGAAAGAGAATTGCCCCAAGGGGGAGGAGGAGGCGCATGGGTCTATTTCACTCCGCGGCTTTCTGCCCGACAAGCTTTTCAAACTCTTTTTCCGACAAGACGCGTACTTGGAGCGAGCGGGCTTTTTCCAGCTTGGAACCGGCATCCTCGCCCGCGAGGAGATAGTCGGTTTTCGGGCTGACGGAGCCACTGACCGAGCCGCCGAGGGATTGGATCCTGCGGATGAACTCCTCCCGAGGGGCGGAAAGAGTGCCCGTGAGGACAAACTTCTTTCCGGAAAAGACCCCGCCCCGTTCGGCCAGTTCCGACGGAAGAGCCGTAAAGTTGAGGCCTGCTTTTTTTAAGGCGGTCAGGAGGCGGCGTGTGGACGCGTCGTGAAAAAAAGTGGCGATCTCCTCTGCCACTTTGGGACCAACGTCGTTCACCAGGGTGAGTTCGGAAAGGGAGGCCTCCGCCAGACGATCCAGGGATCGGAAGTGGCGGGCTAGGGTTTCGGAGAGGACGGCGCCGACCTGGGGGATCCCAAGGGCGAAGATCAGGCGCCCGAGAGAGCGCCGGCGGCTGGCGTCGATCCCTGCGAGCAGATTGGCGGCGGATTTTTCCCCCATGCGGTCCAGGGCGGCCAGTTTTTCGCCGGTCAACCCGTAGATCTGGTCGAGGTGTTGCAGAAGCCCCGCATCGACCAGTTGGGCGGCCATGACCTCGCCGAGCCCCTCGATGTCCATGGCCCCACGGTGGGCAAAGTGTTGGAGGCGACGCTTGAGTTGGCCCACGCAGTCGCGCGACGTGCAGCGCAGAAAGGCGTCCTCCTTGATCAAGGGGCCCTGACAAACGGGGCAGTGTCGTGGCGGACGGATCGGCTTGGATTGTGCCGGGCGTTGGGAGAGGTTTACGGAAATGACGGCGGGAATCACCTCGCCCGCTTTTTCGACCCTGACGAGGTCGCCGACGCGAATATCTTTGCGGGCGATTTCCTCGAAGTTATGCAGGGTGGCACGGGAGACGGTGGAGCCGCTCAGGAGAACGGGGGCAAGTTCCGCCACGGGGGTGATGACGCCCGTTCGTCCGACCTGGAAGGTGACGTCGAGCAGGCGGGTCTCCGACTGCTCCGCCGCATACTTGTAGGCGATGGCCCAACGGGGGGCTTTATCGGTCTGGCCAAGGGTCTTTTGTTGATCGAAGCGGTTAACCTTGATGACAGCACCGTCGGTGGCGAAGGAAAACCGGGTCCGGGCCTGGTTCAGTTCCCGGATGGCATGGAGAACCTCGGCGGTGCCGCGAACATGCCGGAACCAGTCGTGACCGGGCAGACCCCAATCCAAAATTTGGCGGTGAAGCTGGTCCTGGGTTTTCAACGGGAGGCCGGGGGCGTCGCCGAGGCCGTACAGGACGACGGCCAGGGGGCGTTTGGCGACCTCGCGGGAATCGAGGAGTTTGAGCGTGCCTGCGGCGGCGTTGCGGGGATTGGCGAAAGGAGGCTCCCCTTTTTTCTCCCGGCTTTGGTTCAGGGCGGCAAAGGCGGGTTCGGGCAGATACACCTCGCCGCGAAACTCGATCCGTGGGGGGAGTCGGGGGACGGAGAGGGGAAGGTTGCGGATGGTCTTGATGTTTTCGGTGATATCATCCCCGCGCTCCCCGTCCCCGCGGGTGAGCCCTTGGGTGAGGCGGCCCTGCTCGTAGCGGAGGCTGACCGCGAGGCCGTCGACCTTGGGCTCGACTGCGAATTCCGCGGCCTGCCCGTGGAGATTCTTTTCGACCCGGTCCAGAAAGTCCTGAAGCTCCTCCTCGCTGTACGTGTTGTTGAGGCTTTGCATCCGGACCGCGTGGGCGACGGTTCGAAAGGAGTCGAGGGGGGCACCCCCGACCTTGCGTGTGGGGGAATTTTCGTCCGCCAACTTGGGATGGGAGGTTTCCAGATCGAGGAGTTCGCGGTAGAGGCGGTCGTAGGCGGCATCGGAAATTTCAGGGCGGGCCTCGATGTAGTAAAGGTGGTCGTGGCGACGGACCTCTTCGAGCAGACGGGCGTAGCGTTGGGCGGGTGTGGGGCTCACCGGCGGCGTCGGAGGGCGAGGCCGAGGGAGACCCCAAGAATGTCGGCGAACCAGTCCCGGACGGAAACATCGCGACCGGGCGAGAGGCGCTGACTCTGTTCGTCCAGGGCACCCATGAGGGAGCCGGTCATTCCAAGGGCAGCGGAGGGGTAGGGAAGGCCGCCCAGCAGATATCCCAGGAAGGTGTAGATGGAGAGGTGCATCACCTTGTCGTTCGGCAAAGGAATGAAGCTGTCGATCGTTTGGATGCGGGAGGCGGGCAGGGCGGAAACGCTGAGGATGAGGGAATAGAAGGCCAGGACGGGGATGAGGTTTTTCCATGGCAGCTTTCCCATAAGGAAGGCATTTTGGGGGCAGAGTGAAGCAGGGCAACGTGAAAGAATTGGGCCCGATCCTCGGGATCGAGGGAGGAGGGACGAAAACGTCATGGGTTTTGATGGAAGGGGATGGGCGAAGGTTGGCGGAGGGGTCGGAGCGGGGATCGAACTTGATGCTGGTGGGGGCGGAGGGGCTGAGGGGGGTGATGCAAAGGGTGGCCAAGAAATTGCCGGTCGCGCCGAAAGGGATCGGGGCGGGTTTTGCAGGGGCGCGGGGAAAACCGGAGCTCGCGATGGCCAGCGGGGTGTTGCGGCAGGTGTGGCCGAAAGCGGAGAGAGTGAGGGTGGGGCAGGACACCGACACGGCGCTGGCTGCAGCGTGGGGAGCGGAGGACGGGTTTCTGGTGATTGCGGGAACGGGGAGCAATGTGATCGGACGCAGGGCTGGAAGAAGGCACTCGGTCGGCGGGCATGGACATTTGTTGGGGGATGCGGGTAGCGGGTATGACCTGGTGCAGCGCGCGATGAAGGAGGTGTTTCGTTTCCGGGACCGGGAGGGGAAACCGCCGAAGTTGGCGGCAGCGCTGCTTGCCCACGCGGGGGCTGCGGATTTGGACCGCCTGGTGCGGGAGGTTTATCGACAAAGGGAGAAGGGCTGGCTGGCGGGATTTGCCCCGGTGGTTTTACGGGCGGCGGAAAAGGGAGATCGATGTGCGGAGGGGGCGGTGCATGCGGCGGCGGGGGAGTTGGCGGAGCGGTCGGCGGAGTTGGCGCGCCGGATGGGGGTGAGGCGACCCCGGTGGGCGTTGACGGGAGGACTCTTTCAGAACGCTTTCTATCGCGGGTTGTTCACTCGGGCGCTGCGAAAGAGATGCCCGCAGGGAACCGTGGCGCTGCTGCGAACTCCCGGAGAGGTGGGAGCAGTTCGGATGGTGGAGCCGGTTCTGGCGCTGGAGGAGAGCCAGGTGCGCCGGGAGGCTCGGGTCAAGGTGGAGGATTTGCCAACGGAGAGGGCGAATCCAAGGTCCCGGGGGTCGCATAAAAAATCGGTGGTGCAGTTGGTGCGAAGTTTTGTGGAGGAGGAGGCGTTTACCGTTCGGGCGTTACATGGGGCACATCGGGAGATTGGCCGTGCCGCCGAGATTGTTTCCCGCGCCCTTCGAAAGGGAGGGCGGCTGATCTATGTGGGCGCGGGGACCAGCGGAAGATTGGGAGTGCTGGATGCGAGCGAGATGCCCCCGACTTTCCACTCCCCCCCGGAGCAGGTGCAGGCGATTTTGGCAGGCGGGCCGGAGGCGATTTTCCGGGCGCAGGAGGGGGCGGAGGATGACGCGGACGCCGGGGCGCGTTCCGTGGAGGAGCGCGGAATCGGGAGAAGGGATGTTTTGGTGGGGCTGACGGCGAGCGGAAGGACTCCGTTTGTGCACGGGGCGCTTTTGCGAGGGCGCAAAAACGGGGCCTCCACAATCCTCGTGACGGCACACCCGAGGTGGAACCCGGAGCGGGGCGGAATTCGGCCGGACGCGGTGGTCCGGTTGGATGTGGGGCCGGAGCTGATTGCGGGATCGACACGGCTGAAGGCGGGAACGGCGACCAAGATGGTCTGCAATATTCTCAGCTCGGTCGCCATGATCCGGTTGGGGAGGGTGTATGACAATCTGATGGTTCACGTGGTGCCCTCGAATGAAAAGTTGAAGGCACGGGCCATCCGGTTGGTCCAGATGTTGACAAAAGTCGGGGCCGAGGAGGCCGAACGAGCCTTGTTCGATGCGGGCGGCAAAGTGGTGGCGGCGGTCCAAACGTTAAAGGGAAAGAGGAAAACGAGGTCGAAATCCGTCTTGCGGGGGAAAAGGGCAGAGGGATGATCGCGACGATGAGATTTGGGGTCCTGATGGGTTGGTGGATGGCTTGCTGCGGCGTCTGGGCGGCCGAGGCGGATCTGGCGGGACTTTGGAAAAACACGACGGCGGGAATTTCCCAGTCCACGATCATCGTTTCGCAGGAGGGGGCGTTCCTGCATGTGGCCGGGTACGGGGTTTGGGCGGGCGGAGGGGCGGGAGTTTGGCACGGGAAGGGAAAGATTGAGGGGGCGAGGGTGAAGTTGCCGCTGACCTACACCCATCTGCCAAAGCCGGGGTTTGATGCGAACGTGGAGCTGGACCTGCAGATTTCCAACGATGCGAAAAGCCTGGAGGGAACCTGGAAAAATAGTCTGGGTAGAAAAGGGCCGGTGAAGTTCATCAAAGTGCCGGCGGAGGCAGCCCCGAAGGTCTCCGATTCGGCCGAGGTTCCTGCGGGAGAGGGACCTGAAGGGGACGGGGAGAAAAAAGCGGCGGCCCCTTAGACGCCGTGAACCCTGCCCCAGTGGACGTCGAGCTGGCGACTGAGGCAAAGTTTGAGGGCACGGAGGAGGCAGGAGGCCTCCAGTTTCTGCCCGCGGGCGATGATGCTTGGCAAAGATTCATTTGGCCGAAGCCGGAGCGCGTCCTGGCAAAGGATTGGGCCCTGGTCCAGGTCGGGGGTGACGAAGTGTGCGGTCACGCCGACGATTTTCACCCCCTTGTCGTAGGCTTGGCGGTAGGCGGAGGCGCCGGGAAAGGAGGGAAGCAGGGAGGGATGGATATTTAAAATCCTGTTTTTCCAGGGCCAGACGAAGTCCGGGGAAAGAATTTTCATGAAGCGGGCGAGGACGACCAGATCGACGGAAGCTTTCTCCAGATGGGACTGAAGGGAGGCTTCCGCTTTGGCCCGGTCGCGGTAGGGGATCAGGGCAAAGGGAAGGCGGTATCGCCGCGCGAGGGAGTGAAGTTGGGGGTGATTTCCGGCGACCAGGACTGGTTCGGCGGCGAGGGCACGGGATTTCCAGGCCCGAAGGATGGCCTCCGCCGCATGTGTCTCCTTGGAGACGAGGATGGCAAGGCGCTTTCGGGCTCTCGTTGCATCCGAGAGGCGCAGGGTGAGGTTCATGCGAAGTTGGCGTGCGAGCGAGATCAGCTGGGTGCGGATCTTTTTCTCCTCGAGTTTTGCGCCGGGCCACGAGGCAAGGAGGGTCATGCGGAATTTGCCCCGGGCGACCTGCTCCTCCAGGGATTCAATATTGGCGCCCATCCGGAACAGCTGTTGCGTCACGGCGGCGATGGCGCCTGTCCGATCCGGACCGACCAAACCGATGGTGACAAAGGAGCGGTTGGCCATGTTAGCCGGCCCTCAGGGTGCAGGAGGCGCGGGGGGTTTCGTGCAGGGTGATTTCCGAGAGGCCCGGCAGGAGCGGACTCAGTTTTTTCCAGAACCACCCGCACATGACTTCCAGGGTCGGGTTTTCCAGCCCTGCGACATCGTTCAGGCACGAGTGATCCAACGTCGTAAGAATGGGCCGGACCGCCTCGGCGATTTTTGCATGGTCGTAAAGCAGGCCCGATTTTGGATCGGCTGAACCCGAGACACAGATCTCCAGGGAAAAGCTGTGGCCGTGGAGCTGGCGACACTTGTGACCTTCCGGGAAGGAGGGGAGGTGTTGTGCGGCCTCGAAATCGAATTTCCGGCGGAGGGTGATCAGCATGGGTTCTTTTTAGGGGGAGATGGATGCAGGGGCAACCGGCGGCGTGAGCCAGCGGTGGAGAATCTTCTCCAGACACGCACCCCACAGGGCCAGGCCTGCGACCAGGATCATAAGACAGGGAAGGGCGACGGTGGCGGGTTGACCCTGAAGGAAAGAGGCAAAGTGAATGGCGTAGGGCTGGTGCACGAGATAGATTCCATAGGAAAACGATCCGGCCAGGGCCAGAAGGGAGCCGAGAATGGGAACCTTGGCCCAAAATCCGGAGGCTCCCGCGACAACGAGGAAGCAGGCAACGCCGGTCAGGAAATCGACGAAGACGTAGCCGCGGGGAAGCTGGTAGACGAGCAAGGCGAAGGGATAGAGGCACAGTCCGGCGAGAAATCCGCGTCCTTGCAGCAGCCACCGCTCCCATCGATCCGGGTGTTGGGCGTATCCTCCTCCGAGGACCATTCCGAATGCGAATTCCGGCAGACGACTCAGGCCGCAACCTCCCAGAACCCATTGGCCGCTGACGGGGTGGAGGTAGAGAAGAAAAACGCGGGTGAGAAACCCGACAGCCAAGGTGGCGGCAAGGAAGCGGGCGGGACCCCAGCGCAGATAGGCCCAGATAAGAAAAGGGAAAAGGGCGAACAGCTGAAGGATCAGGCAAAAGTACCACCATGCGGCGTTGAGATAGAAAAAATTGTAGTCGATGGAAAGAAAACGGAGACCCGTCAGGCTGACGAGGAATCGCCCATCCACCGGTTCCAGGCGGGCTTCCCCAGGGCTGAGGAGATAGACAAGGTGAGCGAGCCAGTACATGGGGTAGAGCCGGGCGAGGCGACTCACAATCCACGAACCCCACGAGACCTTCCCCCTTGTTGAGATCGTCCGCATGGCGGACTGGGCAAGAACAAAGCCGGAGGCGACCAGAAAAAGACCCACCGCGTGAAAGCCGAGCTGGGAAAGTCCGATGCCGAACGTCCGCGCGAGGGATAGGAAAATGGAATAGGGGGTGGTCCACAGTTCGGGCTGCGCAACGTTTTGAAAAAATCCGGGCTCGATCGGGGAAGGAGGTTTCATCCAACAGGTGAAAGAGTGGAAATAGACGACCCAGAGAATGGCCCAACCTTTTGTGACATCGAGCCACGCCATCCTCCCTTGTGCCATTTTCCGAGGCTAAGAGGAAAAGGGGATTAGGCTAGATCGGAACGGAGCTGATCGAGGAGGACACGCATGCGGGGTTGATGAACGTTCTCGGGAACCAAACCGATGAGGCAGACGGCGAGAGCCAGATGGTTTTCCGGGTCGGCAAAAGCGATGGAGGATCGGGCCCCGCCGTGTCCGTAGCTTTGGTCCGATGAGGCGGTGCCGAAACCGTACGGAACGGTGGAGGATCCGTACCGATTGCCGTCGAGAATGATTCCCAGGCCGAAATCGACGATATGGCCAAAGGTCATGTCGACTTCCCCCTCCCGCCAGCGGCGGGTCATTGTTTCGAGGGAGGGGGAGTCGAGCACTGTTTTCCCCGTCACGGGGGAGATGCCGTCGCAAAGAAGGGTTTGGTAGAGGAGGGCCAGATCGGCAGCCGGGCCGCAAAGGCCTCCGCCGGGTCCGTGAGACGGGGGTGAGGGGAGCCACTGGTCCCCGCGTTTTTCAGTCATCGGGACATCGGGATGGTGGTCTGTGTTTGCAAAAAACATAGCCGACGCACCTGCAGGCTGGAGAACGTGTTGATGGAGGAAATCAGCCCAGGGCTGGTCGGTCTGACGGGAGATCCATTGGCCCAGAAGCCACCAACCGCCCCGGGGATCGTAGGCCGCTTGGCCCGGGCGCAGGGAAAAGTCTTGGGGTCGGCTGCCGGAAAGGATTCCGAAAATTTCTTTTTCCGAGCCGTCGATGGGGAGGTTGGGGAAACGCAACCCCGTGCGATGGGTCAGAATCGTCTCCAGCGTCAAGGTGCCGGCATAACTTTTTCGGAGTTCGGGGAAGGTTTTTTCCATCGCGAGGGAAAAGAGGCCCGGGTCACGGGCCAAGATTTGAAGAACTCCGATGGCGGTGACCGGTTTCCCTGCCGAGTACCAGGGAACCGATGATGAGGAGGAGGAGACGGATCCGCCGTGCAGGGAGAAAAATTGGCCCGAAGTGTAGCCGGCAAGGGAGTAGCCGGCCCAGCGATTGTCCCGAAGGCCAGCTTCCAGAAGGAGGCGGGTGGGGGAAAGGTCAGGCGTCGGGCTCAAGCGGCAGATCGCCCGGCTCGTGGCGGAGGGCGACGTGGGTCACTCCCGGAAAGGATTCGCGAAGAGCCTGGTTGACGCGGTTTTCGATCTCGAACACCTGGCGGGCGGTGAGCTGATCGGCCACCTGGATGTGAAGATCGATGTGGATGTCGTTTTGCATCCCGTGGGAGCGGATGGCATGGGCTCCCCGGACCCCCTCGACCTTTTCGGCGACGGAGCGGATGAGGGCGGGGTCGAGGCGGGTGGCATCGGATACGACTTTCACGCCCTCCAGGAAAATTTCGTAAATTGCGCGGCCGAGAAAGAGAACGATGCCGATCGCCAGGAGGGGATCGAGCCAGGGGATGCCGAACGCTCCGCTGCCCAGCGAGGCAATGGCGAGCACGGAGGAGTAGACGTCGGTGCGGGTGTGGGCCGCATCGGCGAGGAGGAGGGGGCTGGAGACCTCAAGGCCGGCACGTTTTTCCCAGTTGGAGAGGAGAGTGTTGATGAGAATGCCGAACCCCAGAAGGATGACGGCAAGCCAGGTGAAGTGTGGGGCGGGGGCTTGGTGGAGCAGGCGGGAGACAGCGGCACCCAGAATTTCCCACGCGCTGAGAAAAAGAAGGCCCGCGACGACAATGGTCGTGAGGATTTCAAATTTGCGATGACCGTAGGGATGTTCGGGGTCGGGCGGGCGGGCGGCCGCCGTGATGCCGATCAGGGCGATCACGCTTGCAGCCCCGTCGAGAAGAGAGTGCACCGCATCCGACAGAACGCCGAGGCTTCCGAGGCGCCACCCGATGACAAATTTCAGGCCGGCGAGGAGGACGTTGCAGGCGAGGGCGGTCAGGAGAACGCGCCGAATGCGTGCGGCACGAGTGGCCTCGCTCACGATCGGCGGTCGGCGGCCCCGCCCGCCCGGGGGGCAAGATACGAGGCCAATCCATGGCCCAGCGGCGGGGTATGGAAGCCGAGGAGTTGGCGAGCGGGCTGGGAGTCTCCGACTTGGCCCTCCTCGAGCATGAGAATCTGATCGGTGGTGAGCGGGGGGCAGGGAAGAAGCCGTTCGGCAAGGGCAGCTGCCAGGCGGCAAAGGCCCAAGGGAACAGGAAACAGAACGGGTTTTTTTCGGGTGAACCAAAGCCACGGCAAAGTGGCGAAAATCACGTCGGGCGAATTTTGCACCCATGTGGGTTGGAGGCCAAGGACCCGTGCGATTTCCAGCGCCAGATCCCGCAGGGTGGTGGATGGCCCGCATAGATCGAAAGTTTGGCCAACGGCCGGGGCTTGGCCGAGGGAGCGGACGACCGTTTCCGCAACGGCAGTGACGGCAACCGGGCAGAGCGTGACATCGGAGCCGCCGGGGAGAGGAAGAAAACCGCCCAAGAGCCACGAGAATGGGGGGCGAAGGAGTTTGGCCAGCTGGGTGGTGGAGGCGTCGCCTTTTCCGTAGATGAGGGAGGGGCGGAAGATGGTGGCGGCCAGACCGCTGGTGCGGACAATTTCCTCGGCTCCCCATTTTGTTTGATGGTAGCGGGAGGCGGCGTGGGGGCGTGTGCCGAGGGCGCTGATGTGGAGGAGGCGAGGAACGGCGGCGGCGCGGGCGGCCGCCACCACATCGGCGGTCCCCTGAAGATGAACGCGGGAGAACGTCTGCGGGCCATGTTCCCGGATGATCCCGACGGTGTGGATGACCGCTTGGGCATTTTTCAAGGCGTGGCGGAGGGAGGCGGGTTGGGTGATGTCAGCAGGGAAAAATTCAACGTCGGAGGGAAGATCGGCGGAGGGGGTGCGTGCAAGGGCGCGGACGGCAAGTCCCTCGGCCCGAAGCGCACGGCAAATTTCGCGCCCGACAAAACCGGTCCCGCCTGTTACGACAATCATATGCCCCCGATGCTGGAAGAGGTGGTCATCAACACCCGAAGTCATACCGAATTTGTGCCCCTAGCACAAATCCTGGCAGAGACGGCTGCACGACGTGGTTGGAAGGACGGGTTGCTGCACATCGTGGTGCCCCATACCACGGCGGGTATCACGATTCAGGAGGGGGCGGACCCGGATGTGCGGCGCGACATGGCGGTGGCCCTGGAGAGGGCGGTGCCTTGGGAAAGTCGGGAGTATCGGCATGGGGAGGGAAACACGGCGGCACATGTGAAGGCGGCGATGGTGGGAAACCACCTGGCGTGGCCGATCGAAAAAGGGGAGTTGAAGTTCGGCACGTGGCAGATGATCTACTTTTGCGAGTTTGACGGACCGCGGGAGCGAAAGGTCTGGGTGGGGTTCCACCCCTTGGCGGGCGGGCCTCAATCCAGGATTTCGTGAATCGATGCCGCGGGGAAAAGTTTCCCCGGGCACTCGGTCGGCCTGGTGTTGATTTCGCGGTGGAGACGGAACTTGAGGCGGGGGGAGGGTTGAAGTTGGCGGAGGGTATGGACCAGCTCGATCAGGGCGGCGGTTTGGCGGGGGTCGGGCTGATGGTGACTGAAGTCACCGACGAGACAGATGCCGATGGCGATTTCATTCAAGCTTTCGCTCGCGAGATGCCCTCCCTGGATTTGCTTGATCCAGCGCTGGCCAACCTCGATCTGGCCATCACCGGAGTCGGATCCGTTGCCAATGACGAAGTGGTATGCCATGCCGTTCTCCATTCCACGCTCTTTGTGATAGGCATCGAAGATGCGGGCATTCCCGCCCCCCGTGCCGCTGTGGTGGACGACGATGTATTCCCAGCGACGGAGATGGTCCTTTGCGGAATCGATCTGGGCTTGGACAGGGGGAACGAACACCAGTTTCGGTGCGGGCGGAGCTGGAGGGGGGGTGTTGGCTGTGGGTGGTTTTGACTTGGGGGCGGGATTTTTCCCTTTCGATTCCGAGGGAGCCTGGGTTCGCAGAAGATCGCCCGGGTGCAGGGTATCACCGCGCAGGGAGTTCCATTTCCGAAGGTTCTCGATGGAGACCCCTTGGTCCCGGGATACTTTCGCCAACGTGTCCCCTTTTTTGATCTTCACCCAATCCGGCTTTGTTGAAGAAGCTTTCGGGGAGGGGGAGTCGGCCGGTGACGGCGTCAATGAGGGAGTGGAAAGAGTTTTGGCGGAGGGGAGTTGAACGATGTCCCCGGCGTGAAGCCGCTGGGGGTTGAGCCCGGGGTTTTCACGAAGCAGGGCCTCCACCGAGGTATCGTGACTTTTGGCGATCTGATACAGGGTTTCCCCTTTTTGGACGGTGTACGATGCGGCGAAAACGAAGCTTGAGCCAAACAGGAGGATGTTGAGGGCGGTCCGGAGGATCCGATCGAATCGCATCCTTCTGCGTTAGCGGTTCGGAGGAGGATCGCCGACCCATTTTGTCAGCGAGGCGGGGCGGGTCGTGGCTTGGCTAGGGACCTCCGTGGAGGTAGAACGGAAAACCTGCGGCAGTGTAGCTCAGCCTGGTAGAGCAAGGGACTCATAAGCCTTGGGTCGGGGGTTCAAATCCCTCCACTGCCATGTTTCCGCCCCGATCCGGAGCCTCGCCGAACCGGACAATCCACGCTAAGATGGAGTGATGATTTCCCAGACTGTTCTGCTCGCACTTTTTGTCGCGGGGATGGCGGGGGGAGTCGTTGCCCTTCCCATGCGCAGTCGGAGCGCCAAAACCTCCTGGCTATGTTTGGGCGGGACTTTTGCGGGAGGGGCTTTTTTGGCCACGGCCCTTTTTGAGTTGGGGCCTGAGTCCCTCAAAACCTTGGGAGTTTTGCCCGGGTTGGCAATGATGGTGGGGGGGGTGGGTTTCCTCTTCTGGCTGGATCGGCAAGGAGAGCATGCCCATGCAGAGATGCACGGGTGCCATCCCCACGGCGGTTCCGGCACGGTCGCGAAGCCTTACATCTTGGGTGGAATGTTGGGCCTCCACTCCGTGCTGGAGGGATTGGCCCTGGGCTCCGTGCCAGCGGGTGCGTCACAGGAGGCGCTGGCGTTGGCGATTCTTTTCCACAAGGCGACCGACACCTTTGCCTTGGCGGTGACCCTCGGGAGGCACGGATTGTCGGCCGGAAAGATTTTTGTGGCGACGATTTTCTTAAGTTTGGCCAGTCCCGCGGGGGCTTGGATGGCGTCCAAGGTGGATTTGGAAGGGTGGGAGATGATCCACGGGGTGCTGGCCGCGGCGACGTGTGGGACGTTCCTTTATTTGGCGTGGTTTGATCTGTTGGTTCCGGAGCTGAAGGAGAGGGAGGGGCGGCTTTGGAAGAGCGTGTCGGCGGCCCTCGGTTTTGTGCTGGTCGCTTGGGCGGTTTTTTCGGGCCGCGGAGGTTAGCGAACGGAGGACGCCGCAAAGACGCGGCGAATCACCTCCTCGACAGGCATCGCCTCGATCCGGATGTCCTCCAGGCCCGGCAGATCAATCGCGCGGCGGCTGACGGCGGTGGCATGGGCAAGAGAAACCCGCAGGCGCAGGGTGGCGGCGTCCTTCCCGATCACCTCCCCCCAATCGGAGCCCCGGAGATCGGGAGGCGGACCGCTGAAGCGCAGAACGATCTCCTTACGGTCGGAGAAGTCGCGGACGATCTGTTCCCACGAACCGTCATGGATGACCCGTCCGTGATCGATGATGATCACCCGTCGGCAAAGGCTTTCGATGTCCTGCAGATAGTGGCTGGTGAGAATGGTCGTGATCTTTTCCTCCGCGACCAGATGGCGAAGAAAGTCACGCACCCGGTGTTGCGAGACCACGTCGAGGCCCAGCGTGGGTTCGTCGAGAAAGAGGACTTGCGGTTTGTGCAAAAGGGCGGCGATCAGCTCCATTTTCATTCGCTCCCCGAGGGAAAGCTCGCGAACGGGTTGATCCAGAAGAGAGCGGACCTCCAGCAAAGCGGAGAGATGATCGATCGTGCGTGCTGCCTCCGAGGGATCGACCCGGTAGATGGCCCGATTCAGGGCGAAACTTTCCCGTGCTGGCAGATCCCAGACCAGCTGGTTCTTTTGTCCCAGGAGAAGGGAAATCTTCCGGCGAAAAGACTCCTCCCGCTGCCACGGAGTGTGGCCCAGAACGGTGGCGCTCCCCCCGCTGGGCTGAAGCAACCCCGCGAGCATTTTCAGGGTTGTGGTCTTTCCCGCCCCGTTCGGTCCAAGGAATCCGACCAGCTCGCCCGGTGCGATCTCGAGGTCGACCCCGGCGACGGCGTTCACCTCCTCGTACCGGCGATGAAAAAGTCCCCGGATGGCGCCCCCGAATCCCGGACTCTTTTGAAAGACCCGGTACACTTTGCGCAGGCCGCGGCTGAGAATGGCTGGCGCCATGGTCAGAGAAGCATCGCGGCCACAGCGTCGGCACGGAGGCGGCCCCTGGGAGTGAGAAGGAATTTTCCCTCCCATCGGCGGCCCCAACCTTTCTCGACCAGCTCGGAAAGGCAATCCTCCCGTCCTGCCAGTGCCTCCTCAGGAAGGCCCGCGCTCGTGCGCAGCCCCAGGAGGATACGCTCCGCCCTCCGCTCCCGGGGGCCGCAAACCTCCTCCTCCTCGTGGGCGGGATGGGGACCAATCTCCGCGGAGCGGGCGTACTGCGCCGTGTCGCGGACATTCCGCCAGCGGCGGCCCGAGACGGTGGAAACCGCTCCCGGCCCCAGACCGAGGTAATCCTCCCCCGACCAGATGGCCTGATGGTGCCGGCACTCTTTGCCGGGTTTGGCAAAATTGGAAATTTCGTAGGCGGAGAACCCGTGGGCCTCCAGAATTCTTTGGGTGAGCAGGAAAAGAACCGATTCGGTGTCGGGATCGGGGTGCCACTCCCCCTGCTCAATCCGGCGGATCAGCTCCGTTCCCGCCTCGGGGGTGATCACATAAGCGGAGAGATGATCCGGGCGATGGGCACACGCTTCCTCCAGCGTGGAGTGCCACTCGGAAGGTCCCTGGTCGGGAAGACCGTAGATGAGATCGAGATTGAGTTGGGGAATGGCCGCCTGCCGCGCGACGGCTACGGCCGAGGCGATGGCGGATCGGTCGTGACGACGACCGAGCCAAGCAAGATCGGCAGGTCGAAAGGCCTGGACCCCGAGACTGAGACGGGTGACCCCTGCCTCGCGAAGGAGGGTGGCCTTGGTGAGACTGAAGCCGTCCGGATTGGCCTCGACCGTCCACTCCTCGGATTGGCCCCAGGGGGCGATCTCCAGCAGCTCTTGCAGGAGCGACGGGGAGAGCGCGGTGGGGGTGCCGCCGCCAAAAAAAATCCGGCGCGGGTGGATCGAGAACTCGGCATTTGCCCACGCCCACTCGGCCTGCAAGCCGCGCAAAAAGTCACGCATGCGGTTTCCTGCCAGCCGTTCTTTGGGAAAATCACAGTACGGGCACAGGTGGGTGCAGAAGGGAACGTGAACGTAGAGATTTTCCACCCGCGTTTTCATGTCTCAGCGACCGAACAGATCGGCTTGCCGGGGCGCTTGCGCCTCCAGGCGGGCCTCCGCCTCGCGGGTGAAGCGTTTGAATTCGAGTCGCCGAAACAGCTCCACTTGCCGGGACGGATCGGGACGGAGGCCAAGCTCCCCGATGGGACGAGGGAGTGGAATCGAGGTGCGGAGTTCCACCATCTTCCGGTTCCGGCGGACGATTCCGGCGGAGGCCTGTAAAAGGGGGCGAAACCGCTCGGGCAGGATGGCGGGCGCGGCGGCCAAAACTTTCTCCGCGGTGCCATGCTGAAGAATCCACTTGGCGGCGGTTTTCGGGCCGACTCCGGGCACCCCCGGAAAATTGTCTGCCGAGTCTCCCGTGAGGGCGAGAAGCTCGGGCACTTTCTCCGCGGGTACGCCCCACTTGGTTTCCACTTCCGGTGGACCCAGAAGGGCGAAGCCCTGGGATTGCGGCTGATAGATTTTGCAGCCTCGCGCGACGAGAACCATCAGGTCCTTGTCGTTGGTCGCCACGACACAGGATTTGGCATCCGCCACCTGCACATAGCTGGCGATCAGATCATCCGCCTCCTCCTGGTCGACCGAAAGAACGGGCCAACCCAACGCGACGGCCACCTCATGCAAAAGGGGAAACTGTTGTTCGAGGGCAACGGGAGTCTCTTTGCGGTTGGCCTTGTAGTCGGGGTGGGTGGCGAGACGTTCCGCGGGAATTCCCCCGTCAAAAATCACGGCCCCATGGGTCGGGCGCAAATCCTCGGCCATCCGCAAAAGAGCGGAGGCAAAACCGTAAGCGGCGTTGGTGGGCTCCCCCTTCGAATTCGTGAGGGAGGCGATGGCGTAAAAGCTGCGGTAGGCGTAGTAGTGTCCGTCGACAAAGACCATGCTCACTTCCTGGCGGCTTTCGGTTCGGGCGGAGGCTTGGCGGAGAGTTCGGGGGGTTGGAGGCGCCACTCCATTCGGGGGCCCTTGGAGACCTCCAGACGGAGGCGAAGCCGGGCGGATTGTCCCTTGAGGGATTTTTCAGCTGCACGAAGCAGCAGGTCACTTCGTTCCTGGGCAACCTCCCAGGCATCGTTCCCCGGTTCGGCGCGGGCGATCAGTTCGAGAGTCCAGTCCGGATCCGCGGTGGCCAGGGTTGGGGCGAGGGAACCAAAGGCGACAAAACCCGGATTGCCCGAGGGGAGGCTGACTCCGGGCAGGATTCGGATGGCTCCCTCGGTTTTTTCGAGTGCGGCCCAGGCGGGCAATTTCGCAGAGGCCAGTTTTTCGGCCACGGCAACGATCGATTTTCCGGGCTTGGCCTCCTCCGCGACCAGGGAGCTTTTGGACCTTTCGTCCGGAGGGCGGGCGCTGGCTTGCTCCAGCTTTTTTCGTGCGGCATCCAGCTCGGTTTTTCGTTGAAGGTAGGCGGTGCGGATTTGCTCGGTGGACGAGGACAGGGTCTGCAGGCGGTGCATGGCCTGGCGGAGGTCCTCGTGGGATTCGGCCTGATCGGTAGCGAGTTGTCGTTCCCGCATGGTCCAGCCTGCGGCGAGCAGGGAGGCGAGGCCGAACATGGCGGCGGCGACCCATCGATCCCAAGGGGTTCGGGACGCGGGGGAAGGGGGGATCTCCATCGGAAAAGAGTATGGAGAATCAGGGGTTGGCTCAAGTCACCCCTCGCGTCTTGCCTGCGAGGGATTGTGCTTCATCCTCGGGGGATGTTCAGCCGGGCAGCACTTCTTTTTTTGGGCATCCTGGGGGGAGCCTGTGCCGCATTGTGGGCGGTGGAGGACAAACCGTTTCTGTTTTCCCCTTTGGCGGAGCCGCCGGAGTGGCGCTTGCTGGATCCGTACCAGGGGACGATCACGCGGCGGGAGTTCGAGCAGCGGGTTCGCCGGATTTTTGACCCCTGGGGAGGTTTGGGAAAGTATCTGACGACCGACGACGAGGGTGTGAGACTTTTTCGTGATGTTGCAAAAACGGAGCCGCTGTTTCAGCTGCGATGGGCGGGCGCGGAGGGGAGCCAGGAGCAGGGACCCGCACCGCTCTTTTTTCCGGATCCGGAAAAACCGCTGCAGGGCCAAGTCATCTGCCTGGATCCAGGACACATTGGGGGGGACTGGGCGGATATTGAGGAGCGGACTTTTCGGATCGGCCAGGACCGGCCCGTGGTCGAGGGGGAGTTGAATCTGAAAACGTGCCGGATTCTGGCGGAGAGGCTCGCATCCGCGGGGGCGAAAGTTGTTTGGACGCACGATGGATTTTCTCCCACGACGGCCCTGCGGCCCAACGATCTGTATCCCGAGGCGATCGAGTATCTCCTCCAGGATTCCAATGGACGGCGCGCGCCGAGGTATTCGTTGAACGGTTTGATCCGGTGGAACGCGGAGTTGCTGTTTTACCGCTCGGCGGAGATCCAGGCCCGGGCGCGGCGCGTGAACGAGGAGCTGCATCCTGACTTCACCATTTGCCTTCACTACAACGCGGCCCCGTGGGGAGGTTCGGGACGTCCCGGCTTGACCACCAAGAGCCGGGTGGTGCTTTTTTCACACGGGGCGTACACCGCGAGCGAGCTGGTGTACGACGACCAAAAGTTTCATCTTTTCCGCAAGCTTTTGGAGAATTGCACCCCGGAGGAGTTGGACCTCGGGGCGGCGATTGGGCAGCAGTTTCAGAAAAAGTGGGGGATTGCGCCGGAAAATTACGAGGGATCGGGCTATGCTTCCGCCTCGGGGGCGAGTCCCTACGTTTGGCACCGCAACCTGATTGCCAACCGGCTTTTCCGGGGGCCCGTGATCTTTGTCGAGGGTCCTTATATGAATGATCGGACCACGTATGGATGGATTCAGGCGGGCGAATACGAGGGGACGCGAAATATCGGAGGCAGGGATCGCCAGAATATCTTTCGCGAGTACGCCGACCGGGTGGCAGACGGGGTGATCGAGCGCTTTCGGACGCATGCGGCCCGTTCCACGACATTCACAAATTATTCCCCATGAGGTTTCTTCGCCCTTGCACGTCGGGTGTCACGAGGCAGAACAGCATTATGAAAACATTGTTAAGACTCGGCTTGGTGGTTTCCGCTTTTCCCGCACTCGTTCTTGCGGATCTTCGCCTCCCTCCCAAGCCCACGATGATGGAAAAGTTGGGACGCGGGGTTGCCAACGTCACCCTTTCCGTATCCGAGCTTTTTGATTCGCCCTACATCGCCACGCAAGAGGGGGGCGGCACGTATGGGGACACCTTTGGGTTCACCCAAGGGTTATCCCGAATGATCATGGACACCGGGGTGGGCACCCTGGAGATCGCAACATTCTTCATTCCGACGAAATCGATGAAGATGCCGGCCCACGATACCGGGCAGGTGGAGGAGTATCCGCCGGCCGATCTGAAAGACAACTGGTACTGAAACCTGCGGCGGTTTTGTCGGCTGAGCCGATCGAGCTGACAATCTCCGAAATCGCCTATGGGGGCGAGGGTGTGGCTCGCCATGAGGGACAGGTGATCTTCGTTCCCTTCACTGCGCCGGGCGAAAAAGTAAGAATCGTTATCACCGAAGCGCATAAAACCTACTCGCGAGGACGCCTGCTGGAGGTGATCCAGCCCTCTGCCGACCGGGTGGTGCCTCCCTGCTTTCTCTTCGGGCAGTGTGGCGGATGCGCCACGCAACATCTGGCGTATCCGGCGGAAGTCGGGGCGAAAGTCGGCCAAATCGAATCGGCTCTGAAGAGGATCGGAAAGGTGGAAAATCCTGTGATTCGCCCTGCGTTGACGGGACCGGAGTACGGGTATAGGAATCGGATTACGGTTCACAATCAGGACGGGCGGGTCGGGTTTTTGGCAACGGATGGCCGCACCTTGGTGGATGTCCCCCGATGTCTTTTGGCAGCGGACGATGTGAACCAGAAACTGGCGGTCCTGCGGGAGCGACCCCGACCCCGGCCTCACTATTCGATTCGGGCGGATGAGGTTCGGGGGGAGGCATTTTATCAGGCGAACCGTCCTCTGGGTAAGATGTTGCGGGAGCAGGTGGTGGCCGCCGTGCCCGAGGGTGTTGAAACGGTTTTGGAGGGATATGCAGGCACGGGATTCTTCAGCGGGCCTTTGTCGCAACGCGGCATACGGGTGGTGGCGGTGGAGTCGAGTGCGGCGGCGGCGCCGGTTTTTAGGAGGGAGGCACCGGGTGCGGAGTTGCTGGAGGGTCGATTTGAGGAACGGTTTGAGGAGGGGTTGGCCAAGCTGGGGCAGGGGCGCTCCTTTTGCCTGATCAATCCTCCTCGAGGCGGACTGAGTCCGGATGCGCGTCGGCTAATGGATCGGCCGTTGCCCTTCGAGGGGATTCTTTATTTGTCGTGTGACCCGCCGGCCTTGGCGAGGGATCTGCGAGGGTGGTCGAATCACTGGAGGCCGGAGTGGTTTCAGCCGATCGACCTATTTCCGCGAACAGCTCACGTGGAGTGTCTGGTTCTCCTAAGATCTTCGGCTTTGTCCCCAAGCCATTCACCCATGGGCCCGGGAGGCGGTTGACCGCGGGGTCAGGGTTGGTAACTGCAAGAGTATGCGATGGTCTCTTCCGATGTGTGGCTTGGCTCTGGGGTTGGGGTCGTTGCATGCCATGCCGCCGAGCGACTACTTCACGCCGCCAGAAACAATGTACTCGTTCGCTGATTTTTGGGTGGTCAGGCCGTTGGATCTTGCGGTGTTACCCCTGACCGCGACCACCTGGGTGGTGAGTCTTCCCGTCACGGCGGCCTCCGGAACCGCGGACCAGGCTTACGATCAGATGATACGTCAATTAACCCAGCACATGACCAAGCGTCCACTGGGGCAGTTTTGGGACTGGGAAAACCGGGATCAGTCGCGGCCCGTTGTGATCAAGTTTAGCGATGGTTACTCGATGGCCGATCTCTCTCCCGAGCAGGAGAGAAAGTATCGCAAAGCATTGCAGGACCATGAGGAGCGGATTTTGGCAATCGAGAGAGCCGAGGAGGTTCCTGAGAAAGACCGGGAGGCGTTGGCGCGGGGGGAGGAGCGCCGTTGGGAAAATATAATCCGGCTGCTGCTTTCCCTTTAGGGTTTTTTCGATTCCAGTCGCGTCAAGCGGTCGCGAAGATCATTCAGTTCCTGCCGCAACCCGCGCAAAACCTGGCTCACACTGTCGGCAAGATGTTCGAAGGAGGTCGCGGCCTCTTGGGTCGGGGAGGGGGAGGAGATGCCGTGGGATTGGAGCCACCCTTGGGCGGCCTGCTCGAGGATTTCCGGGGCCAGATGCGGGATCGGCTTGCTGGGCCGAAGACGAGATTTTTTGGCCTTCGCCATGGGCTCAACCGCCCACGAGACGCCGGGCCTCGTCGGCCAGGGCGGTGGTGAGGTACCGTTCTCCGGTGCTGCAACCGATGGTGACGATCAACTTCCCCTTGTTCTCGGGCCGTTTTGCGACCTCCGTCGCCACGTGAACATTTGCGCCGGTGGAGATGCCCACGAGCATGCCCTCTTCCTTGCAGATGCGGCGGGCCATGGCGAAGGCGTCGTCATTGCTCACCGTGATCACCTCATCCACGATGTCGAGGTGGAGATTGTCCGGGACGAATCCCGCACCCGTGCCCTGAATTTTGTGGGGCCCGGGTTTGACCGGTTGCCCCGCGCGGGTCTGGGTGATGACGGGGGAGTCCTTGGGCTCGACGGCGATGGAGCGGAAAGTTTTTTTGCGGCCCTTGATGACTTCGGAAACGCCGGTGATCGTTCCGCCGGTGCCGACGGCAGAGATAAAAATATCCACTTTGCCGTCCGTATCCGACCAGATCTCCTCGGCTGTGGTCTTGCGATGGATGGCAGGATTGGCGGGATTCTTGAACTGTTGGGGAATGAAGGAGCCGGGGATTTCCTTGGCAAGGGCTTCGGCTCGGGCGATGGCCCCCTTCATGCCATCGGCGGCGGGAGTGAGCTCCAGTTTGGCGCCGAGGAGGGCGAGGAGCGTCCTGCGCTCGAGGCTCATACTTTCCGGCATCGTGAGGATAAGTTTGTATCCTTTGGAGGCGGCGACAAAGGCGAGGGCGATGCCGGTGTTGCCTGAGGTGGGCTCGAGGATGGTCGTTTGGGGGGTGATTTTTCCCTCTTTTTCGCCGGCCTCAATCATGGCCGCGCCGATTCGGTCCTTCACGCTGCCCAGCGGGTTGAAGAATTCGCACTTCACGGCCACGGTTGCGGGCAGACCCGCGCCGATCCGGTGCAGTTTGACCAAAGGGGTTTTGCCGATGGTCCCAAGGATATTTTCGTGGATGGGCACTGGGCATAAGAGTGAGAGAAAAGCGAATAAACCTCAAGCTTGGGAAAATCTGTACCCTAGACCTCTGACCCCGTAATTCGAAAACAGCCCCGCAAAGCATTTAAAATCAATAACTTACAAGACCTCTGACCCCACAGAAGTCATTCATGTGCAATGGTTTATGTGGCGATTTTTCAGGGGGTGAAATTGGGCTGAGTCCCGGGAAGAATAGAATATCAGCGGGCCATCAAGCGACGGTAGAGGTCGGCGACGCGTTGGGCTTGGAGTGGCTGGGAAGCCTGTGATGCAACGCGGGTGTGAGCGGCGGTTCGCTCGTCATGTGTAAGGCCCGGATTTTCCGAAAACGCCACCATCGCTTGTGCCAAAGCTTCGGCATCCCCTGCCCGAACCAGCTGGCCGAGCTTGCCGATCGACCACGCCTCGGGAATTCCGTCCAGTTCGGAAGCCAGAACTGGTCGACCACAAGCGTGGGCTTCGAGAACAACCGAGGGAAAAGCCTCCGTGGCAATTTGGGGGTGCACGAGGCAGTCGATGGCGTGGTGAAGAGATACAGGGTCGGGTTGTTGGCCGATGAGTCGGGCGCGGTCCTCCAAACCGAGGTGGTGAATATCGTCGCGGAGGAGCGCCTCCATCGTGCCCGACCCTGCCAGAAGAAAGCGGGCGTGGGGGAGACGACGAACCATCATTTGGGCCGCTTTGAGAAAAACCCGTTGCCCTTTTCCAACGGGGAGATCGAATCCGCCCACCACCCCAAAGACGAGCTCGTTCTTATTCAAGCTGAGCCGATGCCGGGCGGCGGAGGCGAAGGAGGAGTCCATCGGCCGAAACAGGGCCGTGTCGATTCCGGTATGGATGACGTGGAGCTTTTGGGGAGCAATCGTGCAGGATGGGCGATGATGTCGCTCTGCGACGGGAGAGGCCGGGTCGTCGTGCCCCTGGAGGAGAACCTGCGCGACAAAGGAGGAGACGGCGATAACAGCGTCGGCTTTCGCAAAGAGATGTTTGCGGCTGACCGGGGAGCGCGGACTTTTGGCGAGGTGTCGCGAGAAGATGACAAGGGGACGGGGCTCGACCAGGCGGGAAGCGAGAAGAGCCGTCCAGTAGTCGTCGCCATGATGGGCGTGGAGAATCCGGGGTTTTGTGCGCCGCAGAACCCCCGCGAGGGTGAAAATCTGGTGCGGGCGAAAACGGGGAAGCGGGTGAAAGCCAAACTTTTGAGCCGAGGGGGAGAGCGGAGCATCGATCGGTCCCGCCACTTCGATCGTCCAGCCCAGATGGGAGAGGCCCCGGGAAAGAGCGAGGCTCTGTGTATCGGTCCCGCCTCCCTGCAGTCGCGAGTTGAGTTGAAGGACCCGGGCGGTGAGGGGAGAAGAAGACATTGTGTTGATCCTAGAGTTGTAAAGTGGGGTATGACGAGCGGGGACAGGAAGCAAGGCGATCGGATTCGGGGATGCAATTTCAGAAGCGAACATTAATCCCGAACTGGACCGAGTTGGAGAGGGGTACGCCCGCCTGAAGTCCCGCGTAGGAAGGGTTGATCAGGCCAAGAAGTTTGTAGGCGACATCGAAGTCCACGGCATCGGAAACCTGCCAGATGAATCCCGAGCCGACAGAAAAAGCGGGGGAGTAAGCTTCTTCAAACTGGTCGGAGGTTTGGGTGTTGTCGACCTGTGTGATTTGGAGTTGGGAGTAGGCAAAACCAAAGCCAGTTGAGAGGTAAGGTTTCCAGCGGCCTTGACCGGGCCAGCGAAAAACGGATGAAAGAAGGACAGGAACCTGGATGTAGCGGCCGGTCAAACTCAGGCCCCCGCCACCAATCACCTCTGTTCCTCCGTCGAGAGTGAGGGTGCCGTTCCCATTCAGATGATCCAGGCCGTTGTAAAGGATGCCTCCGGAAAGTTCGAGACCCAGCCAGTCGGTGAAATTAAAGCCAGGGCTGACATCAAAACGAACCCCGGGGTTGATGGAGATGGATGGATTTGCCAATGAGCCTGTGATGCCAGGCAAGACGTAGCCCGTTAAAGTTTGGGAACTTTCTAGGTTGTTCACGAAGCCAAAGCCGAGGTCGACGCGGGTGTAGGGGCCGAGGCACTCGGAATTTTGCTCCACCACAAACTCCTTTTCGGAAAATTTATAGGTCATCGACCAGTTGGCGCCGGCGGTGAGGTTCGTGAAGTCGCCGGTTTCGGCAATGCGGCTTGTGCTGTCGCTTTTCGAGTAGTTGAAATTCAGGCCCGAGGAGAGTTCTGGGGTTAACTGAAAGTTGAGTCCCAAGCCGAGGGTATACTGCTGATCCAAACGACGATAAAAGCCATTGGCAGTACCGGTGTAGGTTCCCTGATCGTTATAGTCAGCCGTCGCTGGCGCGTTCGAGGCATCGGTGTAGTAGGCAAGGCGATAGGAGGCAAAAGGGGTGAGACTAATTTTGTCGGTGCAGTTGAGGATATAAGTGCCTGTCAGGTTGTTGTCGGTTCTGGTGAAGTAGGAGGGGTTGGAAAAAACATAAGAGGCCCGCCAGCTGAGAGAAACGGCTTGGGTGTCGGTGAAGGGGTGAAAGTAGTTCGCGGAGTAGGCAGCGGCAATTTCATTCAGGAAATTGGTATCGGCCTCTCCCGCCACAGGGTATCTTTCCTCAGGAGTGTTTAAGAAAAAATAACCGTTCACATCCACCGAAAGGCCCACGGTCAATTCATCCGAGATCTGTTTGTTGGCGCGAAAAAAGATGTTCGCGAGAAGAAAATCTTGAGCCAAGCCGATGTCATAGGTTCCGGCGCTGTTGTTGGTTTGTGAAGGCTCCTCTTGGCTGAAGTAGTTAAAAAAGGAAGCCCGGACACCCACCTCGGGAAAGAACTTGTCGTACCCAGGCATCGTCTGGAACGTGGGTGCCCACGCACCCTCGATGGAGGAGATCGTTTGCCAGGCGGCCACGACGTTTTGCGAGTTCTTGGCGTAGTTTGCGTTCGATAGCCAGCTGAAGGACTGGTCCATGTGAAGGCGCGCAAACGGAAGGTCTGGGATGTCCCTTACGAGCTGGAGGGAGCCAAGGTCTTCCGAAACAGCCGTCGCCTCGACGGGTGTTTTATCGGCAGGCTTCTCTTGTAGCGCCATCTTCCTTTGCCTCTCACGCTCCTGCTGAGCCTGGCTATCGATTACCGCCTGTTGAGATACGGCACTGGGGAGGGTTTGCGCGAACAGGGTTGGTTGGCCCATCAGTAAGAAAGCCGACAAAAGAGCCCAGCGGCCCGATCTGCTACCGTGCGCTCGCTTGTTTTGAAAATTGAAAGATTCCACCAAGTACACCGACTAGCAAAACCCTTTATTTACGCAATCTATAGTAAAGATCTTAGAGAATAACAATATATGGTATATTGAGTTAAAATCTATCTATATAACTTGTGCATGCAGAAGATGCGTTTTTTAACGGAATCGACCAAGGGTTTTGGACTTATGACTTGGGCATGGTCCCCCCAGCTGAGGATCCATCTTTCAACCTCCTCAAGAGCCCCAAGGGTCATCTCAATTTCGATTCCGCCTCCTTTGATCTCCCTGATTTTTTGGGTGGGATGCCAGTCCCGCTCCCTGACCAGTCGGGCGGAAAAGGAGTCGAAGCGGATTCTGACGTGATATTTTCCGGTTCCCGCAAAAACACCAAACCCCCCCTTCAGCTCCTTGGCCGCCGAGAAACCGCGTGGCCGTTCGAACGTCTTCTTTGTGACTTGGGGTGCACGTATACGAGGCAAGGCGAAGGTGCGGATCTGCCCCCGTTGGGGATCATGGGCGAGCAGGTACCAGGCGTTGTCGATGTTCGCCAGATGGTAGGGATGGACATGGCGTGTCTCAGGGGTGGAGGCTCTCAGGGGTTGATAGGAAAATGAGATCTCTTGGCGTTGGACGATCGCTCTGGCCAACAGGCGAAAAACCTCCAAGTCGGCGGCGGACGCGCCAGTCACACGGAAGGAGTAGTCGGAGCCCCACTCCCCCAGGTCAAAGCTGACCGTTTCCTTCAGGGCGCCCGTGAGCTTTTGAAACGCACTGCCCAGCGTTTTTTCGAAGGGAGTACCCCGATATTGGGCCAAAACTTTCTGGGCGACAAAGAGGGCCAGGATTTCCCCCTCACTGACCTGGAGCAGGGGGAAGGCCTCGACCTTTTCGGTGTAGCGGAAGGTGTAGCGGGCGGGGTCGTACTCGATGGGGAGGTTCAGACGGTCCCGCATGAAATCAAGGTCGCGCTGGATGGTCTTGTAGGAAACCTCGAAATCTTTCCCCAGCTGCTGGCAGTTCACGGGTTGTTCGCCGGAAAGCATGTCGTGCAGGCGGTGCATCCGTTCCAAAGGAGGGCGGCTATGACCCCCCGGTTGGGGCAAAACTTTTTTCTTCATAGGACTCTTTATGTCCTACCCCATCAGGCAAGCTGGTGCAAGAAAAAAGGAGGAATCGAAATATGGAAACTTTGGTTCAGTGCAGATCCTGCGGGGAGGACAACAACCGGGCGGACTGGGAAGCCGCCGGGTCGTGTTGTGCCCACTGCGGGGAAACAACCGGAGGAACAATCGGTCGCGGGCTGGATGCGCTGGTGGCGTTACGGCGACGGCTGGAACTGGAGCTGGTCTGGCGACCGGTTGCGTCCCATGCGTAGCCCGCTTGGACTACTTGCGGCAGTGGCGGGGGCCGGATGCACAGGAGTCTCGCTCGGCAGTGCTTGGATGGTGCCGGAGCTCTCCATCTTGGCTGCGGTGGCAGCCGCCTTTTGGTGGCAAATTGCGCGGGTCGCTTAGTTAAACCCCAAAAGGGTCTCTTTTTGTGGCCACCCTTGTAAGGCATACAATTTTCTCGGCGCCCGGCTGCACGTATCTTCGATCCTTCTACTGATCGTGTGGCCTAGCCCCGTGGGGGTGCAATCTCCGTAGAGCCTGCCTGAACACAATATATAGGTATAAAAGCAGATAGAATTCCTACAGCTTGTATACGAATGCAAGCCGTTGAGGACGAGTATTTTGGGGAGATTCAAAATAGCTAAAAAACATTGACAATCAACATTTTATGTCTAAAATACCAGTATGGATATCGGCAAGCCATTTTTATGCATTATTTTGAACCGTATGGGAGTCTAGTCGGTCAAAGGTAGTATCTTATGTACTTGAGTAAAAAAATTCTCCACGTCTTTTTCGTCTTTGGACTTTTTGGATCCGTTCGGCTGTGGGCCGTGGAGTTGAAGGAGGCGGAGATCACCGCCCTGAAAAATATTGTGGAACACGATACAGGGGAGGGAAAGGGGGCCACGCCTGCTCATGCCAGTGAGAAGATTTTTGAAAAATCGAAATTGAGCACGGCCGCTGCATCGATGGCTGAACTTACCTTTGCTGACACCTCCATCACCCGTGTCGGGGCCAACACCTCCTTTTCCTTCCAATCCAAGGAGCGGTTGGTGAAACTTGATAAAGGGACCGTTCTCATCAATACCCCGCCCGGAGCCGGCGGTGCGACGGTGGATTGCGGAGGGGTGACGGCGGCCGTCACCGGAACAACTTTTATGGCGAGTGTCGATGGGAATGGAAACAAGATGTTTGTGCTTTTGGAGGGTGAGGGGGGGATGAAGATTACGGCTGGTGGCAAAACAACGGTGGTGAGAGCCGGTCAGGCTGCATCCGTGGGGGGGGGTGAGGGGGGAGGCAAAAAAGAGGACAGCGGTGGCGGCTCCGGAGAAAAGAAAGCCGGCGGCGACAAGCCCGGCGGAGAGTCGAAAGATTCTGGGGGGACGAAAGAATCCGGAGGAGATACGGGTGGAAAAGGCGATGGAGGAAAACCCAACCCAGCCGCGCCTGCGCCTTCCGCCGACAAAGGCGCCGGGGAGGGCAGTGCGGGTGGAGGAAAGCCCCCCGCGGCACCGACGATTCAGGTTTTTGATGTGGATGTCCAAAAAGTCGTTGCCTCGACACCGTTGATTCAAGCCTTCGACAAGCCTCTGCCGTCGGCACAAAAAATTCAGGCCACGGTGGAGGTGCAGCAGGCTAAAATGTCCGAGGGCAAAATGGAGTCGTTGGGGGTTGAAATTGTGGCGGTGAAAGCGGACGGGGATGTGTTGGTCGGCTCGCCCAAACCTGTGGCGGAGGCACCCGCCAAAAAAGAGGATGCGGTAGCAAAAAAGGAGGATGCAGGTGGAGCGAAGCCTGAGCCCAAAGGTGATCCAAAAATGGCGGGTGGCCCTGCCCCTGATAATCTGGACATCAGCACGGCTGCAGGTCCAGGCGCAGGAGCCCCGCCTGCTCCCTCCGGAACCTCTATAGCGGCAGCGATCCCTCCGCCTCCTCCTGCCGCACCCTCTGTCCCGCCTCCGCCTGTAAATATTGGCCAAATCGTCAACCAGCGCCCACAAGAATTGGCTCCCATAGTTTTGACCGTTCGAGCGAACGACGCGTTTCGAGCATTTGGAAGTGAAAACCCTGATTTCGGATTTTCAGTCACTGCCGGGGGATTGTTAGCCGGTCATTCGATCGTGGCCGATTTATTGACACCTGCGGATAAGAGAAGCGGGGTCGATGGAAATCCCTATACAATTTCTTTCGGCAGTCTACGCATCGTGAATCGTTCGGGTGAAGATGTAACGCGACAGTATAATCTGACCAAGGTTTCCGGATTGTTGAATCTTTCGAAGGCGGAGCAGGTGTTGGATTTTAAGCTGCCTTCGAATCTAACTTTTGGAGCGGATACCAACCTCCGGGCCAACAAACAAGGCGGGGAAGTCAGTTTTGAGGTGGTGAGTGGACCTGCCAGGGTGGATGAGAACGGCAGGTTGGTGGCGACGAGCGGGACGGGAACGGTGGTGGTGAAAGCGGTTACGCCTGGAGATGCAAATTATCTTGGGGCGGAAGCCCGGCAAACGATCACTTTGGCCAAGGCGGGGCAGAGTGTGAGCTTTGGGTTGCCAGCGAGTCTGACATTTGGGGATGAGATAGGGCTTACCGCCTCCAAATTGGACAACGCCAAGGTGAGTTTTGAGGTGGTGAGTGGGCCTGCGAGGATTGACGCGAACGGCAAGTTGGTGGCGACGAGCGGGACAG